>Ga0307515_10007330_pt1 | contig 21830 bp, 16 predicted proteins | sample 17_EM_MG_FD_194513 | JGI IMG/M metagenome (GOLD analysis project Ga0307515, IMG submission 194513) | Populus trichocarpa ectomycorrhiza microbial communities from riparian zone in the Pacific Northwest, United States - 17_EM | ecosystem: Host-associated > Plants > Roots > Unclassified | place...
CGTACAACATAAAAATCTGACTTGAAACTTCCTCGTGGGATCGACCCCTTGCTTGCTCTATACTATCTTGTGTGTTGTGTTTGAAGCTAGGGTAATTAATTTGTGCGACCGCGACATCGCAACAGGTATCATTAGATTATGATCCGTCCCAAAGATGAATAGAAAACCATATTTAAGACCAAAGATGGATTACATGGGTGACTAGTCATGTTTTTTGTCATTTCCAATGACCCATTACTTTTTTAAGAGTGTTCAAATATGCGCTTAAGCTTTTCATGGAAAAACTTTGGTGTTATACTTTGATGATATCCTCATTTACAACAAAACCAAAAGGCAACATTTAAATCACCTTATTCAGGTCTATACCACCCTAAGGAAAAAAAAAAGTTTGTTTACTAATGTGAAAAGGGGTTCCTTTTTTCATAAATCAAGTGATTTTCTAAGGATTTATAATATCATGTGAGGGAGTCTCTGTTGGTCCTCAAAAGGTTTAAGCGATTGTAAATTGGCCTGAACCTAGGAATATTTATGATTGTTGGACTTCTTGATTGTAGGGTTGAAATTGAGAATTCATATAACAAGGTTAAATCTTCATTTCCTAATGGTAAGGTTGGAATTGAGAAATCTTGATAACAAGGGTTCAATTTGAGATTCCCGATGATAGGGTTCAATTTGAGATTCCTGATGATATGGTTGAATATGAGATTTTTTTATGACAAGGTTACATTTGAGATTTCCTGATTGTAGGGTTGGACTGGAGATTCTTGATTATAAGGTTGAATTTGAGATTCCTGATGACGGGATTGAAATTGAGATTCTTGATAATAGAGTTAAAAATAGAGATTCATGGTGATAAAGTTTAAAAAATTGAGATTCCTTTATTGAAGGATTGAACCGGAGATTTCTAATGAAAAAATTAAATTGGAGATTCCTAATGACAAGGTTAAATTTGAGATTTCCTGATTGCAAGGTTGAATTGAAGATCCTGATGACAAAGTTCAATTTAAGATTCCTGATGATAGGGTTAAATTTGAAAATTCTTGATAATAATGTTAAAATTAAAGATTCCTGATGACAAGGTTAAATTTAGAATTCTTAGTGATAGGGTTAAAATTGGATATTCCTAATAACAAGGTTAAAGTTAAGATTTCTTGATTGCAGGGTTGAATTTGAGATTTTTGAAGACAAGATTAAAATTGAGAAATTCTGATGACAAGGTTAAATATTCCTTTTCTAATATTAGGGTTGGAATTGAGAATCATTGATAACAAGGTTAAAATTGAGAATTTTTAATGACATGGTTGAGTTTTCCTTTCCTAATGGTAGGTGGCAAAGTGGTGCTATAATTCAATTTTTCACACCTCTATGAAAACTACCCCATTTAAAGCTATATATGGCTACCTTCCCCTAGTATCATAAATTTCATTCTAGGTTCATCAAACAATCAAGTAGTTGAAACTCAAGTATAGTAGAGAGAAGAAATTTTAGAACAATAAAATACAATTTTACTAAGATACAAGTTAGGCAGAAGAAATATGCAGAAAAAAAATCTTGAGTTGAAAGTGGGAGAATGGGTTTACTTGAACCTCCATCCATTTCAATAGTCCAGCATGTAAAGAAACGAAAGCCAAAAGTTAGCGTTCAAATACTATGAATTGTTTAAAATCACAAAGAGGATATGAAGGGTGGGTTACCATCTAAAATTACTTGATGAGGCAAGGATTCATAACACTTTACATGTCTCTCTTTTCAAGAATTAGTAAGGGCAAGGTTCTAGAACCAAGACTTCCCATTTTCAATTCAATAAAAAGGACCCAAATTGAACCCATGAAAAATTTAGATTGAAGAAGCCAACCAATGAGAATAAAGGTTATAAAAGAGGTGTTGGTCATGTGGAAAGGCTAGCAAATGGAAGATGTTGAATGGGTTATGGAATCATGGTTGAAAAACACCTACCCTCACCTTGAGGGATAAGTTTTTTAAGGGGGAAAGGGTTGTGGTGATCCTGGAGTAAGAGGAAGAAAGAAAACCCTAATTCTTCTCTTTTGAAAATGAAAGAGCTTACTTTACAGGTGAGGAGATTGAATCGTGGGAGACGAAAGGCTGGAGGAAATAAAGCACATGTCAACAAGAAGATATGAAGTTAGTGAATGAACGACGAAGAATAGGCTTGGGAAAAGATGACTTACATGGATGACTGAGATTGCTCCTTTCTCCACTAGCTAACGCATGTCCGAGGATAATTTTGCCCACCAAAATAACGTAGTACAAGTTAGATGAAGGAATCAAGAAACGATCGTATTTTGAGGAGAAGACAAGTCAAAGTTCATAACAGTCCATAAATCATAACTTACCGAATTTTAAATTCAAATTCAAATCCCTAACTTTGTAAATAAATAATTGAGGAGGATTGGCAAAAAGAGGTAGGAAAAATGCTTTGAAGCAAATCACATGATCCAAGAGGCTTGGGCTTCTTTGAATTTGTCCAGAAATTATTTTGTTTTTGTTTTTTTAATTTGATCCTTTGTAATCAATTTCTTTGAATTCAATAAAGAATCAGACTTTATCCAATTCATAAACTTTCTTAATCTTACCAATTCCATCTGAATTTCTTAAGGTTCATCACAGATTGCTTGAAGTATAAATAAGAGTGTTTCCATGAGGAGAGGATTTTGTTGTTGGTTAGAATCAAGTTAAGCTTGTTGGCTTATTTTTAGTTCTTCGTCTTTTTAGTGAAATCCATGAAGTGGTGAGAAGACAGAAGTGGGCTGGATTAGAATCTCTGATTTCAGGGGTTTTGAATTCTGATTTGAATCAAGTATTATTTTAGGATTATTTTTATTAGTTGTTGCAATTTTCTTTTTATTAAAACTCTAGTTTGGCTATAAAATAACCAAGGTGTATTGAAAATTTTTCAAACTTTTCCGAAACATCAGCTATCCTAAACTCCATTCCTACTCTAATCATTTGCGGTGTGTCTGTATTATCTTGTTCTTCCTTCTCAGAATGGTGTTTTATCTGATCTAAAGGGTTGAACGTCATTTATTTTCCCATCATATATCATACCCTTAATTGCCTTAGAAATTCCAGCCCCCATATTCCTGTATCATCTTTATGCATGGTGAAGTTTTCATCCAAGCAACCCGCAGACCTGCAAGCAGGAGAAGAACTCTAACCTGTGAGCAGAAAACCAAGACTACGTCACAGCGGAATCATTACAAAGGCAATTGCATCAGTGCCCACGAGAACAGTAGCTTTTGCCACAACTGTGTCCTCCATTTGTGTAGAACAGAAGCAAATCTTCTGGATCCTGAATCCTAATGTTGTCCCTGCAGAATATCTGGAGTAGGCATTTGGGGTTCAAGTTCAACAGAATAGAAATGTCTTTATTCAGTGAGTGGAAGGATTCGACTAGTTCTTAACACATTAGAATAATTAAGAGTAATATTTCTGTTAAATTCAAGTGAGGCAGACACTAAACTATGCAGGTTCCTGCATAATTATTGTACTCAGCCTCATGCAACGAAGTCACAACAAGCAAACAAACAAACGAAAATACAATACAAAAACATGTTACTGGGATACATTCAGCTATTTCTGTAAATTCAATAAGAGATCCGCCACCAATTTACAACCTTTACAGATCACAGTCCGCTCTATAACATTTACGCATAAGTAGATAAGAAAAGCTTATAACATCTTGATTTACTACCCTTTTAGATGATTCCAACACATTTTTTTTCTCTTCCACCTTCGAATTGTTGTTTTCTTGTACTTCCATATTCTAAATCTTTGTCGATCCCTCAACCAGCCAGAGTAATTCTTTCCATGCTCGCATTCAATGAAGTCTGATAAATCATCTATAACTTTGGATTTTGCATACTTCCCTAGCACGCACTTCAGGAAGATCTCACCATTGCAGGTTTCCTTAGCATCTTCCATGCTGGCAACAGAATCCAACTCATTCATGATGGAGCCATATTCTGAAGTTCCTGCTTGATTGTGTTGTTTTCTGTCGTTGGAACATATGGTGGAGCGTGTTCTGAATTAAACAATAAAAGCCGGGGAGAAATAGGTGATGTTATCATTTCTCTTGACACAAGCAGTCTAAAAAAAGAAAAAAGTATGAAATTTATCACCAAAAAGTAAAGAAACATAAAAAAAAAAAAAAACTGGCAGCAAGCAGATTTCAACAGTATAGACGCCATAAAATTTGAACAATCAATTTGATGCACTGTAGACATGGTTCATTCCTGTATAGTGACCAAAGTGGTTAACGCTACAGCCCTCTTGACCAAATGACCAGCAGAAACCAAACAAACCCTAGTTCTGGCATAGAACTTCAACATTTTCGTTGTAGTTTATGAGATAACGCCATTATTTCACTAGTATATATAAATTACAACAACATTAAGATTCATTTTAATACAAAATAAGTCTCTTATTTCAAAAACTATCAAATAATTTCAGAAATCATAGTGAAGATTATGAATACACATCTGCAATGACCTAGTAACTTTTAGCAAAAACAACTAGTCACTAGTGCATTTGATACAGCTTCATCCACATTAATTATTAACTATCTAGATGCGCAAAGCTTAAAGGCATATAAACAATAGCATTTTGAAATACAAAAGCATGGAGAGAAAAAATCTTTTTGGGAAAATTGTAAGTGCCTATATGTAACTTACAATATTACATTAACAAAAACCAACAGAAAGTTGAAAAACAAAACAACAATAACTAAAGATGCTAAACTTGAGTTATTTAATTTTCCCTGTTTGCAATTTTTACACCATCAAGATAAACGACTCTGCATAAACAGCAGACAAAGTACAATCCTCAACAAATAAGGCCTGCCACAAGAAATTAATGACAAGTAGGTTGCATGCAACAGAAAAGAAATGGAGCATGGTATCTTAAAGCAAAAATCTATCAATAAAGGTGAAGGTGTCCAGTAAAGTTGAAATCAATCGTGAAGAGGCAAGATCATTTACCTCAAGTACATCTCCTGAATCTTTTGAATTTTCGATGAAACTATTTGGCTAGATTTTGAGATTGCCATGACCTGCATCATTATTGGAAAATGTTAATGGGTTGGAAACATAGCAACAGAAAACTGAGAAGGCCAGTGAAGTAAGAAACCAAACTTACCCCTTCAGATTTATCAGAGGATTTAGATGAAAAGGATTCCAAGCTGGAACCAAATAATGAATCCACTGCAGCGAGATCCCCCTCTTCAATAATAAACATATTCAACACTACCATAAGTGCAAATAAACAGTCCTTTACTAAAAAATCAAGCCCGCTAGCATAACTCAATGACAGCAACCCTGAAAAGTGAAAAAACATCCACTTGGACTTCTTATGCCTTGCAGGGTGAGATTGCAATGTTTCACATAAGAATTTTTGAATTGGTAGACTGATACTGAAGTGCTCAAAACAACCAAGAATATCCACTATAACATCGTAGCCCTTGCATGAAGACACATCTTCCAGTGATTTCAGGCAAACTGAAGACCTAAGATGCTTTACATACCATATAGCTTGCAACAATGAGCTACTCATTAATTTCAAGATGGAAGCGAGAAGATAAATGTCTTGAGAGCTGGTTTCCTCCTTTTTGTACAGTAAAGTGTCACCAATATCGTTAGATGGATATCTAAGTATTATGCAACTTAAGATTGACAGAATCTCATCTTTAAACGATTCATCAACAATGCACAGGCTCTCCTTCATGAAGGCAATAGAGGCAGCCACCAGTTCAGAATTTGTTCTAGAAGACATACTGCTTAAATAGGAATTCCATGCATCATATGACTTGGAAATTAGATGATGCAGTTTGTCTCTTGTGGCTGGATGAAGAAAAGATTCAAAATTCAGCTTACTACTGCTCCCATGCAAACCTGATCTGATAAAAGAACCATTGTCACCCAAAAAATCATCAACATGCAAACTAGACATGTGCCTAGTATACAAGAAGATAGACCTTTCAAATGCCTCTGTATAGCAATCCATAAGTTTAGGATCCAGCATCGTATTTGGTTGAGGCATACAAATACCAATGGCTTCAGAAACCATTAAAATCAAGTATGCCTGAAACAATTTGGGTGCAGAAAGCATGATGGGATTGAGAAGCAATGATAAGGCTGCCGGCAAACTCATTTCAGGAATTCTGAAATCCTCCCCGTGGCACCAAAATAATCTGTTGAGGAAATTTTCAAAAGCTTGCTCATCAGAAAGTGATACGACAAAATGAGCACAAATCACCTCCAGAACGCTTCCAATATTACCATGCCCAGAGGGGCACACAAATAGCCTTTCGCTTCGGGAAGGTGCAGAATCAATCATCACAAAATTCTGTCTCAATGTTTGACGCACCAAAAGCTCATCTGCAAATACCTAAAGATGATACCTAAATATTAAGTTGGGTTTGGCTGCTGAAACTCTCATAAAAAAGCAACTATGAGCTGTCAGGAGAAAAAGGAAAGCATGAGAAGGAAATGAAAGGAGAAAAGGCTTCATACAAATGAGGTCATCCCTTTAAATAGATAGGCCATACCATGAACTTTTTAATACAACTGAATTTCTGTCAAAGAAACTAGCATTGAGGAAAAATTTGGATCATCACCATCAGGCAGATTACAAATGTACCACCGTCCCAAATAGGATCGTCACAAAATTTGGTTCTCTCTGATAAACCTGGATTTCTTTCACATTATGCAAATAAATGCCTGCCCCTATCATCTTAAGAAAACCAAATATTGAGCTCTAGTGAGACTTGGCGACGCCTCAGGTTATGATAAATCCAGGTCTAAAACCCATCTCATGTCCAGGAAATAAAAAGATCTAGATGAGATGAGATTATTCTCGATCCATAGGAATGAAGTGGTATATTTTGAATTCATTGAAGACAACCTAGGGATGCATAAAAGGCACACCTGATGTCAAGAAATCTACATTCTACTTATTTCCAAGTCCTCCAAGCCATAATTTATGAACTTAAATTAAGCAGTACTCTTGCAAAATTGAAAACAAGATATATCTCATAACCCAAAAAAACACTAGTATCACCAAAGAAAAGAAAAGGGATGCAAAAACGAAAAGGTCGACCTCAAGAACAGCACATAGAAATGCATAGCGCGGATCAGAAGGCTTCCATAAACATAAAGAAGCAACAAACTCCTCAGTAATAGAGGTGGTGCAATCATCACTAACACTTTGACGAGAAGTCAACTTCTTGAAAGTAATAGAACTCTTTCCATTTCGACCACTTAACTCTGTAGCAACCAGTCTGCTAAGCATGGAAAGAATACCCAAACCCTTCTGTATGAGAAGAGGCTGGTCATGTTCAATCAAAACCAGCATAACCAAACAGCATCTCAGAAGCAATGTCAGTTCTTCAATCAGGAAACATTTTCCATTATCAGCGGCCGAAACATTATGCTCATGTAAAGCAGAGAATAACCCATGAAACCTATCCTCAAGCTGCTTAAACAAAATATCAGACAGGCAGTTGATGTCTTTAAGTTCGAAGTTGAGCCGACATTTCTTAAGCTTCATGTCTGGGAAACTGCCACTTATGGGGGTCTTCAGAGTAGACAAATGGTGAAGCAGAGCATACAATCTTTTAAGGCTGGGTGGATTTAGACCCTGCATGGAAATTGAAGTAAAGACAAAATGTTTTCAAAATGTGCTGCATAGAATTAGATAAAGGGGGGTTTACTAACCTGTGGAGATTGAATTGCAGAGATGAGATGCTTGATCATCCCCTTGGATTTCTTGGCAACCATTTCTTGACAAAATCTTTTAAGTCCGGTCTTTTTTGACAATTCTGAAAACAGAAAGGTTAACAAACAAGCCAACTCAGTTTCATTGTCTGTGAAAAGGCAGGGCGGGGCAGCCTGGCAGGGGTTCGAGGACTAGTGTAAGAAAGGGGGGAAGGAAGGAAGGAGAACTCAACTGTCAGTAGGAAAAAGAAAAAAACCCAACCTTTATTGTTACCCAATAGGGCACAGCCCACAACAACCTTTGATTAATATGATGAGCTTTTGTTGTTAGGCCCAGCTCATCATCATAGATATCAAACCCGAGGTTAAGATGTTGAGTTTAGTCATACGGGTTAACTTAAACTTAGATCAGTCCAAAAAAAATAAAAAAATATATTTAAAGTTCTAATATCCCACATAAAAAAGTTAAAAAACAATCCATACGAATGTATGTTATATATACTATAAATAATAAAATTTTAAAGATTTTTTTAAAATATTTTTTTAACCATATACTAGAAAGATTATATCTTCTCCTTTTAAGTTGAAATAATTAAATAAAAAAAATTATTTTATATTAAAAAAACACAACTTTTTTTTCTTGTGAACATGAAATATATATAATAATAGACTTTTAATCCCTCGTTGAAAAAATAAAAGTTAATTCTAATGTTTATAGTAAACTTTAGTATGCGTTAGTAACCAATAAAAAAATAATGGTAGACTAGCACACATAAAATTACACCGAGTAGGAGAAAAACCTTTGATTGCCTCTCCATTCGCGCGAGGCAACACCTATTTCTTTGCTATTCATCAATTTAATTTTTTTGTTTGCAAAGAAAATGTAATTTTTGCTCCGCATGGGAATGTTCGTGCTCATGGACATGCTATATAAGTATACTAGCTATTTGACCTCCTCGTCTTCGCTGAGTTGTAATTTTTTTTCTTTAAAAAAATCATGGATATGCATGCTATTTTCTAAAAAAACATTCAAAGTATATAAAAAAAAGCTCATGTCAATATCTAATCAAAAAAATTGATAATAATTTATGTAAATAAAAAATAATTGTTAACAATTATCAAAAGACAAATTGGAAAAATTAAGAGATAGATGCAGGTCAAGATATTTAATATCACAATACAAGTCATTTACCCGGTTATGTTTAATGAATTTATTTATGAAAATCAACTTGTTACAAAAAGGAAAAAAAACTTTACACAAGGCTGCACATTAAAAATACTGTAAAAAATAAATGTTTTTATTTTAAAAAATAAGTTTAATCTATATATAAAAAAATATAGATAAATCATACAAACCTTATAAAAAACTTAAACACACTCAATATAATAAAAAAAATAATTGCTATTTCAATAAAGCTAAATAAGCAAAACAAATCACAAATAAAGTGCGTTAATCAAAACATTAATGCAAAAACTATTTTAAAAAATACACATAAAAGTATTATTCTTCTAAAATAAACAAAATTATATATATGTAAAATGAGGTCAAATGTTGTGAGCCAGGTAAGCCTAGCCGAGCGCCTGACCCGCAAAAAAAGGGTCTGCGCGCAAGCCTACAAGTTTAGGCCCACGCGTGCAAGCCTTTATTTTTATTTTTTAAGTTAATGGGGCAAATGACACGTCGTCTACCCCATTTTTTCACCAAAACAATAGACGACGCGTCATCTATAATTGTCCAAAAAAAGGGTTGGAAAAATGGGGCTTTTGTTTTTTCAACCCAAAAAATTACCTTGAACTTATTTTTAACCAAAAGCACCAGGAAACACCTTGGAACCTTGTTTAACCAATCATTGACCTTCAAAAACGCAACAAAAAAAAAACCGCCTTAAAATCCATAATCAACCCAAAACCAAAAATCTTTTATAGCTCAAATATGTTTTTTTTTAAAGTGTTTTCAAGGTAAGAAAACACTTAATCTTAACCCTCCTCATCATATAGAACAATTTGACGCAAAAATCAGGTGTTTTAGTGGCCAAGATCATTGTCAATGATAACTTTATCTCTTTAAGCCGGAACTTGGCGATTCCCTCCCTCCCCTCTACCGAAACAAAAACTAAAAAGAGAAGAAAATGAAGTATAGTATCAAAATATAATATTTAGAAATTATAAGGATTGATTATCTAATAGTTTAAAAAGATAGGGACTAAAATGAACTTTTCAAACAAATTATAGTGCCAACATCCATGTTACTTGTGTTTTTAACCCAAACCCTATTTCTTTATATTATACTCTCACCTCCCAAAAAATACGTGATTGGGCTCCAATATGGGATCAAAAGAGCTCAATTGTATATAAAAAAAAGTTTGAGGACTAAATTAAAATATTTTAAAAATCTCACTATTAAAATCCACAATAAAATGTGAAATGATGAACAATAAAATGGCTACAATAAAAAAGCCACACTATTTATAGTTTCTTATAATATATAAAAATGTAGATTAAATCAAAGAATAAATTTTCATGTTTGTTGCAAAGATGTTGGAATATATATATATGAACAGTACAACCCCGAAACGGCACGTCGAAATACTCCGAAATTGAAACATTTCATTCTAATTAAAAAAACAAAACACCTACTGAAATGGAATTAACAACCTTACAGGTCAAGTGAAATTTATCGGACCAATTGCAATTCTATTTTTAACTTACTTCATACCCAATCAAGATCTTAGGTCATTTGGATCTTGCATCAACCCGTTAAGACAAATAAATTTTTATGTTTGTAGCAAGGATGTTGAAAAAAAATGGATTTATGCCGGTCTTTATCGTGTCACAGGTTGACCCAATTGATCAAATGAAATTTATCAAACCAACTGCGTTCTATTTTTTCCAGACCCAATCAAGATATTAAATTATCCGGATCTCGGGTCAATCCACTAAGACTGAGAACCACGAGTAAAAGACAAGTAAGAGTAATGGAGGGAAGAGATTAGTGAGTGACACTTTTTGGTTTTGGTTTTGGAGGCAATAGGCGCCAATGCCACAAACCAAAACACACATCTTTTCGTTTTCGCCTCGTTTCCCGCTCATTGTTTTCCCTTGAAATCCACCATTACCTTTTACCTTTTCATCTGGTTCCTGTCATTCACCCTACCCAACCTAATCCAACTCAGGCCACCACAAAGCAGAAGCAGTTGTTTGTTGATTAGGGAAGGAGAGAAAGAAAGATGGGATCTTCATCTATATTGGATATAACAACAAATGACCCAGTTGATAATTCTACTTTTTCCGCATCATCAGGTATTCATCCAATCTCAATCCACTTGTTGTCCGTTTGATGATTGGATTATGGTTGGTTCGTTTGTTTTTCACTCTTTTTTTTTTTATTTAAAATTTGATCAAGGTGTATTGATATTCATCTACACATGCAGTCAAAGGCAAAGCATCCGACTTTCTTTCACCAAAAACTCAAACCCAATATCCAAGTAAAAACTGTACAAAATATAAAAACATGTGGTGCATAGACAGGGAGTTGTAAAGTTTCTGCTAGAAAACAAAACCTGTTCATCATCTGGGACATCTTGAAATATGAGAATATAGATTTCCTTCCTTCGTGTATAAAAAGTTGCAGTGCATACTCTTGACTGTAATGAGTCCTGTTAGCATTTGCCAAGTGTACCTCATGCATGTAGTTTGCCGTTCGTGGGAGCATTATTAGCCTTCTTGATTTGATGGTTGCGTAACCCTGTTATTTGCGTCGGTGTAATAAAAGTTTCAGGGCATTTTCCGAATTGCGGTCAATTATGATTGGAAATGCGAAATGCATTATATATTAGCTTTCTCCACCTGGTGGCTTTGTAACCCTGTTACTTGCCGCCATTGTATTTAAAGGCATCGTTTGATATTTTGTTCAAGTATGTTCTGAAAATGCTGAAAGCATTAATTATCAGCTTTCTTGATTTGCTGGGTTTTTTTTTTAAACCCTTTTATTTGATTTGAATTTTTTTTAACTAACATGATAAAAAATATTTGGTAAATTAGCATATTTGGAGAAATAGAAAAGCTTGTGGGTTGCTCTTGCAGAATCTATAATTCATAAATTGCATGGTTTCCAATACCGCAATCTATAATTCACGATTATACTGTTCTTAATCGTTAATCTAAAAAAAAAGATAAAATAATTCAAAAAGGTTATGCTGTTTCTTACACTGTAATCCCTTGAAGATATATATACATGATTGTAACCTTCACAAAAATACTTAGACATTTTTTTTTAAAAAAACTCTTTTAATTGCCACTGTTGTAATACAAATTCCAGGGCACGTTTGATATTTCAGTTAAGTAGGATTGGAAATGCGAAGAGATTCAATTACTAGCCATCTTGATATGGCGGGTCTGTAACCCTATTATTTTGCCTATGGTCATCAAAGTTTTACTCGTTTGGAAAAAATACTCAAGTGCATTTTGAAGTCCGGTTCGGAAATGTGAACAGCATCGATTTGGTACCCTGAAATGCGATCAATTTGATGCCTTCCAACCCTACCGTACTTCCAATTGCACCAGAAGATGACTTTTTTGTGGCACTCAAAGTCTAATGCTTTTTGCTTCATGACTGACCTTAACAGTCAAATTCTTAACCTTTTTTTGCTTCATCACTGAACTTTTGAACTTTGCAGTAGGAATGAGGAAGAACAAGAAAGGAAAACAAAAATCTTCAGTTTCCAATGCAAAGAAGGAAGTGCCAGAAAAAAACGCAAAAGGAAAGAAGAGAAACTTCTCTGATACTAACAAGGAAGATCCTGCTGGTGGGTCGTTGACAAGGCCTAGGAGAGCTGCTGCATGCAAAGACTTCAAGGAGAAATCTCTACGTTTGCATGAAGAGAAGTCTTCTGTCGTTGAATCAAAGAAAGAACAAGTTGTCAACGAAGAGATTTTAGCTCTTCGTTTGACTCAAGGACAAGAAGAGGGTCGCCCCAACAGGAGATTGATTGATTTTGTTGTGCATGATGCAAATGGTAACCCTCAACCCTTGGAGATGATTGAAGTTGATGATATGTTTATCTCTGGTGTTATAATGCCTCTTGAGGAGAGCCTTGACAAGGAAAAAGAAGTGCCTGTTAGGTGTGAAGGCTTTGGGAGGATAGAAGCATGGAATATCTCTGGTTACGAAGATGGATCCCCAGTCATTTGGCTGACTACTGAAGTAGCAGATTATGATTGCATCAAGCCTTCCGGTGGCTACAAGAAGTTCTTTGATCGTTTCTTTCAGAAGGCACTTGCTTGCATAGAAGTTTACAAAAAACTCTCAAGATTTTCTGGAGGAAACCCTGAATTCACCCTTGATGAGTTGCTTGCTGGCGTTGTGCGAGCAATGAGCGGAAATAAGTGTTTCTCTGGTGCTGCTTCCGTAAAGAATTTCCTCGTTTCTCAGGGTGAATTTATTTATCAACAAATAACTGGTTTAGACCAGACCTCCAAAAAGAACGATAAAATTTTTTCAGACTTGCCTGCTCTTGTTGCCTTGAGAGATGAAAGTCGCAATCATGGAAGTGTTCTGCTAGCAAAAGCAGCAAATCCTGGTGGCAACTTGGTGATTGATCCAACGCCTGTGGATGGTGCTATTGTGAATCAGTCTAACCAGTCCAGCACCATAGCTGAGGAAGATGAAGATGCAAAGTTAGCAAGATTATTACAGGAAGAAGAGTATTGGCACTCTAATATGAGGCAAAAGAAAAGTCGGGGTTCAGCTTCTGCATCGAACACGATCTACATCAAAATTAATGAAGATGAGATTGCAAATGATTACCCTCTCCCTGTGTTTTACAAACACTCTGATGAAGAAACCGATGAGTATATAGTTGTTGCAAGTGATGATGTAATTGACCACCCTGATGATCTCCCAAGAAAAATGCTTCATAACTGGTCACTTTATAACTCAGACTCAAGGTTGATTTCTTTGGAGCTTCTTCCAATGAAACCTTGTGAAGATATTGATGTCACCATCTTTGGATCAGGACGCATGACTGAAGATGATGGAAGCGGGTTCTGTCTTGATGATGATCCTGATCAGTCTTCTTCTAGGGGTTCGGAGGCTCAGGATGACATGGGTTTGCCAATATTTTTGAGTGCGATAAAGGAGTGGATGATTGAGTTTGGATCATCAATGATTTTTATATCAATACGCACAGACATGGCCTGGTATTGTACATATTCCCATATTGTTATTAATCAAACACATAACACCAACAGACACTCAAACACATATATCTAAAACTATTGCTGTCTCTTGACATTGCTGCTGATCATTTTAACTATAGTCCTACAATTTGTTGCCAATCAAATATGTCTTCTCATTGGTAATATGTTGAAACTATTTAACTGCAAGTTTATGTTTCCCTTAGGAAGTTATTTTGGGTTTTATCTAACGAAGATTTCTGGTGTTGAAAGTTAATAATGTTATTTTCTCCTGATCTTAATGAATGCTTTTTCTTTCTCAATATCTTCAGGTATAGACTTGGGAAGCCATCAAAACAATATGGTTCCTGGTATAAGCCAGTCCTAAAAACGGTAAAGCTTGCAAGAAGCATCATTACATTGTTGAAGGAGCAAAGTCGAGTATCACGGCTTTCTTTTGCAGATGTAATCCGGAAAGTGTCTGAGTTCAAGAAGGATCATCATGCTTATATTTCATCTGATCCAGCAGCTGTTGAGAGGTACGTAGTTGTGCATGGACAGATAATACTGCAACTTTTTGCCGAGTTTCCAGATCAGAAGATCAAGAAATGTGCTTTTGTGGTTGGTTTGACTCGTAAAATGGAGGAGAGGCACCATACTAAATGGGTAGTGAACAAAAAAGCCATTGTGCAAAAGTTTCAATCCAATTTGAATCCTCGAGCAGCAATGGATACTGTGGCTCCTGGGGCATCCAAGAGGAAGCTCATGCAGGCAACAACCACGAGGCTGATCAACAGAATTTGGGGGGAGTACTATTCAAACTATTCTCCAGAGGATTTGGAAGAGGGAGCTGATTGTGAAGTGAAAGAAGAGGATGAAGCTGAGGAGCAGTATGAAAATGAAGATGATGATAAAGAGGAGGTGGTAGAGAAAACACTAAAACCTCGTTCAGTGTCTGAACGCACTAAATCACATACTTCACAAAAAGAAGTAAGATGGGATGGGAATTCTGTAAGCAAAACATCTTCTGGAGAAGCCATTTACAAGCGAGCCATTGTTTGTGGAGAGGTCATCGTGGTGGGGGATGCTGTCTTAGTGGAGGTTGATGAATCGGATGAACTTCCTGCCATCTATTTTGTGGAGTACATGTTTGAAACACGGAATGGAAGCAGAATGTTTCATGGGAGAATGATGAAGCGAGGATCTGAGACAGTTCTTGGTAACACTGCCAATGATAGAGAGGTTTTCTTAACAACCGAGTGCATGAATTATAAATTACAGGATGTTAAGCAAGCAATTATTCTGGAAGTTCTAAAAAGACCTTGGGGACATGATCACAGGAAAGATAACATCAATGCTGATAGAATTGATAGGGAAAAGGCAGAAGAGAGGAAAAAGAAAGGATTGCAAGTAGAATATTACTGTAAAAGCTTGTACTGGCCGGAAAGGGGTGCTTTCTTTACTCTCCCGCTTGATACTATGGGTCTTGGGTCTGGTGTCTGCCACTCTTGTAACTTAAAAATAGCTGAAGAAGACAAGGATATTTTCAGAGTAAATTCTTCTCAGACAGGATTTTCATACAAGGGAGCTGAGTACTCTGTCCATGATTTTGTCTACGTAAGCCCTCATCAATTTGCTTCAGAAAGGGGGGAGAGTGAAACTTTTAAGGGTGGAAGGAATGTTGGATTGAAGCCTTATGTTGTGTGCCAGTTGTTGGAAGTTGTTCTAAAGGAACCAAAACAAGCCGAAACAAGATCCACCCAGGTCAAAGTTCAAAGATTTTTCAGACCAGATGATATTTCACCTGAGAAGGCATATTGTTCTGATATTAGGGAGGTAAAAGCTTCTTTCAAAAACTTTTTCTGTATAATTATGTTTTATCAGTTTTGTGGATTCTGTAATCACACTTTGAGCATATCATTTTGGCATTTATAGTCTCATACAAATTTATCTGACAAATCTGTGTTGAAGGAACTCTAGAAACTGCTCTGACACCAGAAATGTTTTGGTTTTTGCTTAATTGTTGGCAGAAATAATTATCAATCTTGCAATTTTATGTTTCCAGTTCTTGCTTCAGTCCATACAAAGCTTCTGGAGTATAGACTTTGCTGCTTCTTTCTAACTACTAATTTGATTGCTTAATCTCAGATATATTACAGTGAAGAAACACATCTTTTATCAGTCGAGACAATTGAAGGGAAATGTGAAGTCAGAAAGAAAAATGACATTCCAACATGCAGTGCTCCTGCAATCTTTGATAATATCTTCTTCTGCGAGCACATGTATGATCCTTCTAAAGGGTCCCTCAAGCAGGTGATTTGTCTTTTGTTCAATCCCATAATGTTACATACTGACCGAGTCCATCAGTTTATGGAAAATTGTCAATCTAGTAAATTTCAAAAGTCATCAGATGCACCATGCACCTGAGCTCTTCATGTTGTTTCTCTGGACAATTAATGAGGTTCACTATTAGACTTTGCTCCCGTGAGCTATATAAGTAATCTTTCAGTTTTATCGTGGACAGCTACCAGCTCAAGTCAAATCGAAGTTTTCTGCAGTGAGTAGAGATGGTGATGTTGCAAGTAGAAAGAGAAAGGGAAAGTCTAAAGAAGGAGAAAATGATATAGAAGCTGACAAACGAAGGGAAGCATCTCCAGAGAACCGTTTGGCCACGTTGGATATATTTGCCGGTTGTGGTGGATTGTCTGAGGGATTGCAGCAAGCTGGTAGCGCTCATCTCTTTCTATATGCTTCACTTGGAGTAATAATTGAGATTTAGGCCTATTGTTAGATAAATTGATAATTGGCTATTTTCACCATTGCAGGTGTCTCATCAACCAAGTGGGCTATTGAATATGAAGAGCCTGCTGGGGAAGCATTTAAACTCAACCATGCAGGGTCATTGATGTTTATTAATAATTGTAATGTGATCCTGAGGTAAGTTGTTGTATGGTGATTTAAACCTTTTTTCTCTCATTTTCTAGTGGCTTATCATGGGTTATCATGGATTGTAATGAAGGGCTGTCATGGAGAAATGTGGAGATGCAGATGACTGTATTTCTACTTCCGAGGCTGGTGAATTGGCTTCATCACTTGATGCAAAGGTGATTGATGGTTTGCCATTGCCAGGGCAGGTGGATTTCATCAATGGAGGGCCTCCATGCCAGGTATTTATGGCCTTTCTTTGCACTAACCCTAGGCATCTAATATCTCTGAAATTTATGGACCACGCTAAAAAAAGTAATGTATCTTTGCAGGGCTTCTCTGGAATGAATAGGTTTAATCAGAGCACTTGGAGTAAAGTTCAATGTGAGATGATCTTAGCATTCTTATCCTTCGCTGATTATTTCCGCCCAAAGTATTTCCTCTTAGAGAATGTGAGGAACTTCGTATCTTTCAATAAAGGACAGACTTTCCGTTTAACTATCGCTTCTCTTCTTCAGATGGGTTATCAGGTAGATATTGCGATGCCATTGGAACTAACCATGGTTGTGTACTTTAATTTTTGCAAGCAGAAAGCTAACTGTATATAACTCTGTCTACATGTGTATGATTGTAATTAGGTGAGGTTTGGTATTTTGGAAGCTGGAGCGTATGGAGTATCTCAGTCACGCAAACGGGCCTTTATATGGGCAGCCTCCCCCGAAGAGATACTCCCAGAATGGCCAGAGCCAATGCATGTTTTTGCTGCCCCAGAGTTAAAAATCACATTGTCTGAGAAATCACAATATTCTGCTGTTAGAAGTACTGCTTATGGAGCCCCTTTCCGTGCAATAACAGTCAGAGATACAATTGGTGATCTCCCTGATGTAGGGAATGGTGCTTCGAAGACTAATTTGGAGGTATATAAGATGCTAAAATTTTCATCTGAAACTTGTTACTGGTAAGTAATATGGTCACAGGCATGATCACTAACCCTTTTGTTTTGCAGTACGGAAATGATCCTGTCTCTTGGTTTCAAAAGAAGATTCGAGGCGACATGGTTGTCTTGACTGACCATATATCAAAAGAAATGAATGAGCTGAATCTTATCAGATGCAAGAAGATCCCAAAGCGGCCAGGTGCTGACTGGCGTGATCTTCCAGATGAAAAGGTACAGGCACATCTTATTGAGACTTTCAATGTGAGGCTAATGCATGGTGGAAGTATAGACAAATGATTTGCTACAATGCAATGATTTGCAGGTCAAATTGTCTACTGGACAAATGGTTGATTTGATACCATGGTGCTTGCCAAACACAGCTAAACGACACAATCAGTGGAAGGGGCTGTTTGGAAGGTTGGATTGGGAAGGGAACTTCCCAACATCAATAACAGATCCTCAGCCAATGGGTAAGGTGGGGATGTGCTTTCACCCTGAACAGGACAGGATTCTTACTGTTCGTGAATGTGCACGATCTCAAGTAAGTTCAATTTCTCCAGTCTGACTGACCATTGTTCAAGTTTCTATGACTTCACAACATAAGGTGATTCTGAAAGCAGTATAGAAAATAGACAGCAAGCCATGCTTATTTCTTGATGATCTTACGTAATATAACCCATACACCCCCGCTCCTGCATGGCCTTGTTATTTTATTTGTTTCTTTTACCCTGACCCTTCGGTCTTTAGTAATCTACTTGCGGAGTGAACAACTCCAAGTAGACACCGAAGGTGGATGGATACTGAGTTCTTCATTTTTTGTTGTTTCTTTGACCCTCAGGGATTCCCAGATAGCTATCAGTTTTCTGGTAACATTCATCACAAGCATCGGCAAATCGGAAATGCTGTCCCTCCTCCTTTATCATATGCACTGGGAAGGAAACTTAAGGAAGCACTGGATAGTAAGAGGCGGAAATAGTTGGATTGTTAGAAAGTAGAGAGTTTCATGAGATGGGGAAAACACTTGGGTCTTGTAATCTGCAATTTATGTATCGTGTTCTTGTGTCACTCTCGGGCATTAAGCAGCTGCAAGTTGCAACCATGGTGTCTGTTCACCATAATAAGTTGTAATTAGATTGTGCTTATTGATTCTAGCTGTTGTTTAGCTACAATACACACACACTGTATGGTTGACCAGACACATGATGCGGGTGAATGTAAAATAATAATATTTGTTTAAATCATGCAATATAATTTATTTGATGTAATTTGATTGACTTAACGTGTGTCTGTTTTTATTATTATTTAATTAAATAAAAAAGTTTATTTTAGTAAATAAATTTTGCAAACACATTTGGTTAAATATTTTATTTTGCGAGATTAAATATTTTAATTTATATTTATTTTTTATTTTTTTATTTTTATTTTTTTTAATTTATTAAGAAATATAATTCTTAATTTATTTAATTATATAAATATATAATTTATTATTTTTACTATCAGAATATTTTGGTGGCATGAGACCCAGGCTGCGCAGGATCCATCTGTTTATTGTTTTTTTTTCCCAGTGCCCTTTTGAGCCTTATCCGAGGGAGACTTCCTGGTAGCCCTTTTGTAATAAGATGAAGAGCTTGAATTTATTTTCCTGGTTGTTCTCCGTGTCACTACCATTGGCCATTGCCATCTTATAATGGTATATTTTCTAGTCTTGAAGAGTTCTCTTGTTACAGATGTACAAGTATGAAGAAGTCGTTCCCTCTTGTCTTGCTGCAAAACCTTGTGAGCCTGGAAGAGATTAGAGTTGAAGAACGAGAGAAAATGGAGGAGATAATAGCAACAAGAGATCAAGAAAGCAGTAGCTATTCCATCTCAGAATTCACGAATCCCCCTAAGTAGGGGTGTTCACGGTCCGATTTTAACCTAAAAATTTAACCGGACTGGAAAATACTATTCCTTGTTAATATAACCCGAACCGAACCGAGAACCGGTTCAAACCAAACCGGTTTTGTTCGGTTCGGGTCCGTTTTTTAGCCTTAAAAACTAGAAAAACCGAAACCAATTAAATAAGAGAAAACTTGGCCGAATCACATTCAGAAAAATCCTTGTTGAAAACTTTGAATTCAGGCCCTTCGGTTGAGTTCTAAAAGATATCCCTTAGCCGAATCACAATCACTGGATTTATCCAAGTTAGCACAACTACATGTTAACAAAGATTCTAATAGCGTCCCGCAAACTATCGGGACCTCGCTAGCACAACTACATGTTAATAAAACCAGTAATAAGGATTTTATCCAAATTTTCTGCCAGAAACTAAAGCAAAGAGTAGAAAGGCAACAATATGAGAGAAAATGATAGAAAAGAGCACATAGGAGAGGGAGCGGGAGATAAGGAGGGAGGGGTGGGGCGACTGGAAAGGGAAAGGGGGAGGGAGAGAGAGAGCGGGAGGGAAAGAAAAAGGAAAAGGGGGGCGGCTGGAAAGGTAGGTTAAGGTATTTAGGTTTAGGATGTTTCCTTTTATAATTGTTTTTAGATTCCGGTTCAATCAGTTTTAAGCTTTTTTAAACCGGAACCGAACCAGACCGGGTGGTTTTTTTATTTTTCTATCGGTTTATTTGGTTTTTTCTATCTGTTCGGTTTTTTCGGTTAATTTTTTCTTGATTTTTTCGGTTGGTCGGTTTTTTTAAACACCCCTATCTTTAAGTTAAGATTTCTGGAATTGAAAAGCATTTGTAGTGAAGAATTGATTCGCCATTCTCTCCAACAATTTTGGATAACAAGGCCTGATAAAGCTTCAGCTAATTTGCTGGCACAACTTGTTCATTTGGAGGCACAACACGACTCTGTTTAGCAAGTTCTCTGCTTGCATACACAAAGATAAGAAATGTTAACAATCCTCGAGTAACTATCATCACAAGTGGAGCTCAATCAAGGGAATTGAGTGGAACTGTTGATTACTAATCGTTATGAATGGCCTGGCCAAGTTTTGCTTTTCTGTTTTCTCATCTTGCTATGCATTTTCCCTTGCTTTTTTTATACAAGAGTTGACTTGAAGCTCTTTTAATGGACAAACTATATACGGTGATGGAATGAATTCAAACTTGTTCTAATTTATTCTGCTCTTTATGTTGCTGGCACACTGATACTTTAATCCTTGTTTCTTCCTCGATGAACAGAAACAGAAACCTTCCACTACAAAATTCAAACTCCGGAACTCAACTTCACACTTGCTGTTGTTAAGTTAGTAGGTATAAAAAAACAAGTTTTGAGGTGTTAGAATCACTATCTTTAAGGTATTAATTGCTCCCGTTTTATTTACTACAAAGCTAAAGCAATATACTTTCGGGATACAATAAATTCTTGAAACTTACAAACAACAATTTCTATAAGTTTCTTAAGAATTTTTATCTTGATTCTAACAAATATAAAAACAGAGTTTGAAGAGAAATATAAAGAGATCAAAAGATTGTTTTCTAATTGATTTTTGTTAGTATCAAACTATTATATATTAGTTTTCTTTCTCTCTAAATTTTCCCTCCAACATCCAAATCTATTAATTTGATGTTCCTCACATTATATAGCCCAATAAAACATCTTAACTTTCCAAAGTGAGATAAAGTTCTCTTAGTTTATCTACCTAATATACCATTTATTTTATAACAATCCCCCACTTAGCTTGTAATATTGGGTTGTACCAAGTTTCATGCATAAAAAAAGGTATCTTTCGATTTAAATCTCTTTTTAATGTAACCATTTCAAAACTCTAAAGAAGGATGGTAAAAAAACATAAATCAGGATTTCATTAAATAGAATTGAAAATACCACACACATGATCCAATTAATATAAAACAAATATCATTATTTTAGCACTAATATGGCCTTGTGCAACGCTCTAAATTCATGAACATCTACAAAGTTTTCCAAACTTTTGTTTAAGTGACACCATTTTCTATATTCATATAGGTGAAATTTCCTTCTCACATGGAGATTTCATTAAGAGTACCAATCATTAATCCTCTCATTTATTTTGAATACTAATTTTGTAAATCTTGATTTTGTTTACAAATTAG
>Ga0307515_10007331_pt1 | contig 21823 bp, 12 predicted proteins | sample 17_EM_MG_FD_194513 | JGI IMG/M metagenome (GOLD analysis project Ga0307515, IMG submission 194513) | Populus trichocarpa ectomycorrhiza microbial communities from riparian zone in the Pacific Northwest, United States - 17_EM | ecosystem: Host-associated > Plants > Roots > Unclassified | place...
AGATCTTTATTCTAGCTAGTAGGTTTAATTTAAACGTAACTAGTGAAATTCTCTATATAATTTTAAAAGGTCCTAGTCTAATATAGTCCAACTTCTTACTTAGTTATTAACTCTTAAAATTTTTATATAGTAGCTATACTTTATCTCCCTCCTTAAGACCTGGTCCCTTAGATCTCTTAGCATTATAATACCTTTTTATTTTTTCTTATACCTTCTTTACTAATTCCATAAGGTCTATATAAAAATTTATTAACGTCTTTATTTTTTCTTTAGCTATGCTACTTATTTTCTTTACTTACTATAGTAACAATAATATTCTTAGCTCGTATCTATAATTTGCCTTAAATAGTAATATGCCTATCCCTTCTTAAGGTATTACGTTATATGCAAACTATATAACTAGTAATAGCGATACCTAATTATTTTATGCGTGATTAATATAGTGCCTTAGATACTACTCTAGTGTCTAATTTAATCTTTCCGTTTAGCCATCTATCTGCAAATAATATACGGTAAAAGTTGCTGCTCTAACTCCTTATTCCGCTAAAAATACCTCCTAAAATACTGCTATAAATCTTAAATCTCTATCCAATATAATCTTACTTAGTGCTCTATATCTTACAAACACTTCTTTAACATAGATTTTAGCGACATCTTCCGCTAAGATTTCTTCCGTATATGCTATAAAGTATCTCCACTTTATAAGCTTATCTACTATTACTAAAATCGCGTTATAATCCTATTTAGTAATAGGGTCTCTTAACCTTAGTAACTTAATAATAAAGTCCTATAATATAACCTCCTATAGTCTCTCTGGTGTTTTAATAGGTTATAGCCCTCTATATAGCTTATGCCTTATTAGTTTATTTCTTTAGCAATCTAAATATTCTTTTATAACCTTCCTAGCTATTCTCTAAATTCTATTAATAATATACTCCTTTTAGAGTCTTATTACTAAGCCCGTGGCTCTATTATGTCCTTAAGTTAATCCCTTATAGAATTCTTCCATAAATTACTCTACTATGCTTCTTAGGATATACTTTACTTCTCGATTTTCGTATATATCCGTCTATAGATCTTTTAGCTATGCCTCTAGAATTCTTTATACCTAAAAGCTCTCTAATAACTTATAAATCCTCTCTAGTTCTTCTTAGGTCGCTATAATCTTTAGATAATTATACCTAATTAGTCCGTCCATGTCTTTTCGCAGTAAAGCCCCTAATGGCTTTTCTTTATTTTATAGTTTAGCCTTTTAACTTAGAGCATCTGCTTATATATTATCTATACCCTTAATATACTAAATCTTAAAATAGTATTCCATAAGCATCTCTACCCATCTAACCTATTTTTAGTTAAGTTCCTTTATTATTAGGAATCCTATTAGGTTCTTATAATCTATCTTAACTATAAATAGTTTCTCTATGCCTTATAAAAATGCTCTTTATTCCTTTAATACTGTAATTATACCTAATAACTTCTTGTTATAGATGTTATAGTTTAACTCTAGTAGTATCATTTTTCGACTATAGTATGCCACTAGGTGCCATCTATCTTAATATTTTTATATAAAGTACGCCCCTAGTATATAGTCTAATATATTTATCTCTATAACCGTCTCTAGTCTTAGTTAATAGATTTTAAGAACTAGCTCCTAGGTAAATATCTCCTTAATTTTCTTAAATAATTCTTATTGCTCCTTTCCCCATACCTATAGTTCTTCCTTCTTTATTAGTCGCGTAAATGGCTTAACATCCTTTAATTATTGCGCTATAAACCTTCTGCAGTAATTACAAAACCCTAGAAATAATCTTAACTACGTAACGTTCTCTAGTTCTTACTAATTTACTATAGCCTTAATCTTCTTTAGATCTATGCTAAGTTGGCCTAGTTTAATAATAAATCTAATAAAATTGGTCTTCTTAGTAAAGAACTTGTATTTCTTAATTACTACTAGCATCTATTTTTCTTATAGTCTCTTTAAGACCTATTTAACATGTTCTTTATACTCTTCCTTAGTTATTAAGTAAATAATAATATCGTTGAGGTATACCATAACGAATTTATCTAAGTATTCTCCTAATATATTATTAATACGCTTCTAGAATATTGCTAATATATTTATAAGCCCGAATTGCATAACTAATAGTTTATATAGTCCTTCCTTTAACCTAAAGGCTGCCTTTTATTTATTGCCTTCCTTAATCTAGATCTAATAGTACGCCTATCTTAGATCTATCTTCGTAAAGATTTACGCGTTGCCTATCCTATTTTAGATTTCACTAATTAAGGGTAAAGGATACCTATCCTTTCTTATAATGCTGTTTAACTGTCTATAGTTAATACATAGCCTTAGTTTACTATTTTTCTTTAGTACGAATAGTACTGGATATCCCGCTAATAACTGCGATAGTCTAATATATCCCTTTTATAAATTTTCCTAAATAAACTCTTTTAATGCTCTATCTTCTTCTTCGGTAAGCTTATAGATTGGAAAAAACCTTAGACTTATTCCTAGTTCTAATTCTATCTTATAGTCCTATACTATATACTCTAACAGCTTCTTACTTTCTAGTAACTATAGTTTCCTGCTATATTTATAGTATCTCTTTAGTATATAACTTAGTCCTTTTTCTATTTCTTTATAGGTTGCTCCTACTTAGTACCATACTAGCTTAGCTTATTATTACATCTTACAGCATTAAGTATCTCTAATATTAACCTAACCTATAATCTAATTAATTCTTAGATTTTATTCCTATAACTAAGGCATGCCTAACACTGCCTTATCCCGTCCCAATAGTAGGATATTAAAAGATATCTCGATCTGTCTCCCTTTAATAGTTATCTAAATAGGTCCTATTTTAAAATTAATAATCCCTCCTCTATAGGTTATTAGATCTCCTAAAATCGTAACTAATAGGTAAGGTTACTCCTTCTATTTATGCGGTAAACCTATTCTTTTAACTACTGCTAGTAAGATATAGTTCCGCGTTGCTCTACTATCTATTAGCGCTTTAAACTGCTAATTTTACCATTTAACTTATAAATTTAGGTGTCGTCCTTGAATTCCTTTAAGGGTCTAAGGCTCTACCACTAGCTCCCTCTGGTCCTATAGGCCTCCCCTTTTCCTAACTATTGGCTGCTTAATCCTACTATATTTAACTCGTTCTTTAGCCAATGCCTAGTTTACTTTTTATCTTTAATATACTATAGACACGTGTTCTCTAGGCATTCCCACTACTATTATCTATTTAAGTATTCTTCCGTAAGGAATCTTTCTGGTTAAAGTATTAAGTCGCCTAACTTCTAAACTTCCGCTAGATACTAGCTATGCATATACTTAGCATTCCTATATTGCTACTTATCTATTATCTAATACATCCTTATAGGGTATTTCCGATTCTTTTCCTTTGGATTTTTATGCATCTTATATATATCGTCTACGCATACAATCTATGATAGCGTGTAGTGTACTAAGTGCTTTAGGTTAACTCTTAGCTTGTCTTTATCCTTAAGTTTAAACCTTTATTATACTAATCTAAACGTTATAGCTTTATTCGCAGGTACTAAGATACGTCTCTTACTTCTCTAGTCCTCTAATTATTCTTCTAGATCCTTTAATATTATAATTAAGGCTCCTTTAATGTAATTTATGGCCTTTTCCGTAATTAGGTGGTCTTAGATAACTTTTTTATCCAACTACATATAGAAATCTTCCCACTTATTATTATACCTCTGCCTATACCACTTTTAGTATAGCTACTAGAGTATATACGGCTTATCCGTAAGGAAGTATCTTCTTATTACTACATTATAACAGCCCTTTATGTGTCGTTCCTTAAATCTAATAGGGATCCCTAAATCCTCCTCGTTTTCCAGTTCGGTAAGCCACTTAGCTCTTAGTATGCCTGCCCTAGGCCTATTAGTAATTCTACGTACTAGCGCTCTATCCTTTATACGTCCTACTATACTAGATCTCTTATCTAGTTTCTGTTCTTGCTATGCGATAATTCTTTATCTAAACTCTTTTATAGTTTCTTTTAGTTTATATCTTACGCTCTAATCTTTAAAGTTCTCTTACTTTTTAATCTTAATATTAACTTTTTAATCTTTAGTCCGAATACTGTGTTCCACTAGTAAGTCCTCTAGGTCTATATTTCTGTCTCCTAGTTTAGTTACTGTTTATATTGCAGATTCTCTAATCCGTAAGGAAGCTCCTTGCTTCTTATCTATAGGTATCCTAATTTATTCTCTAAATTCTTAGCCCCTTAGATTCTTTAATCCTAAGCTTACTTCTAACTTAAGCCTAGCTCCAGCCTTAGTCTAACTAGGCTTACTTAATGTTCTTATCTCGTCTTAAAAGTCTTAAATCTTACTTATCTCGTCTTAAGAATCTTATACCTATAGGAAACTTCATCTTAAGCTTATTCGTATATCTTTAAACTAAGCTATTACTCTACTCTATCGGTTATCATCCATTATAGGTCCTTAAGCTTACCTTATCTCGTCTTAAGAATCTTAGTCGTCTTTTATCTTATCTTAAGAATCTTAAGCTTTTAGCCTTTTACCTTTATTAAGTGCCGAAGTGGCTTACTATCCTACTTCTCTTACGTCTTATAAAGCGATAGATATTATATCTAGTGGGGTCTTAATCCCTACTAATGTTCCCTATTCTATAGTAGAATCATCTTCTACCTCTAGTATAATATCTCTAATAGCTACACGTTCTTAGTAAACCGCTTATATTACCTTATTATTATAAAATGTTTCGCCTTTATTAAATTCATTGTCCTTAATATCTAATCTATAAACTAGTTCGTTGGTTCCTTTATACTTTGCTAAGTATAGCTCCTATAGCTAATAGCTTGCGCCATACTTAGCGTCCTTATAAATCTAGTATACGTTATTATAACAAAACGCAAAACTTTTAATTAAACACTCTTTTATTCCTCGCAGTATATTATTATCCCTCTATACGTATATATCGTCTACTAGTCTTATGCCTTTTACTATATAGTAACTCTACCTACTTTTATAGTCTCTAATATAATAACCTTATTTCCCGCAATTTATATAAGCTCCCTCTTTAAACTATTTTTCTTACTATAGAGTCCACCTAAACGTCTTCTGCTGCTAAGATCCCTAGTTTAGCCTCTACTCCTTAGTCCTATAATCACTAGATCCTTAACCTCTAGGTTTTTATAGTTTTTTACTCTATCTTATATAGGCTTCTTTAGTACTACTTAGGTCTATTAGCTCTACGCCATACCATAGTTTTTAACTTAGCTTTAGTCGTTATATACTCTACGCCTTATACAACTATAGAACTCTATTTTAACCTCGCTTAGTCTATTCCCTTTAGTAAATCCAATTGTTAATCTTAATTGCCTAATCTATTAGTTCCCTTAGGGTGTCTATATCTTCTATTAGAATAATTACGTCTTAGACTTTAGCCTTAAGTCCCTGTTTATACTATGCTATAAGCGCCCTATTATTCCACTTAACTTATATTGCCAATGTCTAAAACTACATTATATATTTAATTACTAAGGTTCACTATATAATATCTTAGAGTTTTCTTTCTACTATAGTCACTGCCTCCAGGTCTCTAAATATTTACGTAAGTCTTTCTATAAATCTATTCTAGCTTAAGAACATAAACCGTACCTCTTAGTTTATAGTTGTTATTTCATTTACCTAGATTTCTATAAGGTAAGGTTTAAACTATTTAAGTACCCTTCCCGTTAAGAACAATCCTGCGTACGCTATTTAATCTATAGGTATTGCCAGCTTAGCTCCTTCTTACGCGACCTTAAAGTGCATTTACGTAAGAAATCCTTTAAGCTTTAATCTTTCTCCTAAGAATCTTTTAATCGATGGTAACTTAACCTTTGCTACGCCTATCCCGTTAATCCTATTTTCTAATATTACATTATTTTCTATTAGCTGGTCGACTATCTCTTATAATTGTCCAACCGTTATAGGTTACTATAAATTAGTGTCTGCTATACTAGTGTCGTTACCTAATCCTAATATAGTTGCCGCCGTTAATAGCGTTATAGTAGCTGCTTTTAGTGGCATTTTATTTAACTTCTATATTAATATTATAACTAGGTAGTAATTATATAACGGAACCTTATAGCAAGAACTACAATAGGCTTATTATTAGGCTAGGTATATAGGTAATACAAGTATAAAGGTTAATGAGTAATAACAACTAGTAGAGTAGTTACCTAACAGATTAACTTTAATTATATTCTGAGAATTACTACAAGAAAGGAACTATCTAGGTAGGGACTAAGGGTCCTTAAATACACAACCGTACTCCTATAAAATCCTTCTTGTACGTAATATACGTATACTCTATCTACTCTATTATGGATTACACAGATCCTACAGATTATACAGATCATATCACGTGACCTCGGTTACCATTCCTCGTCACATAGCTCCACTAATTCCATCCTAGACCGTGCCTAAATTAACCAACTAGCTTCTTCTAACTCTTCCCCAAGTAGTCGTAATATCGTACTTAAAGCGTCCGTAACACTACGTAGTAGATGGGTATATTATTAAGCTTCTTAAAATACTTCTGCAGCTTTAGCCAGCCGCAATTAAGGTTAATTATATAGTAATCCTTAATTACGTCTTAATCTAGGTAGTTATTTAGAGTTATATTAACTACGCAATCCTTCTTCTTTTTAAAAAGCTTAAGTAGCTAATTAAGTATAGAAATAACCTCCTAAATCGCTCTATATAGGCCTAACCTGCCTCTGGCTTTAAGCATCTTTATAGCATCTTAAATTAGTAATAGGATCTTAATATAGTTATTAATAACACCCCAGTTATAATTATTTAAGGCGCCGGCTGCTATAATAGGCGGTAGTAAAGGGACCTTCTTTTATTTAGCGTGTAGAGGAGCTGCTTCCTTCTTATATTTATTAATTATATATTATATAATTAAGTTAATTAGACCGTAGAGGATAATAGCTTATAAGAAGGCGTCGTAATAACTATTCTACCTAGTCTTAACTAGCTTTATTACTTCTAGTATTTTAAAATCGGGGCTTAGTAAGGCCTCTTACTTAGCCTTTTAATAGGATTTAAATAGTTAATAAAGCTGCGGTATATTAATAGAATTAAGGATATTAATAAGGACGCTAAGGGGGCCTTCTTTTTGCTATTCTTTAAGGAAACGTTCTTTATTCTATATAGTAGAAGTTAATAAGTAAGTAAGAAGATAATATTAACTCACTAACTTACTAGTATATTCTCTTAATTGTTCTTATATACGTCTTTATCTTTTCTAAATATAATTAACTAAGCGATAAGATTAAGCGTATAAGCTACGCACTAAATATACTAATTATCCTTTCTAAAATTAAAGACGGTAGCTAGATAATTTAAGCAGGTATTATTATTTCTAGTATTATTAGTAATAAAATAGCCAAGGCTCTCTTTAGTAACTTTAAAATAAGCTAAAACATCGCTAATTACCGCGGCGTAGTTAATTCTAGTATGCCAACTAAGTTGCTCTAGTAGAGCGATTAAGTAGTTAATAACTTTGCCCTTATAATTAAGATAATAAACGCAGACGCTAGTAAGTAAGTGCTTACCGCTGCGTATAGTCTAGCCATTAAATAAGAAGTAAAGCTTTAAGCAGGCGTTTATAAGTTTATCGCATATAGCTAGTTAGTAGGCTTTATAGTCGGCCATTATATAAACATAAATTAATTAATAGTTCTTCTAAATACAGCTCTTGGCGTTAGGATTTACGGCAGCTATTATATAGCGGAAAGTAGGTGTTTTAACCTCTTATAGAGGGTAATTATTTATAGTTATCTATTTAATTACTAATTACTTAAAGCGCTTTACGTTAAAACTGCTAATAAACTTATTTATAAGTCCCTAAGAAATTATATACCTATTATAAAGAAGTTCTAGAACTGTTACTTTACGCTTCTTTATTTTAAATATAATCTCGCCGTACTTATTATATCTATAGCCTATTTTATTTTCTATAAGGTATCTCTTAAAAGCAGATATAGCTATAGTAATATTAAATCGGCTACCTAGTATAAAGTGCTAATAATAATACGCATACTCCCAATATATTCACTTACTAATATAATATTAAAGCTAATATTTATACTTATAAATAAAGCTAGGGTTCCTTTCTAAAGCTTTATATAGCCGCTAGTAAGCTTTAAGTTAGTCCCAGTTAATACCGTTATAATTAGTCTTATTATTAATCTTATCTATAAAGGAATTATTATTAGACGCGACGTCTTTAAATAGTATAATTGTTAGTATAGGCTCAGCTATCGCGTTTAGATTTACTTTAGTAAGGTCTTAAGGTATAGCTAATAAAAGAAATAAAAGAGAATAAGTAAATTAGTAACGTTATTAGGGGGGTATAATAAGGAAGACTTCCTAGAGTATAGACGCGTTAAGAGCTTAGCAGCAAAATAAGTTAATTAGGCTTAGTGGTTACCTAAATAGTCCTATTTACTCTATTTGCATACTTAGAAATTTTTAACTATAACACTAAAAGTCTATTACGAACTTTAGGTCTCTATAAAAATTATATATATATATTTCCTATTAAGCGGGCAAGCAAGTAAGTAAGCAGGCCCTCCTCTAGCTTGCTGGCTTGCCTAAATCAGGCCCTTTAGCTTACTAGCTTGCTTAATTACCAATTAAGCAAGCCAAGCAAGCTGTTAAGCCAGCTTGCTTAATAGCAAGTCTGTATAGACACAGACACAGATAATAGGCAGGAAGGATTGACTTAGACTATTAAGATTCCTTATATATAGAATAGGGCCTAAAATTAAACTAGTTTTTATATTTATTAGCTAGCTGTAAATACTAGAGCATTAATATACCTTATTTTTAATTTTTAATTTTTAATTTTTGTCCTAATTGTCCTAATTGTCTTAATGGTCCTAATAGTCCTGATGGTCCTAATGGTCCTAATAGTCCTAGAAGCCTTAGTAGTCCGGGCGACCTCCTAATAGGTTCCTAACAGTAAGCCGAGTGTAAGTGTCTCTTAGAGCTCTTAATAGCCCTAACAGGAGCTGTTAGGAACCTATTAGTACTATTAGGAGGCATGAACATTTTCCTAATATAGGCTTTCCAACTATGCTATATATATTAGTTCTAGGGTATAATATGCCGTAGAATTGGTTAGAGATGGTTATTTCTCTATTAGGGGATTAGTAGGTGTGTTTTACTACTATAGCGGCTCTCGCGTTTTCTATAAAAAATATTATTATTAACATTTATTACTAGTTTCTCTTTTATAGTTACGTTAAGCTAGTACTTCTTAGTTAATAGCCTATTAATATACTATTATAATTAGCGGGTTTTATAAATATTTAAAGCTATTTCTATATATTACTATTTTCTACTTTAAGGCCTTTTAGCTAATTCTTCTCTACGTATTTTTAATAGAGCTATTTCTAATATTTAAATTTCTAGTAAATGCCAGTCCTTTTCTACGATAGATAATTATCTAAAATTTATCTAAGAAAAAGTTTTATATTATTATTTAAGGTGTTCCTAATAAGTTAAATAAAATATTCTTTAATATTTTTATAGAACCTAAAGAGTAAGCTATAGAATTTTATCTTAAATTAGAGGATCCTTACCTTAGACTAAAATCTCGTTTATATTATTTATTATTAAGGGTAAATAATTTTTTATAGACTTTCTAGTAATACTTAGCAAAATATTTAGGTTAATTAGATAGAATTCTTAGTTTATATCTAGGCTTCTACCTAAGGCTTTACTTAAGAGTTTGTATTATAAGGCCGTATATTTAATACCCTATAAATAAGAGAACTATAGTAATAATAGAGTAAGACTAAAGTTTTAACATTTAAATTAAGACTAGGTAGAGTAATTAAGTAAGCTAAATTATAGTATAAATTAGAAATTATGGTAAATAGAAGCATAATAGCCTTAATAATAACGAGGTAAAGGTAGACTAATAACGCTATAAAAACTAAAAATAGTATATTAATAGTAGTAAGGCTAAGTAAATAATTATAAAAGACTATACTAGATATATCTAGCTTTATATATTTCTAGCACGTAGAACGCTATATATATCCTATATAATAGGTAATGTAGGTAATGGGGTTATAAAGGTGACCCTGGTTATAAAGGTTTTGAACATCAAAGTGTTGGAGCATAGACGAAGCAAAGCGCATAGACGAAATTTGTTTGCAAAACCTGCAAACCATTATAACTAGGGTCACCTTCATAACCCTATCACCTACGTTAAAGTACTAAGTATAATTTAGTAGGATAATATATGGCCTACTTTTAGAATTAGGAATATAGGGCTATACTAGTAATAGGTAATCGAATATAGAAATGCGCAAGGTTAAAAGCTTTAACGGGGGAGACATATCGCTTAGGGCTTGGCGCATGGGATAAGCGCTGCCTAAAACAGCGAGTAAACCACCCGAAAATGGACACCAGTGTCTTAGGACACAGAGTTACTGTAGTAAAGCCACAGCCGCCGGCCGGCTTACATGTTTCACTTTGGTGCCCTTATAAGGACAACAGCTCGCAAAAGTGCTCGTAGATTCATTATTGGGTAATTCTAACGTATAATTTATGGTTTAACTGCTACAAAGTACTAGGAGAATGGCTTGGGTTTCTTATATGCACTAAGATAAACATGTGAATATCGCAACCCATAGCCAAGGTAGGAGACATGAGTCTCACGGCAAATCCAAAACAGCAAATGCTGCCGCCGTAAATGCTTCGCCTTAAGTGCTGAGGGTAAAGAAAAGTGCCTCCGCAGAAAGGGTTGAAGAAAAGAGTCTAAGAAAAGACAAGATAGAAACAAAATAAATAGGACTTGAACAGCAATATAAAACAGAGATACCTGTAGGTTACAATCCTAAAAACTGAAGGATACGTGAGAGGGGGCGGGAACGAGAGGATGGGGGAATAGAGAAATCCGTAACGAAACCATAAAAGGAGCGCCCCATCAACTAAGATGTGCATCTAGTAAAGTTTGCAACAGCTAGCATAGCCCTGAGAATGTCCTGCCAGCCAAGAGCATTATATCCTTCTCAAGGTACTTTGTTCCCAGCAATAGTTTGGATGGCGAGGCGAGATGAGCCGTCCTGCGGTAAATGTTAGTTATTAGATTTTAGAACAGCATTTTCATGGCTTTGAACGAACCTAGAACATTTCTTGTTATTTTTGAGGGTCCACGGTACAGGAGGAGCATCTTGAATGCCTGCAGTAGGGGCATCCAATATCCCATGTAATCCAGTTGGGGCCACGCCTGCAATCGCAACAGTACCAAACTGTGTCTCTACTATTGGTTGGGGTCTCATTGCAGAAAGGCCGATGGGCGGCGGAGGTGATTTTCGTCCCGGAGAGGTCTCCTCGGCCAAATGCGGCTGAACGTGCGACTTGAGAATGTGTTGAGCCGTCAGAGATTTGGATAGTATCCGTCATCATGGTGGGCGTTGGCTCGGGAGCTGCTGGCACCGCTGCTGAGTTGGCAGTTCTCTCGATTGCTTCCCCGTTACATTCTGAACATCCCGAATGACCGCAGTTGATACAGGATGGGTACAATGTCAATAACATTGGTCCAAACCTACAAGAACAGCAGTAGTAGGTTTGGGGAGGATCACAGGTCTTTGGGTTGAAGGTTGAGTTCTGCAAAGAAACCATGACTGCGGCTTTGAATTTAATGGAACTCGAAATGTTTGACGAGGATGTTGTGGGAAGTCAAGAATATTTAAAGTGATTGACAGGCAAGCTTGGCAATATGATTGAGACAACAACGATGACAGGATTTGCTCTAGTTACTAGTATTTATATAGTATGAGATGGCAGTGCAAATGTTAGGCACAAATGCCTGGGCTGCGCCCAGGGGATAGCTGAAGGAAATTATCTGCCTTCCTGAGGCCGCTGAGGCCGCCCTTCGCGTTCTAACAGCTAAAGAGAGGGCGAAGGGCGAATGGGGCGGTCTTCGAGGATCAGCGCGAGTATAGAGGCCGTGCAAGGGCAAAAACTACCCGGTAGCGAATGTGCTGCGGTAATGGAGGTGAAGAAATCTGACCGCTGAGGGCGTGCCCTAAGGGGCGTGAGAACGTCTAAGGGGCGTGAGAACGCCTAAGGGATTGGGTGAGCAGACAGGCGATGTTGAAGGCACCAACGGTTGCGCAGCAAACCGTTGTCGAGGACAAGTGACTCGATATCATACTTCGGGTAAATTAAGGTAGTGCACTGCTCCGCTTAGCAGTTATTAAGTGAGGCCTAGGCCGTCGGCAAGCCGTTACTAGGCGGGGACGGAGGACACCGCAGGTAGATAAGGCTTCTCCGAAGTGCCTTCGCCAAGGAGGGACAGAACTAAGACATAACCAGGAAAAGGTCGTCCGGTGGGCGAATCTGAACAGCGGTAGAATTAGTACGGTTGGGAAGGGGAAGACTTATATCAAGGAACAGTCATGTGCTCAAAGTCTTTGCCTTGTGCCTTAGCCCTGACGTTTGAACAGAGCCGATTCGCAGGATGCACATCAGCTGCGGGCGCAAGAGCCGCGCCGGCGAGCCCTGAATTTCGCATGCTAATTGAGTTTTTGCAAGGTAGTGTTTTCCGGCTGCACTGTAGTGCGTAACGCCACAACCGTCAGCCGTCTTATGTCTCACTTTCTTTAATGCCCTTGAAAGGACGTCAGTTTACCAACAGGTTAATAGAATCATCGTTTGGTAAATATAGCTTATGTGTTGACTGGTCGAAGAGCTATGGAGTGTTAGAGTAATGGCTTCGATGCTATACTTTTACACGGAACAGGTATGAGCCGTTCGTGGTAAAACAATTTCCAATAGTCTAGTTAAAAAAAACCCCCCCTCGAAACTCTTCCTAAAGATAGGAGTCTTTCGCTCAAGTGTAACATATAGAAGAGTAATGGTAGCCTCTATGTGTGTCCACCGAAGCGCTGGAAATCCGTGTAGAGATCCAGAACAATGGTATAAATAAAAGGCTGAAGAACACTCAATAATGCGTGGCTAAAATAACGTGATAATATTGAAGGAACTCTGGTGGGGCCACTCCAAAGAAGAAGGGTATCGGGCGCGATAATGAAAGAGTGAAAGGAAATACTGGTTGGGGCAGACTAGAAAAAGGCTTGGCTAAACATGTGGTACAGAAGGGTGAGAAGACGGTGCAAGCTATAAAGAAAATGACCCTTATGACCCAATGAAGTCTGCCTCATCTACTAAAACATAGCGCTTAACATTGCCACTAATTCATATGTGCCGCCCGGCAAATCGTCTTCTGTTGCCCTCCAACTAGTTGCAATGGGATGGCTAGAGAGAGCGTCTATAGAGGGTATAATCTGAATCGAGTTAGATTGTGAACTCTGGTGTGACTGGTATTTGTTTTGTGCCTTACGTAGTCTTAAGGCTGTGATTATTTTGCTGGATGGACATCACAATCCCCGCATTTCCGATGATAGCACATGACACACGCGACGTTAACCGGCCCGTAAGGTCCATCGCCGCACTGATGGCAGTACCATGTATAATCGCCATCTGTTGCTGGTGCTGTGACATGATCACGGTGCGTCCAGGCATTCTCATCGACACAGGTAGGAGCGTCTCGTTCGGGGACCGAAGCGTTTAGAGCCATCTCTCCATGTGACAGTGGAAGACTTGTAGGAGAGTGTGTAGCCCTCGAGTAGTCTTGCGACAAGGTGTTGACAAGCGAAGGAGTAATACTGGCCATTGAGTATTCGATGAGGATGCTGGCCGAGGAGGCGCCCTTTTCTTCGTGAGCGGTTTGGTACTCCCCGATACAGGTAGAGCAACCAATGTGTGAGCATTGGTAGCATTGTCGGCAGAGTTCTATTGATTGGGGTCCGCTCCCACATTGGCAACATATGTATAACTCCGCGCCGCCGCGGATAGTAGGTGAGGAGTTTTTTGTATCGCACGACATGATGTGGATGGAGCCAAGTGTATAGAGTTGGGCGTGAGACGCAAGAGCCAATTTGACTTGCGCGGTGGGGGTGGTAAGGAGACGAGTGGAAGCGAGAATGGAAGACCGAAAAACGCGGAGCCCATTCCCATCTCATTAAATATCGTGGAATGGAGGTCAGTGCAGATTCCAAGATTCCAACTTAAGGCACGCAGGCGTCCTAGGCCGCAACGAGGCCGTCAGGGTGACCAGGCCTGCCCACGAGCTGAATGGTGAGGGCGAACGGCGAACAGGGCGTGTTGGGATTAGCGACGGTATCATGGAGCTATGCAAGGGCAAAAACTACCCTGTAGCGAATGTGCTGCGGTAATGGAGGTAAGGAAAGCTGACCGCTGAGGGCGTGCTCTAAGGGACGTGAGAACGCCCAAGGGATTGGGTGATTGAGACCCATGGTCGACAGGGGGAGCAGACAAACGATCTTGAAGGCACCAACGATTGCGCAGTAAACCGTTGTTGAGGACATTCCCCTACTCGTCGGGCACTAATCTACGCCCGGAGCTGAGACCTTGGTCGGTCAGGAGAAGCGTAACAGATGCGCGTATAAGTGACTCGATATCATACTTTAGGTGCATTAAGGCAGTGCACTGCTCCGCTTAGCAGTAGATATTTATCCGTTGTTAAGTAAGGCCTTGGCCGCTGGCAAGCCGTTACTAGGCCAGGATGGAGGACACCGCAGGTAGGTAAGGCTTCTCCGAAGTACCTTCGCCAAGGAGGGACAGAGAACTAAGACATGACTAGTAAAAGGTCGCCCCGATGGGTAAATCTAAACAGCGGTAGTATTAGTACGGTTAGAAGAAGGAATGACTTACATAAGGGATAGCCATGTGCTCAAAGTCTTTGCCTTTTATCCCCTAGCCCGAAGAATGACCTTTATCCTCTTGAGGAGCGTTTGATACGGTACCTTTACACTAAAGGCTTGTCCCGAAGTCAGTGACAAATTTCAGGTACGAAGGCGTGGTCTGCATTGCATATCTTGTTTTCATAACGCGGGACTAGATGCTCAGCTGCCCGCTTGTGATGAAGCATGTTGGCGATAGCCTAAGTAATGCTGCTAACTGCACGAATATTCAGGCTAGCGTCCGGTCCGCTGATTGGCTAGGGTGGTAAAACCAAGACTTAGCTAGTATCAAAAATTACAATACGAGAAATACGTAAAATAATCATTTAGATGATGACGTATAATTGATTCCAATTTTTGCAAACAAAATACAAAGAGACTAGTGACGGATGTCTGAGACACAGACACTAGCTTTGGCCTTCTACGGCGACTTGATGAAGGATCGAAGTCTAATTAATGCTGAGACAAGTGTTAGGCAGCTCGTTGGGCGGCGGCTCGTTGGGCGGGCTCTGCGCCGGGAGACACAACCCCTAGTGAACCTTAGGTCAATCTGGGTTGAGATTGATGATATTGTTCTTAGAAGCACTGCGGCCAGGCGTAATCCCTGATGGGCAAGTGGGTTTGTTGTCCCTAGTCTGCCTGCCCTGATTCCAGTCTGCTTGTGATGTTGCCGGCCGAAGGAACCGCCTTGCAGAGCCACGACGGGGAGCCCTGTGCGTAATACCCTGGGCGTGTTTATGAGGAAAAACAAGTGGAAAAACCCAGTCGAGTAGAGTACAAGGCAAGCAGAAGAGCTCGGGCTCAGCCTCTGACCTAGGGCTTGCCATCTTCCTGGCAGAATACTTTCCGGTAGCATTAGTGCTAGTTTCTTCCTGTATGGACAAAACGTACCAAAGTGCTCTGCTAAGTACCCGACTCTGTTGGCCCTCCGAGTTTGGCGGTCGCCCCGCCGACGGCCCTTCCGGCGACCGTGCCGGCTTCTCGCGCCCTCAGGGTTGAGATCTGCCCGCACAGTGACGAGCCTTGGATGTAGGCCAAAAGGGGAGAGTGCACGGTGAAGCGGCCGGTCGGCTGCTGGGAGAGGGGAGGCGCAGCTCGTTCTTATAACTACAGAGGCTAGATTTAACTCTGCCAACACACCATGAAGCAGTCCGCCCTGCATTTGAGGCAGAGAGAGAGGATGCCAGTTAATGGTATTTCGATCCGAGAGGTGTGGACAATCTGATCAGGCTGTGTTCCAAAAAGACGGGCGGCATTGACGTATAACGCAAGGCTAGGATTTAGGGTATTTGCCTCATTTCCGAGAGGGTTTGCCTTTTCAATGAGGGTATGGAAAAAGAGCCTCAGGAGGGCCGCATGACGCAGGCTTAGAACGAAGGACAGAAAAGCCCTGTCTCCTCAGGCGCCCGCCGGTGAAGAGTGAGGTATTAAGGAATCAGGGCGAGAGCGAGGCTTAAAACCGGGGCGTCAAGGTGAGGGCGCCGGGCGCTGGTGAGCTTACTTGGCGTTACAGCGGTGACGCGAATTTGCTAAGCGGCAGGCAATTGGAGGCGCTGACGCAGCAACTGGTCTTCCCTATTCTTCTGCCAAACCCTGTCAGTCTTCTGGAGAACATTAGCATTTTCGAAACATGAAGAGACGATGAAGAAACGATGAATTGGCGATGGACTGACGATGAAGACAAGTTGCCGGGAGGAACGTCAGACCCCGCATCGATCAGATAACTTAATCGAGCATGGTCCAATCAGCATATGATCCCCATCACGTGATAACACGTGACTTATCTTTCCCGCGAATGAGGCTGAGCTCCGCGAAGGACATGGCCCTGTCAGCAACATCCACTTTTCCATCTATGGCGACTCCACGGAGTGAGAGGACCATCAATAGGTCTGCTGCTGCTGTCATTCCTCTCTTTATGATAGCTGCCGTTGTATATGTTACTTGGGTAATCGTAGTTAAAGTCACAGGTGCGCCTCTGGCCTTAATTGCTTCAAATGTGATATTGACCCTTCGCAGTGGAATATCTCATCCATCCATCCAGAGAACTCCGGCAACTGGGTATTTATCCTCGTCATGGCGCTGCCATTGCGATCCTAGTCCTATACTTTATCCTCGTACTACCTATGGCGTTTTGTTACTTTAGAACCCTTCAAATTATCTGGACCGACCCAGGATATACTCCTCTTGGGCAAGGTGTAGGGAAAGACGCGGCCCCGGGCTTGGAACAATTTTATACCAAGGATGTCTTCGTGTGCGATCCTCAAGGCAAGCCTATATGGTGTGACAAATGTAAGAACTGGAAACCAGATCGAACCCATCATTGTAGCCAGATTGGACGCTGCGTTCATAGGATGGATCATTTCTGCCCGTGGGTAGGAGGTATAGTTTCTGAGAACAACCTTAAATTCTTTATCCAGTTCAATTCGTATGGAGCGCTCTACACAAGCTTTGTAATGATAGTTATGGCCGTTCTATTAGCGGAGCGGAAGCGAAAGGTTGGTTTTTCTCGCCCTTTAATTGTCAATCTGCATTTTCTTTTGCTTTTGGAATCTGCCTGCTCGTTACGGCGCTACCATCCCTCTTCTTTCATCCTTTCTCTTCCCCAGCGTATGAATTATATGTAGCGTGCAGCGCAGGTTTCTTGGCAGTAAAAGATTCCTATAGTTCCGCACGCTGTCCCTTTATCCTTCTTTCATTGGAATCCTTATTCGAGAATCTCGTAGAGTATCCTGGCTCCAACGCTCGCCTGCGCTGAGCCTTTTCTTCAACTAATTATATTCGTACGAACCAGCTGACATCCTCTATTTAGACTGGCGATGTACAGGCTACCTGGGCTGTTGCTCTTGCATTAGCTACTATGTTCTGTCTTTTCTCGGTCGGAATGGCTGCGAGTACGCTTCAACTTACCTCGCAAAATCTCACAACTATTGAGAACCTTGATAAGGGGAATGCCGTGTACTACCTTGCGGCACTAGTGGATTCTTCAGGGCCGGTAAGGTCGCCACTGAGCAGGCTCGGATATGGGCCTGGTGTTGTTACATACCCCAATCAAGCTCAGCAACCGCAGCCTCTCCAAGATCCAGGCGACCGTACGCATACGCGTGGTTATGTTATCCTTCAAACAGAACCTGGGGACAACCCTTGGGATGTTGGTCCACTTCGCAATTTAAAGAGCGTTCTTGGGGATACGTGGTACGATTGGTTGCTTCCTGTTAAATATAGTCCTTGCACGAAGCATGATCAGGATGATAGCCACTTCGAGTTTGGGCCAGTGGTAGAGAAGTTGAAGCGCCAAGCAGGCTTATTACCTGGCTACGCTACGGAGAAACCGGACCGACGTTGGCATAAAAGACGGCACAGGAGGCATAAGAGCGGAGCTAGCAACGGCGAACCTGAGGGATGAGAGGATTTACCTTCGAAATGTCATCCCAGGAGACCATCTTTGTACTTTGGGGGGTCAGCTTAACATAGCCCTCCAGTGTACGTGGCATTCTGAGATGGTTTGCCTTTCGACCAGAACATACGAAGTTTCCCGTGATTGGCTATCGAAGCAGCCGACCAGCTAGAAAGCTCATCAGACAGCTTCTAGGCATTCTATCGCCTTAAATCACCAATCTCTAATTCCGGGATTGGTGGAAAGTAGTAGGGCAGACAGACATGCCATGGAAGTTCCTGCCCAAACCATGCAATAAATGGGGCACCTACTCCTAGGTTGTGGCCCCTCGATTAGGCCGCAATGCCCAACCTCTAAGCTAGCCGATCAACTTAAACCTCATAAAATACGGCTGCAAATCTTCATGAGACGGGGCGTAGGTGTCCTGGGGTTGGAATGGTTATCGGAATGTTTCGTGTTTCAGCCAACTTTTTATAATCTTGGTTTTGGATGTTTTTCCAAGTCTGCGTTGCGCTTGTTGGATTGTTTTGGCCTCTTGTATACTTACTTTTGTAATGATAGTTCTACCATAGATATCAATCCAATCAATATCTGAAAATTGACTACCTAATGCCTGCGCTAGTATAAATTATCGTTCTTATATCATTCATGTTGTTTCTTACGTGAGATTCCTTCGACGCGGCCTGTTCAGCCACCCCTGGCAATATCGTGTTGCATATCGTATTTCTCTTTTCACCGGGGCGGCTGGCAATTGTTGCTATGTTGCTCTATTGGAGAATAATACTCTCACTAAAAGCTTATTGATAACCTTGATCCGCTAGCAAATACAGATTTTGCAGGTCCGAAATTTTATTCCTGTTGTCTTTTTCACATGGCAGAGACAGTAATCTCTGATAACTAAGGCTTCCACATACATCTACTTTAGTACTTTCGTTTAGTGTTACTTAGCCTCCTGGCAGGCCAGACTGAGGCTGGCATCGTCACAGATATATCGCTCGAAGTCAGACTTGATAAGAAGCAAGCTGTCAAGCCCGCATGGTCAAGTATATGGTAAGTGCACCGGTGCAAGGCACTTCCAGAGAGGTCCGTGATGATGTGCAAGGTGCTCGTAGTAGTCAAAGCGGGCTTGACAGCCCGCTTGTTACCAAGTCTGGCCCGGCCGAATCGTTTGTCGATGTCATACGTTAGATTTGAGACAGGTTCACAAACACGCCTAAGCTGGTCGAAATCCTAAGAAAAAGGCAAAATCCTCGGGGTTATTTGTCAGTCAGCAACATTAAAGTGTCTCAAGTGTCTCTGCTGCCTTTCTAAAAGGCTAGGCAGGCGTTGCCTTACTCTAGTCACGCCTGCTGTTCATCTTTCTTAGGCGTCTAGTAAGTGCCAAGGGGATAGTTTCTTTCCGTCTCCGTAGATGAGTGGCGCTAAGTATCGCCCTACTCCTAGGTCTTAAGGATATGTATTGTCTATGTCTTCTGGATTGGAAATTTGTTAGTCCCTTTGCTGCGTGAGCGCGAGAATTAAGACTCCATAGAATTGGCAATCTTGTTGAACCCACTCCAATATCTCTTTACCGCTAAAGTTGCGGTGCTCGCCTTAACACGGGATTTAAATATAGCCTCATAGGAACTCTGTGAGAAGTACTATATACTTGGTTTCGGAAGTATAGGGCTAGTTTATTTCACGGTGGCCTAATAACTGGCTCTGAATATACGGGGTAGGTTAGGCTAAGGCCTGCAATAAAATGTCTCAAAATTTGTAGAGGGATTATAGCCACGTAAGGGTGTGTGAAAGGGGTCCTCGTATCTCTAACCAGGATTGGCAGGTTAAGGGGTGGATTGGCAACTAAGTGGAGTTCGCGAGCTCTAATAAATGACACAAAATCAAGGCTGCCCACTTCTCCTAGATATTTGTATGAAACAGAATTATGATACTTGAATCGAAATTAAAATGCCTAGGCACTCATGAGCGAGAGGGGACATTTCGCTGGGGAAATTAACACCCAAAGCAGAAAGTCAGTCAGCTACGTAGCGAACTCCGTATAAACTTATGCCGAGCCCCGAATTCCTTCGATAACGCGTACGGCAAAACGTAGACCTGGCAGGAATGGCCACAACTAGCGGTTTCAACATGACTGCCTCCGCCATTACTCTATTTTACCACGTTGACCCAATATACTTGTTAAATACAGTCTTGCAGCAACAACTCTTTTGTACATGTCACTCGTTTTTTCTTCATTAGAAGCTGTCATGTGAGAAGCCAACACATCCCAACGACGCGATACTGCGGATGAAACTTCTCCCTTGTTCCCTCAGTCCAACACCATTGCTACGTGGCAACTCCGCGTCATCGAAGCCATGGATCCTCATCGTTGCCCTGCTCGCGTCTGTTATCCCTTAACCCACTGGCGTCCACGAAGTAAGTGGTCCGTGCAGAACACCAGAATCCAAACAACGCGTACAGTCGGATTGCGTTGATCTAATTCGCTGATTCCTATGGAATAGACGAAGTTCAGCGGGTTAAGGGATAGCTACTACCGATATGGGTGCGCTCCTAGCTCAGCCACCCGGGACGCATATACGAATCTGTCGTATGTCTTGATTACTACAAGCGAGCGGACCCGAGCAAGATACAGGACAATGGGCGGTTCTGGAAGAGCTGCGTAAGGTCAATACCGTCCAAGATACGGTGACAATGCTGTTCGGGTGGCAGGACCTTTGGGATTCTGTTCCAGGAATCTTTCTTGCAGTCCCGTACGGTGCACTGGCCGATAAGAAGATGGATTCTTACTCTTGGACTTGCTGGCGCCAAGTGTACGATGCTATGGATCATATTCGTCTGTATGATGTCCAGCATTGAAATTTCGAGTTCCTCGACCAGTCTCTAACGGGAAAGCGCAGGCTACTTCCAGCTGCCACTTAAGCTGACTTGGTTCTCTTCGGTATTTATAGTTGTCTGTGAGGGCCCTACAGTAGCGGTCGCAATTGTTTTCACGATGGTGTCCGATGTCGTTCCCACGAAAACCGGGTGGGGTGTGCTTTTCCGTTGTTCAGATTTTCCAATGACTCTGGCGTAGAAAAACAGTTTTTCCTTTATGTTACGGCAAGCGTACTGGGTGCTGTCATTAAAGGATTTTCTGTTGTAATCGCTCTGTTTATCCCGGAGACTTCATTTACGCAATGCAGAACCTCTGGAATCTTCCGAGATGAAAGAACAGCGCTCGATGGACATGGCTTCCCAGTGCTCGTCGAAGCAAAAAGGATATGGCTTTAAGGCCCAGATGCAGACTTCGAGACATGATGCAATTTTTGATGCGTGGCATAAGCCTTACCTTGGTCGTATTTACGTTCCTGGTAAATCGGTTGGAAAGGCAACCTACCTACCTACTACTCTGATATTCATGGAAGAGGTGCCGTTGGACTGTGTAAAAGGCGAGTGTTGCTTTTGATACGACTAATTTTATTTTCTTACATTTCCCGATACAGCTCTGTGCACGACCAGCTTCACCCCCCCTCTCTGGCAAAAATTTATTTCGCTACGGTACGCGGGCTCGCCAAATTGCCACCAACTGTACATAGTAATT
>Ga0307515_10007332_pt1 | contig 21818 bp, 20 predicted proteins | sample 17_EM_MG_FD_194513 | JGI IMG/M metagenome (GOLD analysis project Ga0307515, IMG submission 194513) | Populus trichocarpa ectomycorrhiza microbial communities from riparian zone in the Pacific Northwest, United States - 17_EM | ecosystem: Host-associated > Plants > Roots > Unclassified | place...
ATAGGATATGATAGTTTATATGTAACATATTTAGATACAGGAATAGGTATATATAATGGTTTATTCCATTCAACAGCAATAACACATAGTTTTGATCTGTTTATATATATTATAGCTCCTATAATATTATTATTAACTGCATTTTATGCCAGACGTATAGTACAACCTATATTTCCTTATAATCGTTTTGAACCAAAAAATGGATTCTTCTCAAAAGGTTATGTGAAAGCATACCGAAATGCGGTAATGGGTCTAGATGCTCCACAATTTACAATATTAGAATATCCTTTAATAATATTATTTATATTAATAGGGGCTATATTGTTAATGTCTAGTAGTGACTTAGTATCTATGTTTTTAGCAATAGAGTTACAAAGTTACGGATTATATATCTTTGCTACATTATATAGAAATTCCGAATGATCAACGTCGGCTGGTCTTACTTATTTTTTATTAGGTGCTGAGAGATTTAGGACTTCTCTTGTTTTGTGCCTACAACTGCCAAACTCCGGGGACGCCCTAAAGCGTCTGATACCAAGCCACAGCCGAAAGACTGTGAGTGGCTGACCTAATTACTCAGGTATGGTAATAAGTCAGAAGATATCTGAAAAGATAATGGGTTATCGCGGATCTAAGTCAGTAATATTGAATAATATTACTGTAAAAGAGCAACGAGTAGACGGTGGTTGATGTAGTGCGGTGGCTAGGTGTTCTCTAATAGCTTTTCTAAACTATAGAGCAAAAACTCCTTCTAAGGGTATCTTTATAATAGAGAAATCCCATTACAGCAGATCATATACTTCCATAGCAAGACAAACTTCAAATTTAATAACCTACCCTTGATACGTTACAGGTTTCTCGGACGCAGAAGCTTGCTTTACTTTTAGTGTTTATAGAAGTAATGACAGGAAAATTGGTTGACGTGTTAGTCATTGTTTTCAAATTACTATACATAAAAAAGATCTAGTTCTATTAGAGCAGATTCAAAGTTATTTTAAGGTGGGGAGTATAACTACCCATAGATCTGAATCACTTCATTATCGTGTTCAATCGGTAGAAAATTTAATAGTAATAGTAAATCATTTTGATAAATATCCGCTAATAACTCAAAAATGATCTGATTACAAACTATTCAAGCAAGCACTTGTGTTAATCAAAAACCAAGAACATCTAACAATGGAAGGGATAAGTAAAATTGTGGCAATTAAAGCTTCAATGAATATTGGTCTATCCGATGAATTAAAATCAGCCTTTCCGGGAATTATTCCAGCACAGAGACCTAAATTATTAAACTGCCAAATTAAAGACCGGCCACCCACACAGTTCGTGCTGGGCGCCGACCCTAATTGACTAGCTGGGTTTACGTCTGGCGAGGGTTGTTTTTTCATACGTATAATAAAATCTCCTCGCCATAAACTAGGAGAGCGAGTTCAATTGGAATTTCAAATTACTCAACATAATAGGGATGAACAATTGATGAAAAGCTTAGAAAATTATTTAGGTTGTGGGAAATTATATGGAATAACAGATAGTCATTGTAGATTTATAGTAACGAAATTCAAAGATCTAACAGAAAAGATCATACCGTTTTTCAATAAATATCCTATAGTTGGAGTTAAGGCAGAAGATTTTGCTGATTTTAAACGAGTAATGGAAAAAATGAAAGTCGAGGCTCATTTAACTAGAGAGGGTTTAGAGGAAATTAAATTAATAAAAGAAGGAATGAACTCTGGGAGAAAATAAAAGGTGGGTTTTCCTTTTATAGCACTGCATCTAAGGTGTACTCTAAAGGGTTTCGAAAGAAACTATCAAGTCAGAATCCTTTCTAAGCCAGGGCTCCGCCCCATCGTGGCCTCTATCGCAGTGATGCCCCGAGTGATATACAAAGGTTGTTCTTCAGAGCGATTTCGAATCTTCAACCAAAACCTAATAGGGGACTAGTTCTTAATCCCATATGGCTTACAGGTGTTATTGACGGTGTAGGTTGTTTTCATATCAGTATTTATAAAAATAAGAATAAAGTAGGTTGAGCGGTAAAAATTGAGTTTGAAATTAGATTGCATGCAAGGGATAAAGCTTTGTTAAAAGAGATTCAAAACTATTTTCAAGTGGGTAACATATTTTTAAATTCAAGGGAAGGTGTGAGTTTTCGTATTCAATCGCCTAAAGATTTAGCAAAAATTGTTGCTCTTTTAGATCTATACCCTTTAAAAACTCAAAAATTCTCCGACTACGTACTTTTTAAAGAAGCTCTTAATCTAATTTTAAATAAACAACATTTAACTCTCTCAGGTTTACATAAGATTGTGGCAATTAAAGCTAAAATGAACTTAGGTTTATCTGAGAGTTTACAAGCAGCTTTCCCAGATGTTCTTCCAATGAGTCGACCTTTAGTTAATAAACCTAGCATAGGCCCGGAATGAATAGCTGGATTTGCAACAGCTGAAGGTTGTTTTTTCGTTAATATTTTGAAATCCCCAACTCATAAACTGAAGGAAGGTGTACAATTAGAATTTAGTCTTACTCAACATTCTAGAGATGAACTATTAATGAAAAGCTTGATTGAATTTTTTAATTGTGGAAATGTCCAGAGGTCTAATGGTGCGTGTAAATATAGAGTGGGTAATTTACCAGCTATGGCCGAAAATATTATACCATTATTTAAAAATTACCTGATCCTTGGAGAAAAGTCTAAAGATTTTTCTGATTTCTGCAAAGTATTAGAAATGATTAAAGTCAATAAACATTTAACTAAGGAAGGGTTAGAGCAAATTCGAATTATTAAAGCTGGAATGAATACTGGAAGATCGAAAAGCTTGCCTGCTATGGAGTAGGAAGGTCAACCTTAATTTTAATGGTAAGATAAATCTGATATGCCTTGGGTTTATCTTCTTGTTTTATATTATTAGGATCCGGGGGAGAATCAGGACTTCTCCTCTTTGGTCCACAACTATCAAATTACGGGAAACCCCTAAAGCCCTCAGTACCAACCGTAGGAAGAAATTCTATTCGGGGACGAGCTAATCACTTATGTATGGTAAAAAGCTGTGGGATACAGGAAACTGTAATGGGCAACCGCGTATCTAAGTCAGTAGGATTAAATAATCTTACTGTAAAAGAGCAACGAGTATACGGTAGTTACATGGGTAATAATTTACCTTTGTTAAGATGTACTCTAATGGGCTGTGAGAGCGGCTTTCAAATAGGAATCCTTTCTAAGCAAATAAATCGTCAGGTAAGATTTAATTCTTCCCGTGTTGTCCAAAGTAGTCAAACTTCTTTATACGAAAGCATCAATCCTTGATTTATCACTGGGTTTGTTGAGGGTGAAGGATCTTTCATCATTAACATAACTAATAATAATCAAACCAAAACAGGTTGACGTGTTCAAGTTGAATTTAAAATAGGTTTACATAAAAAAGATTTGAATCTATTAAATGGAATTCAAAAATTCTTTGAGGTAGGGGTGGTATATAACCAAGGGGAGGATGCAGTTCAATTAATAGTTCAATCCGCTAAAGAATTAATTGTTATAATAAATCACTTTGATAAATATCCTCCTATTACAAAGAAAAAGTGAGGTGACTTCCAACTTTTTAAACAAGTAGTTTATATGATGTTAAATAAAGAACATTTAACTATTCAAGGTCTTGGAAAAATAGTAGCAATTAAAGCCTCTCTTAATTTAGGTTTATCTGCGAACTTAAAGGCAGCTTTTCCTGCCATTATACCAGCTACTCGAAATTTCGATGGTAGATTAACTTGCACAATACCTGATCCTTTCTGAATAGCAGGGTTTACTACGGCGGAAGGTTGTTTACTAGCTCATGTTGTTAATTCTACAACGCATAAACTTAAAAAAAGAGTCATTATAGTGTTCTCATTGGCTCAACACATTAGAGAAGATGAACTAATGTCAACTTTAAAAAATTACTTTTCTTGTGGACATGTTTATAAAAATAAAGAGGTTTTTACATTTAGAGTAGAAAACTTTGTCTACGTAGAAAATAAACTTATTCCTTTTTTTAAGAAATATCCTATATTGGGAGCAAAACACTTGGATTTTATGGATTGATGTAAGATATTTGAGTTAATTCAAAATAAAGACCATCTTAATCTAGAAGGATTAAATAAAATCCAAGGCATTATAGCCAAGATGAACAGAGGTAGATTATATTAATGTAAGTAGGAATCTTATGAGGTTTAAAGACAACTGATTGCTGTTCTTCCGAAGGAGCAGCTAATGACAACAAGAATTATTTGTATGAAAAATCCTATCATATTGCAGGGCTATTATATGCAAATTGTGGTCTAACAAGTTTAGATGGTATATATGTTTTCTATAATATAGAAATTCCTTCAGCATTTGGAGAACCTATTTCTACTATATATTCTTTTGGTGCGAAACCTGAAATATTAAGTATGGGATTTTTAATTATGTCTGTAGGATATTTATTTAAAGTATCAGCTGCACCTGCTGTGTGAAGTAGGAAATCACTATCGTGGGTAAAACTATCAAACTCCGGGAACCCCCTAAAGCTTTTGGTACCAAGCCATGGCCTAAAGGCCACAGGTGGATGAGTTAATTACTTATGTACGGTAATAAGTCAAAAGATGATTGAAAAAGAAATGGGAAACCGCGGATCTAAATCAGTAGTCTATTTAGTATTAGTTAGTTTGCTTATGCATTCTCTCCTTATATCTCCTTCATTCTCTCCTTGGTACCTGCACTTTAATGAGTTACTTTTCTCTAACTCAATTTTATTAGCTATATTTCCTTTTAATAGTAGAAATTTCTCTTCTAATTCGGCCTGGCGAAGCCAAGCCTCCGTTGATGTGAGAAATTATTCTACTAACAATTCAGTGGTTCCGGTGATCAAATATAGTAATGCTGATATTCAGAAGCTACAAATTATAAAAGAAAATAGAGGTAAAAGCGGAGTTTATCGCTGAGTATGCCTAGTAAATGGAAAAAGCTATATAGGTAGTAGTGTGAATTTAGCCAAAAGGTTTGGAGGTTACTATAATATTAACTTTATAAGTAATAAAATGAATAAAAATATGTTAATCAATAAAGCGCTTCTTAAATATGGTTATGCCAACTTTAGCGTAGAAATACTGGAGTATTGTGAACCATCTGAAGCAGTTTCAAGGGAGCAATATTTTCTAGACAGGTTAAAACCTGAGTATAATATTTTAAAAAATGCAGCCTCCTTACTTGGTTTCAGGCATTCTGATGAGAGTATTGCTAAAATTAAAGCAAAATTAAAAGGTCGTATTTTCACACCAGAACATCTAGCAAATTTGTCTGCTGCGAAAAAAGGTAACAATAATGCAACAGGTAGTAAAGGTCGTAAACGAGCAGAAGGAGCAGGTAGTCCTAGTGTTCAGATAGAAGTTTTTGATCAGGAAACCCGAATGAAAACAATATATCCTTCAATGAGTGCAGTTGCTAAAGCCTTAGGTGTACCTTCAGGAAGTATTCGAATGTATTTTTCTCGTAATAATCATAAGCCATATAAAGGTAGATATTTATTGCAAAAATTAGCTGGCTAACTAAAGCGTAGACTATTGTAAAAGAGCAACGAGTAGACGGTAGTTGAATAATCAGCAAACTGGTTATTTTAAGATGTACTCTAACGGGTTTCGAAAGAAACTATCAAGTCAAAATCCTTTCTAAACAAATAATAGGGTTATAATATTATTATTATTATTATTATTAATATTTTCCCCGGAAATTAAATACACGAGTAGCGTAGACAACATCTACTCTACTTCATTCTTAATTTGTTCTTCACAACGCTATTTTTCAACTTCTTCTGTCACCTATACTCCAATTATTCCAGTAAAAGATTATTCAAACGCCGATCTTGATAAAGTTCAAATACTTGAAGAGAACAAGGGAAAATCAGGTATCTATCTCTGAACGAATAATACTAATGGGAAAAAGTATGTGGGTTCATCAGTGGATCTGGGGCGTCGACTAAGAGAGTATTTTAACGTTAATCACTTAGAGGCAAATAAAAGTATGCCAATTTGCTGTGCCTTGTTAAAGTATGGTTATTCTAATTTTTCTCTTACTATCCTCGAATACTGCGCGCCATCTGAGGTTATTGCACGGGAGAACCATTATATTAGTAGTCTTAACCCAGACTACAATCTCTGCCCCGCAGCAGGGTCTTGACTGGGGAAAAAGCACTCAGCAGTTACTCGTGAAAAATTGAGTGCAGCTAATTTCGGGAAAATTAACTCTGCAACTACACGAGCAAGAATGAGTGCAGCTCATAAAGGAAAAATTCACTCGGAGGAACATAAAGCAAAAATCTCTGCTTCAATGTTTGGTAAAAATAGTGGTAAAAATCAACCTAATTCTGTAAAAATAGAAGTTCTTGATTTGGAAACAAACGAAAAAACTATTTTTCCTTCTATGACTGCAGCTGCTAAAAGCTTAAATATTAGTAGTCACAAAACAATTTCTTTTTATTTTAAAAATAACCAACAAAAACCATATAAAGCTCGGTATATCTTCAGAATGGTATAAGGAGCGGACTCATTTTTAGCATTAGCTGCTACACCAGTTGTAACTTATACTAATTCTGATCTAGATAAACTAGCTATTTTAAAAGAAAACCAAGGAAAATCCGGTATGTCTTGGTTCTTCAGTGGACTTATAGATGCTGAAGGATGTTTCACTATTGGTATTTCTAGAGACAAGAAAAATAAAGTTGGTTGAGCAGTAAAATTAATTTACCCGAATATGAATAAATCTAAGGAGAAGCTTCGTGGAAATACTTTTTATTTATTTGCATGATAAATTTGATAGCCGTGTTTCATTTTTGATCTCCTGCCAGATGATCTGGGATATCATCTATGTGGGTAAGACTACCAAACTCCGGGGACTCCTTAAAGCTTATGGCACCAAGCAATAACCGAAAGGTTATTTGTGGATGGTCTAATCAACTATGTATGGTAATAGCCCATAAGATAATCGAAAGAGAAATAGGATATCGCGGATCTAAGTCAGGCTTATATCCTAGGCCTGTAAAAGAGCAACGAGTAGACGGTAGTCGATGTGTTAATTTAACACATCTAAGGTATACTCTATTAGGTTTCGAAAGAAATTCTCAAATCAAAAACCCTTCTAACCAAATTCAACAAAGACGACTATATATTACCATGGCAGCTCAACAAGGTGAAAACCAGAATTTTAAAATAAATACCATACAAATTTATTCTAACATTGAGGCTAATAAAGCTCAAATTCTTTCTGATAATCAAAATAAATCAGGTATATATATGTTTAAAAAAAAAATGGTAAACGCTATATAGGAAGTTCAGAAAGTTTAAGAGTAAGATTTCTAAAATATTTAAATACTAATTATTTACTTAGAAATACCTCTATGTATATTTGTCGCGCTCTGTTTAAAGATGGTTATTCTAATTTTTCTCTTACTATTCTTGAGTACTGTGAACCAGATAAGTGTTTAATAAGAGAGAAACATTATTGGGATCTCTTGAAACCTGAGTACAATATAGCCAAGGATCCTACTGCTCCATTTTCTGATCGAAAACATTCTGAAAAAACTAAACAAATAATGTCGGAAACCGAGAATTCTGGTCGGTTTAAGACAGGGCATAAACATTCTGATGAAACTCGTACAAAAATTTCTGATGCTCAAAAAGGTAAAGCAAGAGCCCCAGGAGCTGGAAAGCCCTCTCAACAGATAGAAGTTACTGATATCACAAATAATACTACAATTTCTTACGATTCTATTAGTGAAGCTGCTAGAGTCTTAAATATTAGTAAATCGAGAATTTCTGAGTATTTTAGTAATAATCAACAGAAACCTTATAAAGGTCAATATACTTTCAAAAAAGTAAATTAATTATTTATTAGCTCCTGTAATTATTTAGGTGATTCGTTTCCTCATCATTTTGCTTAGCATCCTTTAATTATTTAGTTGTTTTTGGATTACAGGCTTTACTGATGCTGAAAGTTGTTTTTATATCTCTATAATTCAAAGTCAGCTAAAAAGAGGCTGACAAACCCTAGCTAGCTTTGAAATTGAGCTTGATGCTAAAGATAAAGTCTTGTTGGATAGAATTCAGGCTTATTTTGGAGTTGGTAAAGTTTATAAGGCAAAAATAAATGCCTATCGTTACATGGTGAGAACACCTAAAGATTTAGCAGTAATCATAGATCATTTCGATAAATACCCACTAATAACCTCAAAGCGATCAGATTTTGAGTTATTCAAGCAAGTTGTAGATATAATTAATCGTAAACAACATCTTAGTTTTGAGGGTCTACAACAAATTGTAAATCTTCGAGCCTCAATAAATAACGGTTTATCTCAAAAATTAAAAGAAGCATTCCCTGATACTATCCCAGTTCAGAGACCCATAGTTAAGGATCAAGTTATTAAAGATCCTAATTGGCTAGCAGGATTCACGAATGGAGAGGGGTGTTTCCACGTCAGTATTTTCAAATCTTCAACAAAACTAGGAGAAGCAGTGAGATTAGAATTTATAATAACTCAACATTATAGAGATGAGCAATTAATGAGAAGTTTAATTGAGTACTTCGATTGTGGGAATCTTTCTAAAGATAGAGAGGTTTTTCATTATCGAGTAGGGAAATTTTCAGACATTGAGAATAAGATCATACCATTCTATGAAATATACCCATTACTTGGACAGAAGGGTTTAGATTACGCGGACTTCTGTAAAGTAGCCGAATTAATGAAATCCAAAGCTCATTTTACAGCAAGCGGACTAGAAAAAATTATAAAAATCAAGGCTGGAATGAACCGAGGAAGATAATTAAAATAATCTCCGGGTATTTAAGAAGCCCCCCATCTAGGATAGATGGTGGTTGTACATGGTTGGGGTCCGGGGACACCCTAGAACTTCTGGTACCAAGCTGTAGTCGAAAGGCTACAAGTGGATGAACTAATCACTCATGTACGGTAACAAGTCAGAAGGCTTCTGAAAAGAACGTGGGTTATCGCGGATCTAAATCAGATTTTAAAGAGGTTACTTCTTATACACCTCTTATATCTGTAAAAGAGCAACGAGTAGACGGTAATTGACATGGTACGGTGCCCTCTAAAGGAAGGTTTACTCTAATAGGTTTGTTTATAAACTATAGAGTAAAAATCCATACGAAGGCTAACCAAATATTATATAAATCCCATAACAGAAGATCATATACTTCCATAGTAAACCAGGATTTAATTCCGAATTTAATAATGAACCCTTGTCACAGGTTTATCAGACGCTGAGGCTTGCTTTATAATTAGTGTTAGTAGAAATAAGGAAAGGAACGTTGGTTGACGTATTAGCCATTGTTTTCAAATAACTATACATAAAAAAGATATAGCACTGTTAGAACAGCTTAAAAGTTATTTTTTATTGTCTCCTTTTTTTTTTTGTCTCCTTTTTTTTTTTGTCTCCTTTTTTAGTGGGGAGTATTATTACATTATTTGATATTGATCCTTTTTTACTGTGTGCTATTATTCCAATCAAAAGTTATTCTAATGCTGCTGCCGATAAATCTAGAGTTCTTAAAGAAAATAAAGGAAAATCAGGTGTTTATCTTTGAACAAATTTAATAAATGGTAAAAGCTATATAGGTTCTTCAGATAATTTACGAAGAAGATTGAATAACTATTTTAATACTAATCATTTACTTATAAATGACTGTATGTATATTTGTCGGGCTTTACTTAAGCATGGTTATTCTAATTTTTCTCTTACAATTCTTGAGTACTGTGAACCAGAACAATGTCTAGAAAGAGAAGATTTTTATCTGTCCTGTTTTCCGCATGAGTATAATATCTTACCGAAAGCAGGCTCTAGATTAGGTAGTAAACATCTGGAGAAAACTAGACAAATAATGTCTAACGCTAAGAGAGGAGGAAAACATTCCGATGAAACTAAACAAAAAATATCGGATGCTCATATAGGTTCTAAACTTTCTGATGAAACTAAACAAAAAATATCAAATGCTATGCCAACTAGTATAAAAATAGAAGTTACTGATATTAAAAATAATACTACTTCTTATTATGATTCAATTAGTGAAGCTGCAAGAGCCTTAAATATTAATAAATCAGTAATTGATATGTATTTTATACGTAATCAACAGAAACCTTATAAATGTCTATATATTTTCAATAAGAAATATGCTTAAATAGTAGAGAAATGGAGCTTATCAAAGATCTGGCTACTTATCGACTTTAAATAAGTAGGCTCATCTAACGACGGAAGGTTTTGACCAGATTCGTCAAATCAAAGCTGGAATGAATAGAGGTAGAGATGTCGAGTAAATTATTAGTTACTACGCACTGTCTATATAAGGCACCTTTACATAGTGTAATAAATACTATGTACGTACCTGCCTATTCCATTCCTTAGGATGTAGAAGAAGAAGTTGTTTTTGTATTTTGTATGATAGAGGGCCAAGATTTTTTTAATCCAGTTCATGGTTTTACTACAAGATCCATTCCAATTTGTTCAAGAATACCATGAAGTAAGTTTTTGTGCTTTCTACTTAGGTGTTGATGGATTATCGATTTCTCAGCTAACCCAAAGGTCTTATTCAACTCAAAATACATCTGTTTTTCCAGATTTCGCACCAATTCTAACTTATAATAATTCTGACCTGGATAAACTATAGATTCTTAAAGAAAACAAAGGTAAATCTGGTATTTATATGTGAACTCATATCCCATCTGGCCAAAGATATATAGGTAGTGGTGTGGATTAAAGAGATAGATTTTATAGTTATTTTAGTGCTAGTTATTTAGAGAGTCAAAAGGGTAGCTCTCATGTTTATCCAGCACTTTTAAAATATGGTTATTCTAATTTTTCTCTTGAAATACTCGAATATTGCGAGCCGGATAATTGTATAGAAAGGGAGCAATATTATCTCGATCTGTTAAACCCTGAGTATAATATATTAAAAACAGCTGGTTCTTCATTAGGATATAAACATTCTGAGGAAACTAAACAAAGAATGAGTGATACTCGGTTAGGTAGAAAAGTTTCTGATGAAACTAAACAGAAAATGAGTGAAGTGCGGAAAGGCTATCCAAGACCAGTAGGAGCAGGTAGAGCTGCTGTTCAGCTAGAAGTTCTGGACCTGTCTACAGGAACTAAAACAGTTTATCCTTCATTTAGTGAAGCTGCTATAGCCTTAGGTGCGACTAAAGGAAGTATTTCTAGATATTTTTCGCGTAATGCCCAGAAGCCCTATAAAGGACGGTATATCTTGGGCCTACAAGATCAGTAGGACCGGGAGTCGGGTCGTTGACCCATAATGTTTTTGAAATTTGTATGATAGAGGGCCAAGTACAAACAACGTCTCTACTCTAATTCGGCTACCGGGCCTTCATTTAATAAACCTTGCGCGATGGAACCTTGATTTGTTACTGGGTTCACAGATGCTGAGGGTTGTTTCACTATGAGCATTTCTAAAACACCAAAAAATAGAATAGGTTGGCAGGTGAACGTTAATTTTATAATTAATCTGCATAAAAGAGATGTAGAGCTCTTAAACCGTATTCAGCGGTATTTCGGGGGAATAGGAATTATAAGAAAAGAGAGAGGTGATTTATGTGATTTCAAAGTTCTTTAAACCAAATATTAACGGTGATTATTCCTCATTTTGACAAATATCCTTTAATAACGGCGAAGCGTGCAGATTACCTTATCTGAAGAAAGGTGATTATGATGATGGACCACGGGAAACATTTAACGGCGTCGGGCTTACAAGCTATTATAAATATTAGGGCTACTCTTAATAAAGGGCTGTCACCAGCATTGAAAGAAGCTTTCCCTAATAGTGTAGCAGTACCAAGGCCGGAAATTTCCTCAATAATAGAGCTGCAGCCTCTATGGCTAGCGGGATTTATATCGGGTGAGGGTTGTTTCAGGGTTAGTATAAGAGAATCTAAGTCTTCTAAAGCAGGAATCCGTGTAAGCTTAATATTTGTATTAAATCAACATTGTCGTGATGAGTCGCTAATAATAAGTTTAGTTGATTACTTTGGATGTGGTAATTCTTATTCTTATAAGGATTTTACAGAATTTAAATGCCAATCCTTCCAAGATAATTATGAAAAAATTATTCCATTTCTTCGCAAATATCCCGTCCTAGGTGAAAAATCTGAGGATTTCAAGGATTGATGTCTTGTAGCCGAAATAATTAAAAACAAGGGTCATTTAACTAAAGAAGGGTTAGACAAGATTAGACAAATCCAATCTGGAATGAACAAGGGTAGATATTTTAAATAAAATTATAACGGTATCAATGTATTTTAAAGTCGTCACCGCTTGGTTAAACCATGCGGTATTATGTGAATTTGTATGATAAATTTGAGGGCCAAGGATGTTTATGATGCGCTTGACACAGTAGTAGTTACTTTTGTAGCCAATCTACCTAAAATTTCGATACTTATATTCTTGCTGGGGACAGTTCAGCATGGTAGCCAAACTATAACCGAGTTTAGTTGAACGAATGTTTTCTTAGTTAGTTCATTCTTATCTTTAATTGTAGGAACTGTGGGTGGATTAGTTCAGTTCAGAATCAAAAGATTACTGGCGTATAGCAGTATTTCACATAATGGATTTTTATTACTAGCTTTAGTAGGGTTGAGCCTAGAATCTGTGCAAGGCTTTTTATTCTATTTAAGCCAGTATATTTTAACAAGTATATGTGTTTTCTTTATACTAGTCCTAATCGGTCATTCTCTTAAAGATAGAAAAATTAATTATGAACTATTAGATAGAGAACATTCTCCTTTACAATTCATTGCTCAATTGAAAGGTTATTTTTATCACAATCCAATATTGGCATTAAGTCTTGCGATTTCTTTATTTTCTTTATTAGGAATTCCTCCTTTAATAGGTTTCTACGGAAAGCAGTTAGTTCTTTCAGCTGCGCTGCAAGAAGGTCATGTATTTTTATGTATCATAGCCATATTAACTAGTGTAGTTGGAGGTGTGTACTATCTACAGGTAATTAAAGCTATGTTTTTCTTAGATGGGTCAGAGGAGGGGGAATACCCGTCTAGCGAAAACACTCAGCTTAAAAATAAAAATAAAAATAAAAATTCTTTAGACTTAAATTTTAAAACATTGCCTTCCTCATCTTTAACTATTACTGTCTCGACATTAACTTTAATAAATTTATTATTTATCCTTTGCCCTAACATTTGGTTAAGTAGTGCTAATATCTTAGCAATGCTATTTTTAAACATTTAATGAAATTAACACTTTATTGTGAACTATTAGGTTTAGTCCTCAAACCATTAAATATGAATAATATGCTCTTTGATATAACTAGACTAAGTAGAGCTAATATATTAGCGAGGATTTTAAAATTTAGGTTATGCTAGGTTCTACAATTTTTTTTCTTGTGTTTATCCCTATATTGGCCTTTATTCTGTTGGGTCTTAGTCTTTTATTAGGGCCCCATAGTCCTTATTCACAGAAGGATAATGCGTTTGAGTGTGGATTTAGTTCTTTTAGGGGTCAGAATAGAACAGAATTCAGTATCTCCTTTTTTATTTTTGGTTTATTATTCCTTCTTTTCGATCTTGAGATCTTATTAGTTTATCCTTACACTGTCAGTTCCTATAACAATTCTTCTTATGGCTTATTTATTGTAATTATTTTCCTATTAATCTTGACAGCCGGGTTTGTATTTGAGTTAGGCAAAAATGCCTTGAAAATTAACTCAAAACAATCTGGTTATCTTGAGTCTAATATAATTCCATCCACTAAACCTTTAGCCAAGGCTAATAGTATTAGAAATACTAATAACCTTTATAAGAATCAACGATTTCAGTGAAAGATAAGCGTCAGGGGTATTCATACTCTCCCTAATCCATCCGTAAAGGTTTATAATAATGCTGATCTGCAGAAAAAGCAGATACTCCTTGAAAACAAGGGAAAATCAGGTGTATACCGTTGAACTAACATAGTCTCAGGTAAAATGTATGTAGGAAGTAGTGCTAGTCTTGGCCGTAGATTAGGGGAATACTATTCTACTCCAAAACTGGTAAGACACGCAGAGGTAGGTAATAGTATTATCTGTAAAGCCCTTTTAAAACACGGGCACAAAAACTTCCAACTTGCAATTCTATGTTACTGTGAGCCTGATAATGTCCTATCATTAGAGCAATACTTTATTAATTCCTTGAAGCCTGAGTATAATATTTTGCAGGTAGCTGGCTCACCTCTGGGGCATAAACATAACGAGACTTGAAAGAATGAGAGGTCCAAAGTCTCCAGATCATCTAGCTAAGCTAAGAGAAAACTTATTAAAATAAACATTGATCGGGTGTTTACTGAGGAACTTCGTTCAAAAATGTCCGAGGGTAATAGTAATAAAATGGCAGTAACTGACACAGCTACAGGTGAAATTAAGGAATATCCTTCTATGCGTGCGCTAGCCTTAGCGTTTGGTGCAAGTCGTTCTTCGTTAAGTAATTATGTTAAAACTGGTAAGTTATTCCGTGGTGTTTATAAAATTGGAGTTAAGGAATTGGGTCCTCAGACTGGTAAAGTATATTCTAAAGAAGCTTTGGAATCTATGAAAATACCAAGGCAGGGAGTAAAGCATACGGAGGCAACAAAACTTGCAATTGTCCGTTCTCAACCTACAGTTCAAAGAATAGAGGTTACTGATTTAAGTACTGGTATTAGTACTGAATATGAATCAATTAAAAAAGCTGCTAAAGCCTTAAATTGTAGGGATGGCTCTTTGGGTTATAATCTAAACTCTAAAAAACAAAAACCTTATAAAGGTAGATATGCTTTGAGTAAGATAGATTAGCAACTTGCGCCGATACACACTAAAGCTTATTTCTTCTATCATTATGCTGTAAGTTCTTAAAACAATTCTTCTTAGCCAAGGGCCGCGGAGCCTTGAAAATTAATTCTAGACAAACCGGCTATCTTGAGTCTACTCTATCGTCTGAGCCTTCTACGTTACCTAAGTCTTCGGCAAAAGGGTTTAATGGGCAGTCAAAGCCTAATAACCTTTATCCCACTCGTCGGATGTCTTATGCTATTAAAAGATCCGAGCGTAGGTACTATTCTACTAGAAGATGCTTACCGAGCCCTAGAATACTATCTAAAAATAGTTATTATTCTAGGCGTCGACATCACCTAAAAATGGAATTGTTTACCCGAATGCTGAGGCCGAGAAATCTTTAATCTTAGCGGAAAATAAAGATAGAGTCGGTGTGTATTGCTGAACAAATTTAATATCAGGCAACAAATATGTCGGGAGTAGTGCTAGTCTTGGCCGTAGATTGGGGGAATACTATTCTGTACCTAAACTGGTTAAACAGGCAGAGATAGGTAATAGTGTTATCTGTAAAGCCCTTTTAAAACACGGGCACAAAAACTTCCAACTTGCAATTCTATGTTACTGTGAGCCTGATAATGTCCTATCATTAGAGCAATATTATATAGATTCCTTAAAGCCTGAGTATAATATTTTGCAGGTGGCAGGCTCACCCCTAGGACATAAACACACCGAGACTTGAAAAAATGAGAGCTCCAAAGTCTCCAGAGCATCTAGCTAAGCTAAGAGAAAACATAGCTAAAATAAACACTGACCGGGTGTTTACAGCCGCACTTCGCTTAAAAATAGCACTAGCTAATGGTAATAAAGTATTAGTTATTGACACAGTTACAGATGTAACTAAGGAATACCATTCAATACGTGAGGCAGCCCTTGAGCTTGGTACAAGTCACCCTACGGTAAGAAGTTATATAAAAACTGGGGAGTTATTCCGTGGTATATATAAAATAGTTCTAAAGGAACCTGATTCTCAGTTAGGTAGAACACACTCTAAGGAATCTCTTATTTTAATGGGTAGAGCAAGACGGGGAATAAAGCTATCGGAGGCTACAAAACTTGCCATTACACTTGCTCAGCCTAACGCTCAGAGAATATCAGTCACTGATTTGATTTCTGGCATTATAACTGAGTATAGTTCAATTAGACAAGCTGCTAAAGCCCTTAATTGTGGGGATAGCACTATTACTTATAATCTAAATTCTAAAAAACAAAAACCTTATAAAGGCAGGTATGTTTTTATAAAGATAGATTAGGAGCTTGCGCCGGTACACACATAAGCCTAAAGCTTATTTCTTCTATTCTGGAAAACAATATATCGGAGGCGCGCGCAGTTCAAAATATATACATAGGCGTGATTTTTGACGGTTTCCATACTATAGGGGGAACCTAATTTTAATATAGCTGAAGAAGAGTTTGATATTTTAAGTAATATTATAGGCACATCTGTGCCTATGATAGCAGCCAATAATGGATAAACGCTTTAGCTAACTAATTGGGCTTTGATTGATAGGTCGTAGTCGTTTCACAGGATATTAGAAATTTTCAGTAAAGTTTGTATGTCAAATTGTAAAAGTTTAATAATTATACACAAATATATAAAGGTCAACTAATAAGGAGAAACAAAGTATAGGGATGTGCTTGAAAATACTAATTGTTGAATTTTGTTATTATATATAATTATTATAAGTTACCTAATAATTAAGTATAAAATTAAACGAAAATTGTACATGGGTAAATAAAAATCAAAATAAAATATGAAAAACTTAAAAATGATTACAAATACTATTTCCTTTTCTTTATCGTCCAAATTGCTACATTGCTTACAAAACAAAATTAATAGGAAAGGTTTACATACCTTACCTGTTGTTCCAATTAGGGTATACGAAAACGCTGATATCCAAAAACTAGAAATACTTAAAGATAATAAGGGAAAATCAGGCATTTACTGTTGGAAAAACTTAGAGAGTGGTAAAATGTATATCGGTAGTGCACAAAATATTAGGGGTCGTATAAAGGTCTATTATAATAGAAAACATCTTATTAGAGTGCCTAATATGCGAATTAATAGAGCTCTACTAAAGTGAGGCTATTCTTCTTTCAGTCTCTTAATCTTAGAATATTGTAACAAGGAAGATCTTATTAAGAGAGAACAATATTACTTAGGTATTTTGAAGCCAGAGTATAATATTTGTACAACAGCTGGTTCGACTCTTGGTAAATTACATTCAGATAAAACAAAGGCTAAAATAGCAGAAGCTAGAATCGGCTTAAAACACTCACAGGAAACTAAAGCTAAATTGGCAGAAGCTAGAATCGGCTTAAAACACTCACAGGAAACTAAATCAAAAATATCGGATGCTATGCCAACTAGTATAAAAATAGAAGTTACTGATATTACAAATAATACTACTACTTATTATGATTCAATTAGTGAAGCTGCAAGAGCCTTAAATATTAATAAAGCTATTATTGCTATGTACTTTTCTCGTAATCAACAGAAACCTTATAAAGGAATATATACTTTTGTGCGTAGCCGACAAAAAGTAAATAAATAATTGATCTTTGAAAAGCTCAACTGGTTGGGTAGTTCTAAATTCGGGAAAGGTGCCTTGAAAATTAATTCAAGACAAACAGGTTATCTTAACGATAACACTACTAGTTTTGGGTCCAGTAAATAGAAACCCATTAAACCTTTATAAGGGGCTCCGCCCAGCCAAAAAAGATCCGGCCGCGCACATTTTTGTAATATAATAAAAAGGCGGTCGGTTAAGCCTGCCGCGTAAGCGACACCGCATCTTTATTTTTTTTTTTTAAGACGCCTTTATTTTCCATTACCGATGGGTTTGGAGTTACAAATAACTAGAGGCTACGATTAGCCGGTTAAGATGGAAATTTTTATATTTTATACAAAAAAGAAAAATGTTACTATTATCATTATTATTAATACCTTTAGTGGGTATATTTATTATCTCTATTCGTTCGTCTTTCATAGGTCCCGATTCAAACAACGAAGAAAAAACTCTAGGTTTAACAACATTAGTCGTAAATTTAATAGTCTCCTTAGTGATATTTATTTTATTTGATTTTAGTCAAAACCAATTCCAATTTGTTCAAGAGGGCCACGAATGAAACCAATATTCATTTTATTTGGGAGTAGATGGGTTATCTATTTATTTCGTTTTATTAACTACAATGATAATGCCTATAGCATTACTATCTAATTGGCGTTCGATTAAAGAAAATCAAATATCTTATGTTATTATAATACTACTGTTAGAGACATTACTATTAGGTGTATTCTTAGTATTAGATATATTCTTATTTTATGTATTCTTTGAGAGTACATTGATGCCTTTATTTTTATTAATTGGATTATTTGGATCTGATAATAAAGTAAGAGCTAGTTTATATTTATTTTTATATACTCTGTTAGGCTCTTTATTTTTATTATTAGCTATTTTGACTATTTCTTCTTTAGCAGGTACTACTGATTACGAGGCTTTGTCAAAATTAAATATAAATTACTCAACTCAATGTTTTTTATTCGCAGGTATCTTTTTTGCTTTTGCAGTTAAAACGCCCGTCATTTTCTTAAACAGTTGGTTACTAAAGGCGCATGTCGAATCTCCTTTATCTGGTTCAATAATTTTAGCTGCTATCGTCTTAAAATTAAGTCTCTACGGTATATTTAGATTAATATTACCTCTATTGCCTAGTGCCTCATTAGAACTTACACCCTTAGTCTATACGATTTGTGTAGTTACTATACTATATGCTTCCTTAAGTACTTTACGTACTGTAGATATCAAAGAATTAATAGCCTATTCTTCAGTAGCTCATGCTGCCGTATATCTGCTGGGTGCTTTCAGTAACTCCATTCAGGGTATTGAAGGTGCAATTCTTTTAGGTATAGCGCATGGTTTTGTATCTGGTGGACTTTTTATCTGTGTGGGAGGGATTCTTTACGACCGTACGCACACTCGTCTTATTACATATTACAGAGGTATTACTTCTGTAATGCCTTTATTCTCTTTACTTTTCTTCATTCTATGTCTTGGTAACTCTGGTACTCCACTTACATTAAATTTCGTAGGTGAATTCTTGTCATTGTATGGAGCCTTCGAAAGACTTCCTGTTGTTGGTGCCCTGGCGTGCTCATCAATTGTATTTTCTGCTGCCTACAGCATCTTCCTATATAACAGAATTGCCTTTGGAGGAGCCTTATCATCTTACTTATCTTGCAATATTCCTGACCTAACTAAAAGGGAATTTGTAATGTTAATAGCTTTAATCATTCCTACTGTGTTATTCGGTATATACCCAGGCCCAGTATTAGATGGTCTACATTACTCGGTATCAACTCTAATTTATGCTAGTGATGAATATACTGATCTTTCTATATCTTTTATTTCTTTGGCTTTCACAACTAAAAGGTTTTTATCGAAGAATACGAATAAACCTTTATCCTCAGAAACTACAAACCTACATCCTCAATTTATTACAGGATTTGTCGATGCAGAGGGCTGTTTCTATCTAGGTGTTCGTGAAACTTCGGATCGAAAAATAGGGTGAAGTGTGATCCCTCAATTTACAATAGAATTACATAAGAGGGATTTGCCTTTGTTAAGTATACAAATGTATTTTAAAGGCGCAGGTAATATAACTGTGCGTACTACTAGAGATCAATCTGTTATTTACAGTGTAACCAAACTAGGAGAGATTATTGATGTAGTAATACCCCATCTTGACAAATATCCGTTATTAACTAAAAAAAGAGCGGATTATTTATTGTTTAAACAAGCTAGTCTTTTAGTTAAAGAAAAAGAACATCTAACAGTAGAAGGTCTCCGTAAGATTTTAAGTTTAAAGGGCTCTTTGAATAACGGTTTATCTACAAAATTAAAAGTTGCTTTTCCCAATATAGAAATAGTAGAACGCCCTTATATTGATGCACCCCAAGGCTTTGATCAAAATTGATTAGCTGGTTTTACTGAGGGTGAAGGTTGTTTTAGTATAGATATTTCCCCAAGTGCAACAACCAGAACAGGATTTGGAGTTGGGTTTAGATTTAGTTTAAGCCAACATAGCCGTGATGCTGAGCTATTAAAAACCTTAGTAGAATTCTTAGCTTGTGGGCGTTATGTTCAATATTCTAATAAAGAAACAGGTGAATATCGTGTAACCAAATCTAAAGATATTCAAGAAATAATTATTCCATTTTTCAATAATTATCCATTAGTAGGTGTGAAGTTAAAAGATTTTGAAGATTTTAAGCGGGCAGTTGAGGTAGTTATAGACAAAGGTCATTTAACTCCTGAAGGGTTAGAGGAAATTCGTTTGATCAAAGCAGGAATGAACAGAGGGAGAGAAAATTAGAAACCTAGGCCGATCTTAGATGGTTTACATTATTCTGTTTCTACTTTAATTTATTCTTTCGGAGAGGTTGAAAACTTTCAACCTTTATATGCAGTCATGTTATTCCCTGGAGCTCTGGTATTAAAGGATAATAGTAACAATAAAAACATGGATCCTGATTTTGTTACTGGTTTTGTAGAGTTTTCAACTGTTTCAGCTGCTAAAAAAGATAACAAAAAAGTCAACTCACAATCTAAATTAGATAAGACAGCTTGTACTGCATTAGTTATCTGAGGTATTAATCTAAGATCGTCAGTGGGATCTGGTAGATTAACTAAGGTAGAAAGAAATATGATTAAGTTAGCTCCTTATCAGCGTAGTGTAATTATAGGATTATTATTGTCTGATGGTTGATTAACATTTTCTAATAAAAAAAATCTTAATGCTCGCTTAGGGTTAACTCAGTCTTTAGCTCACTTTAAATATGCCTGATCCGTTTTCACTCTATTATCTCCTTATTGTAGTAGTTACCCTATTTCTCGAAGACGTGAACGGCTAGGAATAATAAGCTATAGTATTGAATTCTTTACACGGTCCCTTCCTTGTTTTACTGAATTTCATTCTTGGTTTTACCCTCAAGGAACTAAAATTATTCCAGATAATATTTACGCTCTATTGACACCAGTTGCTCTCGCTCACTGAATAGAAGGAGACGGTTATGCGCGCCCTCATGGTTTAATTCTATGTACTGATTCTTATAGTATAGAAAATGTAGTCAGATTGATGAATGTACTTATAATAAAATTTAGAGTAAAATGTACAATACGAGTACATAGAAAAGATCAATATCGAATTTACATACGAGAAGAATCTATGCCTTTGATAAGACACATTGTAAAACCTCACTTCTCTCCTAGTATGTTATATAAATTCAAACTTTAAATGCAGCAATTGATTGATAGGGATCTTTTATGGTTATACTATTTAAAAACCCCAAACTAACCGTGGGATAGCGGGTTAATCTTGTGTTTTCTATAGGTGCACATACAAAGGATTTAGCTTTACTGGAATCAGTTAAAGCATTTTTTGGAGGAATTGGAAGTGTAACTAAACTAGGTGTGGATTCATTTCAATATAGGGTGTCCTCTGTTAAAGAATTATTAGTCATAATAAGTCATTTTGATAAATACCCCTTAATTACTCAAAAATGATCTGACTATCAACTTTTTAAACAAGCGGTTGAGTTAGTTAAAAGTAAAGACCATTTAACAATTGAAGGCTTGCATAAAATCATAAGTATACGGGCTAGTATTAAGAAGGGTTGAAGTGGCGAGTGAAAAACCAAAGTAATATAGGTAAGTTTGGGTTCGAGTCCTGATTAGCATAATCCAAGTTAAAATGCTAAAAATTACTTTTCAATTATTAGTCAATGCGGTCACTTTAAGACGCCAATTTATATTTAACAGGGTAGCTATTTTTGTATTGCTATATTCTGGTATCATAGGTAGTTTATATTTAGATACAGGAATAGGTATACATAATGGTTTATTCCATTCAACAGCAATAACATACAGTTTTGATC
>Ga0307515_10007333_pt1 | contig 21818 bp, 2 predicted proteins | sample 17_EM_MG_FD_194513 | JGI IMG/M metagenome (GOLD analysis project Ga0307515, IMG submission 194513) | Populus trichocarpa ectomycorrhiza microbial communities from riparian zone in the Pacific Northwest, United States - 17_EM | ecosystem: Host-associated > Plants > Roots > Unclassified | place...
TTATTATAAGGTTAATTATTAGATTAATAACCCTATCCAACCCCTCCCTAACCTAGTTAGCATAATCTTCTATATTAGCAAATCTATTAAGATTATCTAGGGTATTAGAAGGGTATAACCCCCTAAGCGTATCTAATTGTTAGATATACTACTAGTTAAACTAATTAACTTTATCCGCTAGCACCTTAATGCCTTCTTATAAGATATTATAAGAATTAAAAAACTTCCTACTAGCTAATTATTTAGTACTCCGCGGTTTAGCTAGATCTAAAGTAAAGAGGGTATAAGTAAGTAAAAATATATCCGGTAGTGTAGTAGCAGTAGTATAAGTCCTAGGCATATGCTCGCCGAATATAGCCTCTACTCTTTTACGTAACACCCTAACCTAAGTATTAGATAGATATACTTGGTTAAATATAATATTTATATTATAGGTTAAGTTCTTATAACACTTTATCTTAATCTTATAGTTACCGTTAAGATGCTTAAGCCTAAGGTCAATTGCTTTGTGTATAATAACCCTACTAAGCCAGTTAATAAGCCCAGAGGATATTATTGCATGCTATAATTTAGGAGTGTTTACTAAGGAGAGATTCCATTAATAGAATAACATCTCGCGGCTATAGTTGAGCTAAGACGCGCTAAAAAAGTAGACAATAAGAGGGTTAATAAAGTGCCTTAGCATGCCTATATTAGTATGTTTAATAGTATACTAAATAGTTAGAAATAGCTTAACCTCCTAAAGCATATAATATATTATCTAGAATTTAATATCGTTATACGGTTGCTTATTAGGGCTATTACCATTCTACGTATCTAATATAAAGGCGGCTAAATAAACGTCTTTAATAAGTTCTAAAAATTAATCTAGTATAAGAAAACTAATAGTGTTGGTAACGTGGTCTATTCGCTTAAAGAAGTCCCTACTAGAGGCAATAAGGTAGCCCTTATATTATATTACTGTATAGAATAATGCAACTACGCGCGCTGTAAAGCCCTGCGCAATAATTAGTTCTATTAGGTAATATTTAGCGTTCTCCTAACTATACTAACTGCGACCCTATATAGTAGTATTAGCTTATAAGCAATAATAAGCCTCCTTTTTAGAAATAATAGGTGCCTAATACATACGGATAATAGTATTTAGTAGGTTTATCTGGATATAGAACTACGCAGGTATACTAAGAAGCTAATCCCGTCGGTTATATGGTCGGCGAGCCTAGGTTTACTTATTTTTAACAGCCCTAATATAGATTGCCGTAAGTTAGTCTCTATAGATAAGCCAGAGTTAATTACGGAAGTCGTTACGGATAGGTCTAGCTTTAGTAGGGTCTTCAAGTGCCTATAAACTAAGCTAGTTTAGAAATATACTTTTATAGACGCCATAAGTACCTTTAATAGTACCCTTATCCTTAAATATGGCCCTAAATTGCTAGAACTTAGTCTGATTTGTATTAAGATAATATATACTTAGCATTTTAGAATAGCGATTACTATCTCTAAATATAGAGTTAATGCTAGCTATATAGAGTCTCTTAATTGCATCTAATATAAGGCTTCGGGTAATATTTAACCTAATCCTACCATCTTTACTAGATATACTAGGGGCAGCCAATATATCTTTAAGCCTAAGTAGTATTGTTAGATTGTGCATAGATTAACATAAATCTAAAAGTAAAAGTAGTAGTCTAGGGTAAAGAATAATAGCCGCCGTTATTATTGACCGTATAGTATCTATATAGCCTATAACCTAGTCACGCTTCTTATTCTTAAAGTTAACGTTATTATAGATAATTACTGCCTACTTATTTGACGCTTAAAGCTTAAGCTGTCTCTAAAGACGTTAGCTAATTAGCCTAGGAGTTTAGAGTTAGATACTATACCTCTGCCTTCTTAGCGATCTTGCCTATTAACTAATTAGCCTAATAATAACTATAATATACCCTAAACCCTAACAGAGTCTTAATTACTTGCCGCTTTATACTAGAGCCTATTAAATAGACATCTAGTATTAAAGAGAGGAAGCTAGATCGCTTTTTGGCCCGAGAATGACATACTATGCTAATAATAGTAAACAATCGCCTAAATAGCATATTAGACTGAGGCGTAGCGTTATAACTAGCTTAGTAGGCGCGCTAATTGCTTATAAGTCTTAAAAGAATAGCATACTATATCGGGGCAACCTCCTTAATAGTCCTAAAGGCTAGCTTAAAGTCTAGTGTCTTTAGGTTTATAGTATAATTAAATTAAGTAAAGTAGGGCTGACGGATAAGATTATTAAGCTCTATAGCAAAAGAATCTGCTAGAGAAGGACGCTGGCAGATGCCCCTTATATATAAATCGTCTATAGCACGCATTAGTGCACGCCGTCGCTCTTATAAATGGGCATATTAGAAGTTCTAAATTGTAACCTCTCTACCCTCTTCTGCCCTAGCCTAAGTAAGTATAAAGGTTTAAAAACTCTATTAAACGCGGCGTAGTATATTAGCCACCTGTTATAGCTTAAATTACATAGACTGCCGTTCCCTAGAACTTATATTATATCGACTATAGGTAAAAAAGGAAGGTTTATTAGAGGAAGGCTGAAGAGCCTTAATAGCGTCGCTATTAAGCTTATTATTAAGGTAGTCTATATCGCTGTTAAAATACCCGTTAGGGTATCCGTTAGGGTGTCTATTAGGAGGTAAAAGAGGGCTAAGAGGGGCGCTAGATAAAGGACTTTGCAAGTTATTAGATAGAGGTACATACATTCCACCGGCAGCGTCTATTACTTCTTAAATAGATAGAGGAAGTAAATAGCTTTTAATTAGATCTAGTTATACGTGTTTTAGGGTTAATTTAGGGTATAAGATATAGCGTTATAATAGAAGAGTTGTCGCCTAATAAGAAACATTAATTTCGCATATAAAGGGCTCCTATAAGCTCTTAGACCCTTAGGGAGAAATTCCTTTTAGTGTAATATAATTGGTCTAGGAGTTTGCAGGACTCTATAGGACTAGGGTAAGGTAATCTTATTAGCTTAGGAGTTTATAGGGCTTTATAAGCGCAGCGCTAGCCCTTAGCGCCACGCTATGGCGCAATTTCTCCCTAGGGGTCTAATTTATAAGATAATCGCAAAGCTCTACGGCTCTAGGCAGATGTAGAGCTTATAACTTTATTAGGGCCTCTATAACGGCTTATAAAGGCATATAAGATAGATATATCGTATAACGTAGGTAATAGGGTTATATTAGTCGGTATAGTTAATAAATTTCATCTATACGCAGTTTTAATGTTCTAAACCATTTAAATAGGCATCTGGCAGAATTTTAAAGTTCTGAACTAGGTAAACAGTAAGCCTAATTAGGAAGGCGGTAGGGCCCCACTATTATAACTATGCCGACCGTTATAACCCTATTACCTACGTTATACTTTTTATAAAAAAAATTTTATATAAATTTTTTTATAGCGTTACTAGGGGGTTTACTAGAGCCTAAGCGAAAATAAGCGAAAATTGGAAAATTAAAAAATCTGTTAAGTTATATGCAGGTTAACTATTAAATGCGCCAATTACGTAGGTTGCGTATTAAAAACGTCAAATGCGCCAACGACCATTTGGCGCCCAATTGACCTATTTAGCAGTATTTGATTTCACTTAACTAGTAGTTTAAATCTTAGCCTGCGGATATTTTCCTAATAAAGTTATAGAAACCTAGAAATAATTATATCCCCCTTATAGTCTATAGGGGTGCCTACTAAATAATTATAGCTATTTTCTCTAGGTTAGTCTTAATTCTATCTATACTAACAATAAACCCTAGGTATTTTATACGTTTAATACTAAACTCTAACTTCTTAATATTGGCCTAGAGGCTAGCTATAAGGGATATTATTACAAATACCTTAGGTTGCCTTAGGATAACCCCTAGACGCCCCTTAAATAGTCGCTAGTTATATACTAAAGGTATATACCCATAGTATATAATCTCTACAATCCTAGAGGCCTTACCTCCTTAAGGATTTATCTCTCTTATTAATCTATTCTATTCCTATAATTGTGCCTTATAGCCCCCTATCTACAAAGCCCCCTTATATTTAAATCCTTCCTACTCCTTTTAAAAGGGTAGTCGGCTTTAAGGACCAGATTATTAATTTATATCTTTTATTTACAACCACTATCCTCCCTTAAAATCTTATAATAACCCAAATAGAAACTTCACGGGCACCTTATAAAAAGCCGTCGCGCTAAAGCAAGAAGGTCCCTCTAATAGTAAGAGATTGCGATAATATAACCCTCTAAGTAAGACGGCTAAATAAGCCCTAATACCTAGATGCTCTAGAAGCTCGAAGACTTTTATACACCTATAGTTACTAGCAACGCTAAGGAAAATATAAACACCCTCTATAATGGTTACAATACTACTAAAAAGCAGCTAGAACCCCTCCGGCTCTACCTAGGCTAATTAGAAGATTAAGCGCTAGAGGTAACTCTAAGATCTTCCCCTAAGCTAAAAATGCTAGAGAAATATACTAATATATCTAACTAGAGACCTAATTAGAACTCTCTTAAAAGACCACTGGCCTATAATTAGTATAGTAGTAGTATATAGACTGCTTATAAGCTAAGCGGGCCTACCCCTTTAGGTAATCTAACCTAATTACTAACTTAAGACCTAAGCCTCGTTAGAAAGCCTATACTAGCTACTAGTACTAATACTACCTCTATAGCCGGAGCTTCTTTAAGGCTAAGGTTGGAAAGTTAAGAGCCCTAAACTAATATTCTTTAAGATAAATATTAGGAAGCTGCCGTAAGGCTCTCGGAAGCTATATAGAAAAAAGCTACTAATAAATATATTAAAAACCTCTAGGGGTAGGTCTAGATCTAGTAGAGCTTAATCTAGGCTAAATAAAATCTTTTATAACCTAGCTAAGGTTAAGGGCTTCCCGGGAACTACCTAGTACCTACTTAAAGTATAGAAGACTTAGAGAGTTATCTATACTATAAACAAAAAATATATATAGACTAACTAGCTAAGGCCTTTAATAGTTTAGAACTCCGCTATAAACCCAACGCCTAGCAGTTAGATAATTAGGTTTATAAGGTAGACAACTTCTTTAAAATACTAATAATATAAGATAATACTAAAGAGCGTATATGCTAGATTATTAGTAAGATTAAAGACTAATTACTAAACTAGATTGCACTTAATTAGCTTAATAAAGAGCAAATTATTATATAGCTATAGCTGTAAACCTTCCTAAAGAAATAGACTTAAGATCTGCATATTATATAATATAATAATATAGAGCTATTCTAGAATAGGACATAGCTTAACCGCTATAACTTCCGCTAGTTTATAAACTTTATAGAAACTTATACTTAATAGATAGATCTAAAGCCCTTTAAAAATAAGGATAGTAGTATCTATAAGAAGAAGATTGGGTTTATCTAGGCTAGAATTAAGCTAGTAATTTATAATAAAATAAAGTACGTAGGAGCCCTATTACGGATTACTATATATATAGATTTTAAACGAGTGGTCCTAAACGCTAAAGATATAGTAAAAAACTAGACCTCTTCCAGTAGAAAGCTAGGGGGTTACTAAAAGCGTAGGCACTTTAGTAGTAATATAGGGCAGACCTAACCTTTAAAGAAGCCGTTTTTAAAGAGAACTTTAAAAGGGTTAAAGTTAGGAGCCTTAAATAATGGAAAGGACTCCTAGGGCCAACCTAATACCCATCTGGCGCCTTTATAGAAACACTCTAAAAAGTTAAGAGAAAACTCTAGAGGTAGATTCTATTAGAAAAATAAGCAAGGTAATAACTATACTAATAATCTAAAAAAAGCCCTAGTCGCGGACCTCTCTTAGCTATAACTAGGGCAAGATATAGAAAAAGAGACTCTCTATATCGCTATTAAGCTAGAAATAATACTTCTTACTAGTAAGGTATATTAGCTCTAAGCACTATATAATAGCGGCGCTAAAATTAATCTTATACGATATAATTTAGTAAAAGAGTATAAACTTATCCTATTATAAAGGTGGCGGAAACCTATTATAGGCTTTCTAAATAAGTATTAGATTAAACTATAGTGCCTATAAGCTTATAGTATTAGTAGCCGATATATATAACCGCATTAAGGTAATTAGCCCGCAACCCTTTTAGGCGGCTAACTTTATAGGTTATAATCTTATCCTTAAATACCCTTAGCTTATAGAAGTAGATTTTAAGATATACTTTAAGATAGGAGCCTTTAAATAGTAGAATAATAAAGATTTAGAAGGGTATATATTACTAATAAACCTAAAGGATATCCTAGAGAATATAGCCCTAGGTAAAATAGTATATACTTTATACCTAAAGGAGTATTAAATCTAACCCCTATTTAATAGTAAAATAGGTATAGAGCCTAGTATAAAGGATAACCCCTCTATAATAGAGACCCTATAGGGAACTATTAGATAGGTCGTAAAGACATTATAGGGAGGCGGCGATCTTAAGGATCTTACGAGATACTTTAACCGTTATAGGTTACTTTGGCTTAAGTTATACGCGGAGAGTATACTACGGCAACTTAAACGTTATGTTAAAGAATTTCCTACCCTCTACTAGCTATTATATAAAACGGTTTAATATACGGTAGCAACTATATATAAACAACTACTATAGTATATAACGTTGCCCGCGAGCATTTTAAGGGAGCTTTAAAACCTACTTAATAATAATATAAAGGATAAACGCGACCCTAATTTATTAAATATTCTAGTAGACCTAAGGGACTTACTAAGGGTATTTTTAGGTAGAAGAGCTAAAGTCCTACCGCAAAACTTAGAGTATAATTATATAATTAATCTAGAAGAAGGTAAACAACTACTAAACCTTCTTAATTATAACCTCTCTTATAAAGAGCTTAAGATCCTATAGAAGTACCTTAATAGTTTACTAGAAAAGGGGTAGATTTAGCCTAGTAAGTTACTAGCAGGCGCGCCAATCCTCTTTATCCTAAAACTAAATAAAACTATAAGGCTATATATAGACTATTACGGTCTTAATAAGATTATAATTAAAAACCGTTACTTACTACTACTAGTTAGTAAAATACTAGATTAACTATTTAGGGTAAAGATCTTTATAAAGCTAGATCTATAAGACGCCTATTATAGGCTCCGTATTAAAGAAGGGGATAAGTAAAAAACCGCTTTTAAGACCTAATACAGCCACTTTAAGTATCTAGTAATGCCTTTTAGGCTAGCTAATACGCCTATAATATTTTAATTATATATTTATAGAGCCTTAGGGGGACTAGTTAACCGTATATACGTCATCTATTTAGATAATATCTTAATCTACTTAAAAGATAAGGATTAACATAAGTAACACATCCGTAAAGTACTGGAATATTTAGATAATTAGGGCCTCTACGCTAAGGCGTTAAAGTATATTTTTAATACTAAATAGGTTAAGTTCCTAGGTTATATTATAATACCTATAGGTATAGTTATAGACCTAGTATAGGTGTAGATAATCTAGGAGTAGCCGGAGCTAAAGAGCTACTAGGATATTTAAGTATTCCTAAGCTTTACCAATTTCTATAGGCGCTTTATTTATACTACTCGGACGTTGCCTAATACCTATTTAACTATATTACGGAAGCTTCCTAAGACCTAACCTAAGGAGTAAAAAGCTTAAAGGCGGTAAGGAAGAAAACTAAAAAGGGACCAACTAAATAGTATAAACTATAGTTTTAGCCTAGAAAGGTTTAGAAAGCCTTTTAGGAACTATATATAAAGTTTATAGAAGCTCTATTACTGCGGTATTTTAACCTAGATTAGCTATTAATAATAATTACTAATATATTAAATTTTGCCCTTACTAGTATTCTACTATAACCTAATAGGCATCCGGACGCTACCTAGCTTCACTAAAGACCAGTAATATTCTATAATAGAAATTCTAGGGACCTAAAGTTAGGTATTATACCCACGATAAGGAACTGCTGGCTATAGTTAACTACTTTAAATAGTAGCGACATTACCTTAAATATACAAACTATACCACTTATATACTCTTAGATTATTATAATCTACGCTACTTTATAACTATAAAGGAGCTAACACCTTAATAAGCTAAATAGGTAGAAGAGATTATATAATTTAATTTTAAGATTAAATATAGGTTAGGGGAAAATAACCCTACTAATAAACCGTTATAATAGCTAGACTATACCAAAGGCTTTAAAACGAGAGAAGGAAAACAAATAATAGATATCTTACTCCCTATATTATAGAATAAGCTCTAGGTATAAGATGCTTAAGCACCTATAGCTTTATATACTAAGTCTTAGGCGGTATAAGCCCTATTAGTTTCTACTAATATTTTAGCTAATACTTAGTCCGTTACCAATAAGGGTTTAAATATACCTAGATAGGACGTCTATAATATATTCTTAGAACCTAGTAATATACCATCTCCAATTATTAAGCTATCCCCTTAAATTAATAGCAAAGCTATAGAGTAATTAAAACTCGAAGCCCTGTAATAACTAAAGGACTTTAACCTTATAGCGGCCTTCCTAATATACGCGTATTAAAAAGTTATAAGATTTATAGTACTATCTAGTCTTATACTTAAAGTAATATAGAATAAAATAGCTTTTACCTAGGAACTATCTAAAAGGTTAACGGATTTTATCTATAAGGTATAATAGAGGGACGCTTTCTATACTATCTTTAATATAAAAGTAGACTGGAAACGTAATGGAAAGGAAGCTGCTAGGCGCTACTATTAGGAACTAAACCTAATAGGCCTACTACGTAGAGGTAGTAAGGTTTAGGTACTATAAGAAGTAAATCTATAACAGAAGATTCTTATAAAGAGTTGCGATAATCCTTTAGGCTGCCACTATAGTTAAGCAAAGATAGTAGAATTACTTTAGTATAAATACTATTAGCTAAGGCTTAAGTAGGAAGTAAAGGAGTATATTAGCTATTATAAGAAGTGTTAAGTATATAAGATCCATAGGTACAAGCTATAGGGTCTACTTAAATTAGTTTCCCCCACTAGTAAGCTATAGCAATATTATACTATAGACTTTATTACGGATCTCCTACTATTTAAAGATGGCTAAGGATAAATATATAATTCGGTCCTTATACTTATTAATAGGGTTTTAAAGTACGTCTAATACCTTCCTATTAATAAGACAATTAATATATAAGCGCTTAGCAGCCTAATTAAGGAGAAATGCTTTCTTAAAGTAAGTTAGCCGCACTCTATTATTACTAATAGGGGCAGCGTCTTTATAAGCCAGTACTAGTTAAATCTATGCTTTTATTTAAAGATAGACTACTATTATAGTATAGCCTTTTATCTATAAATGGACGAGCAAACGAAATGCTAGAACTAGGAACTGGAGTCTTACCTATAAATATATTTAAACTATTAGCAAGACAACTAGTATAAGCTACTTCTATATATAGAGTACGCTTACAATTTAAAGCAATATATATTGTATAAGTATATACTAATCCAGATTGCCTATAGCGTTTAACTATCTGGGTTTAATGGTATACCCAATAATTACTAGCTAAGGCTGTATAATTAGTTATAGGACCCTACTAGGAAGTCTAAGGACATCTACTAAAGAGTATAAGAATACCTCTAGAAATAAAAGGAGTAATAGAAGTATATAAAGCAGAGCCTATAAGATACCCAAGAGTAGTAAAGACTTTAGTACAACTGCCAGCACTAGGATAAGTATTTTGGAGTAGGCGATAAGGTTTTATTATATTTAATAAATATCAAAACCTATTAACTATTAAAGAAGCTTAATATAAGATACCTAGGTCCCTTTTAAATTAAGGAACAAATTAGTAAGTTAGCCTATTATCTTTAGTTACCCCTATCTATAGCCTATATACATCTAGTGTTTTACATAAACCTACTAGAGCTATAGTATAGACCACTACTAGAAAAGAACTTCCGTCTAGGCCTAATTAAACACCCTAAGGTAGTAGGCGAGCGGTATAAGGTTAAAGCTATACTATACTATAAGTCTATTAAGAACAAGCTTTAATTTAAAGTTAAATGGCTAGGCTGGCCTGCTAAGGACTCTATAGAGGAACTAAAGGATCACTTTAATTATTATAAAGATATTCTAAAAGAATATTAGAACTAAGGTCTACAATTTATAAATTATAAAAAGCGCTCTAATACTATAGTATTATCGCAACCTATAAAGAAAGCTCGCGAAAAAAGTAAATAGGTTAAATTAGATATAGAACGAATAGGCTCTAAAAACTATAGGGATAGGGCTATAGCCTAAGGCAGAATAGGTCCTTAGCCTTTTTATATATATAGCATAGAGTTAATAGGGCATTTTACTAAAACTGCATTCCTATTTATTTATCTATATTAGGAACATTATTCCTAGGGCTTCTAGGCCCTTCCTAAAAGCCTTTTAAGGCCTTCCTAAGTACCTAATTAAGGTCCTTAATTACTACAATATATAAGAATAAATCCTAAATACCTAATTTAAAAAGCTACTATACCTTATCCTTAGGAGCAGGATTAGTATCTATTAGGCTACTAAGTAATAGCTAACGAGAATAGGATCTAGACCCCTTAGTAGGGGTATAAGTAGGTATAAAAATAGGGGTAGGATAATAAGGTATAGCTAGGGCAGAGATCCTTAAACGCTTAACACTAATATTAGGTCTAAACCAATACTAATAAAGCTTTTATAGCGTAAGCTTATAGTTAATAAAGACACGCTTAAGCCTAAAATAAATAGAGATATTAGCTAGCTAGTATAGTCCAGAACTACCAAGACCTTACTACAGTAACTATTAGTTACCTATCCGCTAGGTACCTAAAGGGTAACCTACTTAATACTGTATTATATTATACTCTTTTAAAACTTAACGCGTATATATAAACTCCTTTCTATAGTAGACGGCAACCTTCTTATTACCTCTATCCCGTATCCTATCTTTAGTATACTAACCTTACTCTCGCATTAGGCGTTACTAGCTAGCTTACTAAGAATTATAGGCGGTATAGATGGCTATAGCATAGTCTTAAATACAACCTAGATATTTAGCATTAGCGCTTAAATAGGGGAGAGCCTAGGCGATATAGTAGTTAAGGATATTAAAGGAACGTCGCCACTTAGGCCTAGGCTATTAAAGTTAGTAATAGAAATCTACTAAAGATAGAAAAGCTTACCTTAACGCAACTGCCGCTCTTAGTACGTATGCATTAATTACAAGAACTAAAGGTATTAGATCTAACGCAGTGCGTCTTATTATAAGCCTTTAAAATCCTATTATTAGATTTCTAGTCTTTTAAAGACGTATAGGCAAAATTATTTAGGTAGGACTAGCACTAGTTATAGGTTAGCGGAGGTTAGGGTTCTATATATAAAGGTAGGGCTAGGATTTAGCGGGAGAATATAGAGATATATTAAAGATATGTCCAAAATTAAACGAAGGTTAATAATAGGAAGTAAGGTATTAAGGAAAAGGAACAGCTTAATAAGCAAGATATCCTTATACTTTACCTTTTAATACCCTTCTAGTAAATAGTATTACGGAACTTACACGTTCTTACATTCCTGCGCGTTTTAACGTTTTTAACCCATGCTTACGTTTGTCCCGAGACACCTATACACGTTCCCCTATAACCCCTATTTATACCCATACCTAGTATATAAAGATTCTTCTTCTTTATCTAAATGTCTTTGTATTAACTACGTATAGTTACGCGTACGTAGCCTTCTTTAATTACTACCCCGTTTAGTATATTATATTCCAGCTTATGCCTACTTCTGTAACACTATATTTAGATACCTTTTTATACCTAATAGGCCTATAGGCTACTAGTCGCGGAGTATACCTTTTTACGCCTATGGAGTAGATATAGGAGCTACTAGCTATGGGTAAACTAGGACGCTAGGGTTCTAAACTAGTACAATAAAACACCACGCTAATACGCCTGTAGAATTATAACCCGCCGATAAGATATTGTGTAGATACGCCTGCGACCTTAATAGCTTATACCCTATTACTACTGATTACAAACAGGCACGTTACTACCCTTTGGTTTAACCTGGCTCGCATTCTATTACTATATAAATACGAATACGGAAGCTAGTATCTTACTACTATCCTACTAACCTACACGTACTGCCCTACGTATAATAAGACCTTGCGCTAATACGCCTACGAAACGACCCTAATAACCCATTATACCGATACGCCTACGACCCCGTTACTTATATTATACTACTACCTAAACTAATAAGCCTTATGCTAATACGCCTACGAGCTAAATACGACTAGGTAGAGCCTCGCTCCCTAGACCCCTAAATCTGTTACTTATATTATACTACTACCCAAATATAACTAGGTAGAGCCTTACTCCCTAGACCCCTAAACCTATTACTTATATTATACTACTACCCAAACTAATAAGCCTTATGCTAATACGCCTATAAGACGACCCTGTTGCTTATATTATACTACTACCTAAACTAATAAGCCTCGTGCTATTATACCTACAAGACTGGCACTATACTGCTACTATATAAACTAATAGGACCCTATACTAATATGCCTACGAAACCTACGCTGGTACTATACTGCTACTAATAAAAACCTGCCTATACTATAAATACTATACCGCATTAACAAGAACCTGCTAAGATAATATAATATTGCACTATAATCTAATATCTATTTTCCCCACCTATCTACCCCTACACACGCTATATAATACACCCCCTATAGAGAGGGAGGAAGAGGGGAAAAAAGGGGGGGCTTTATTAGCCTTGGGATAAGACCTAGTAAGGAGGGACTATATAAGCTTTAGTAATATATCTCTAAGTAGTAAGGATAAAAATATAGCTAGTAATAAAAGCTAGGCTATGCTTTAGGCCTAATAAGTTAGTGGCCTAATAATTAAACATAGAAGAACTAAATTGGAGAAACCTGTATAGCGGAGGACGTAAAAGGGCGGAGAAGGGCTAATGAATTTTTTTTCCCCTTAGGAGGGTTTTTTTTCTATATATACGACACGCCTCACAGGAGCTTAGAAGTAAGGGGGGGGGTACTATTACAGGACTTACACGTTCTTACGTCCCTGCGCGTTTTAACATTCTTAACCCGTGCTTACGTTTGTCCTAAGACACCTACGTACATTCCCCTACAACTCCTATTTATACCCATACCTAGTACACAAAGACTCTTCTTCTTTATTTAAATGTCTTTATATTAACTACGCATAGTTACGCGTACGTAGCCTTCTTTAATTACTACCCTGTTTAGTATATTGTATTCTAGCTTATGCCCACTTCCGTAACAAATAGCCGCAACCTTACTAATATAACTCCGTTACAATAGCGCTATTTAAAAGAAAGAAAACAAGCGTATAAGTTATTTAACTATTACTTCCTTATAAAAACTAACTATACGGCTAAGGGAAGGCAATTAAGACGTCAATTAAAGACGTATATAGGTTAAATTATACCTAAAACAATACTACAGTATTAAAGATTAACGTTATAGACGTTCTTAATAATTATATAATAGCTACAGTTGCTATTATAAAGTGTCCCTATTTACTAGGCAGTAAAGCTACGCTAAATATACGGCATAGGACCACCAGATTTAAAACTATATATATTAAATCTTAAGATACAAGTCTCTTTAACTAACTAATTAATACTTTAACCGCATCTAATAGCCTAAGGGCAAATATAGAAGTAATATATTAGTAATGTAGGGGATTATAAGAAAAGGATTATAGACTATATCTTAGTAGTTAAAGACGACGGTAAGCTAAGGCTCTATATATTAAATCCTATACCAAAGGGTTCTATAGAACTATACTGGAACACTAAATTACCTATAATACTTATAAATTGATTACAGACTGGCATAAAGGCTTAGAAGTAGAGTTGTATAAAAAAATCCCTATATTAGCCTAGGTAGTCACTAATATACTTTTAATAGGCTTCTAATAGGTCTCCTAGCAATCCTTACGTCTTTTCTCTAGTTATATTTTTTCCTTATTAAGGTTTTTTAGGAGTTTAAAGCATGGGTTAGATAGATAGATAATATATAATAGCATACTAACGTCTCTCTAATATCTCTCCAAACCCCTTTTAGGACGAGCCCTTATAATCTCCCTACTATAAGGTAATAGCAATTAGGGGCCAACCGTAAGAAGGGGGGGGGGCAATATAAGGGATATTATTGCGGATACCTTAGGTTGCCCTTAGAACAACCCCCGGACGTCCCTTAAATAATTGCCGGTTATATACTAGAGGCACGTGCCCGTAGTATATAGTCTCTATAATTTTAAAGGACTTACCTCCTTAAGGATTTGTCTTTCTTACTAATCTATCCTATTCTTACAATCGTGCCTTATAGCTCCCTATTTATAAAGTCCCCCTACACTAGCCTTATAGAGCTATTAAAGGACTTTATGGACGTACTCCTTATATTTTAGCTTATTTTTAGAGTAGATTGTAATATTATCTAGGTAGGCTATATAGAAGTTATTAAGGTAGTTAAAAAGTATATTATTTATATACCGCTAGTATATAGCCAGTCCGTTAGTTAGCCTAAAAGGTAATACCTTATTATAGGAGTATATATATTAGATCCCGCCGCGCTTATAAATAAGTTCGCAAGCACTTTGTATCTTTTTAGCTATATAGCGACATTAGGGCGAGAAATGTTATACTTATATTTATACGTTCCGTAACGGGTTTAAAATATAGTAAAATTCTTTAAGCTAAAGTTTATTCTAATTTAGTAAAAGGCCTAGCAAATATTAAGCTTTATAAAGACCTTAGCTCTACTTATTTAGGCTAGTATCTTATTAAGTAGGGGTAGTAGATAGCGGTCCTTGCGGGTTATATTATTTAGCTTATAGTAATTAATATAGAAACAGAGTCCTTTATTTGGCTTTTTAGTAAAAAGGATAGGTAAGTTAAAAGGGGCTTAGCTAGGCTTAATAAAACCCTTATTTAGGTTATTAATAAGGTACTACTTTATAGCCTATAATTTAGTAGTAAACTGCTAGTAAAGGGGGCTAAAGCTAAGGGTATTTTCCTTATTCGGCTTAATCTTAATCTTATAGTTATATATTCGGTAAGGCGGGAGTTTATTAGACGCTACTTTAGAGAATATATTTTTAAACTTCTAGTATTAATAGGGTAGTTTCTATTCTACTAGCTCCTTATCTATAAGTTTACCTTCTTATCCACTAAGTTTGCTTTCCTTTTCCTTAAGTATTTAGTTAATTTTATATAAGCTAGTTATAAAAGTAATAGTATTAGGCTAGACTAAGTTCTAGTAGAATCCTATAGCGTTAATATAGTAGATATTAACTGGTGGGAGATCTATAGATTTTCTTATAGCCGTTTACTAGACTATATTTCGCAGTTTAGGGTTTATAATCTTTTTTAGCTACTATTTTATCTTCTATAAGTTATCCCTCTAATTTATTAATTTAGTATAATATCTAATATCCCTTACTATTCTTTATAGCTATATAGGGCCTAAGCTCTCTATAGAGGGCTTTTTTAGATTAATATTAACTTCCTAGGTTTTTAATATAGGTAGTATAATATAGGTAGTCTAGGGGTAGCGTAGTATATAGATCTATTGCGGATTAAGCTATATATCTTTCTTAAAGGCCTAGTCCCTACATATAGTATTAGCCTAGTAAATAGTATTAATCTAGGGCCGTATAAAGTTTTCTATTATAATACCTTTTTTTTTTATAAAGGAAGGGGTTAAGGGTAGGGTTTTAGGCTAGATAAGCCGTTTACTTTATATATTAAGTTATAAGCCTAAATAGGCTAGCTATTTTCTCCTTAAAATTATATTATAGCTTCCTAGGTCCGTAATAAGGAAGGGGACGTTATATTGCCTTTATCTATTAATATAAAGATAAATCCGTAAAATAGTTATAATAGGTAGCCTTATTTATCTATTCTACCTATAAATAAGAGTTAGTTTAGGTAGTTCTTTAAGGGGTATATTTAAAAGGTTAGCTGGCTTTATAGCGCACTATTAGCGACTTAATCAATTAAGGCATGAGCACAGTATAAGGGACGTGCAAGCCTATACAATTGGATTGTCTATAAACGAAAATCTAAAGCTAGAGAAAGGAAAGGAGAAGAAGAGCAGCGCCGGTCGAAGTAGGGTTCTTTTATGTAGTCCTCAAGTCACATAGCCGCGAAGTTCTGCCAAGTTCTGCCACCAAGTTCTGCCGTTTTCTGCTAGTGCCGTAACATTACCCCCCCCTCTGCAAAAGCCTGCCCTTAGGCTTTGTATATTTATATTATACCCATAGGGCGTTTTTATCTTTATATTCTTCCGGTAGCCTATTATCTTCGCTATACCAGCACTCTATTCACTCGTTTAGGTACTTTAGGGGTCCTAGTTTACTAGGGTAACGGCTATAAAATTTTTAAAGCTTATAGGGACTGCTAATAAAGTTCCATATAGGGTACCAAGTAGGATCTGGGTCATGGCCTTTCCAACTAACGCGGTACTTTAACGTTTTCCATACTAGTTTACAGGCCAGTATTTCTTTAATTTCCCATTAATTATCGCCACTAACTTAAATCGGTAGGGGAGGTTTATTCTTTTGTCCAGGCAATAGGTTATTTGCGGCCTTTTATAGCTTATCTGGCGAGAAGATAGAATAAACCTTAATTGAATCTAGGAGCTTTACTTTATACGAGTTGCCTATTTTCTTAAGGACTGTATATAGCCCTGCCATCTAATAGTCTAGCTTACGGCTAGGCCGTTCCGTCTTTTAGTTCTTTGTTGTAACCCAAACCATATTACCTACGGTAAAGTCAGGCTCTCGCTTATACTTATTTGCCTACTATTATATTAATTACTAGGCCTTTTCTAGGTTCGTATGGGCTACTATTTAAGCTTCTTCTAAGCGCTTGGCGTACTGCTAGGCTTCCTTATAAGATAGTTTTTTTTACGTACAGTCTGTGGTCCTTCTAGCCTATCCTAGTTAAAGCTTATTTAGGGTAAATACTCTATTTTTAGTTAGATAGGTGCAAATTCTATAGAGTTATAGGGTAGGGTCGCCTGGGCGTAGTCTATTAGGGGTAGTAGTTTACCCTAGTTATCCTAGAAGTAGTTAATAAAGGGCCGAAGTCTCTAGTCTAAGTATTAATTTATAATCTCTATCTAGCCATCTATCTAGAGGTGGTATGCTATAGAAAGCTTTAGCCTAATCCCTAGGATCCGGGTAAACTCGTTCTAGAAAGCCGATATAAACTACAGTCCGCGGTTTAATACAATAGTGTTTAGTGGTCTGTAAATTCGGTAGATATAATAGATGTATAGTTAGGCCGCCTCTTTAGTATCAATATTCTTATAACAGGGGATTAAGAAAGGACGTTTACCAAAACGGTTAACTAAGATTATAACTATATCGTAACCGTTACGGTCCACTGGTAGTTTATAAAAGTCTATAGAAATATACTACCAGGGGCGCTCTAGTATTAGGAGTGGCTTTAATAGTCCTAGGGTCTTATCTTATGGGATCATAGACCTATAGCAGTCGTTGCAGTTCTGTACATAACGGTTAATATTTATAACCATTCTGGGCCAGTAGTAACGGTCACCAATAATCTTATAGGTCTTATTTTTTCCGGGGTAGGCCGTAGAGACCTAGGTATATACTTCAGTAATAAGCCGGGTTTATAAGTTCTGTTTTTCTGCTACTACTAGCCGTTTCTAGTGCTTAAGCAGTCCATTTTTAAGGGACCATAGGCTAGTAACATCCTTTGCCTTTTCGCGGTACTCCTATAGAGAAGGGTCCGTACAGTTTGCTTATAGTAGTTTATTAATAAGGTCAAATTCCGTAGGGTTAATAGGACATATCTCGGCGCTTAAAAATTTAGTACTTAGTTCTTCCCGTATCCAAGGGTTAAGGTGCTCTAGTTATAGTAGCGTCTAAGTCCATAATAAGATCTTCGCGGCCATCTAGTTATTTAGGTCTTGTTTACGCCTTATAAAAGCGTTCGCACGGTTAGTGGCGCCGGGCCTATATATAATTAGGAAGTTAAACTAAGATAGGACATCCGCCTAGCGCGCCTGCCGGGCCGTAAGGGCTTTTATTATTATGAAATATTCTAAGGCCTTATAATTTAAAACCACTTAGATAGGTTCGGGGGTCCCTTTTAGCTATACTCACCAGTGCTAAAAGCTATAGATAATAGCCAACATTTCTTTATTATGAATTGGGTAGTTTAGCTCAGCATCTACTATAATCTTTAAGTAGTAAGTAATAGGGTGCTATTCCCTATCCGTCTACTTCTAAGAATAAACGCTAGTAATAATACCATCTAAGGCATCCGTTTCTAGTATTAAGGGCCGTTTTAGGTTAAAGTAGGCGAGTAAAGGAGCGGAGACCAGCCGTTTCTTAAGTTTATTAAAAGCCTACCTACATACGGTATTAAAGTGGAAGGGCTGGTCCTTTATTATAAGGCGGCTAAGGGGCTAAGTAATCCTGCTATAGTTCTTAATAAAGCGTTAATAGAAGTTATAGAAGCCTAGGAATGACTATATCCCTTTTACGGTCCGTCGTAGTTCTTATTAATTAATTACGGCCGTCTTTTCTAGGTCTACCTTAATTCCGTCTATACTAATAATAAACCCTAGGTACTTTATTTACTTTACACTAAACTCTAACTTCTTAATATTGGCCTAGAGGCTAGCCTTATGGAGCCGTTATAGGACCTTATAGACGTGCTCCTTATATTCTAACTTATTTTTGGAGTAAATTATAATATTATCCAGGTAGGCTATATAGAAGTCGTCGAGGTAGTTAAAGAGTACATCGTTTATATATTGTTAGTACGTAGTAGGTCCGTTAGTTAGTCTAAAGGGGAGTACTTTATATTTATACAATCCGTATTAAGTCCGAAATATAGTAAGGTCTATAGATCTAGGGTCCATCCTAATTTAATAGAAGGCCTAGCGGATATCGAGCTTTATAAATACCTTAGCTCTATTTATTCGGGCCAGTATCTTATCTAGTAAGGGTAGCGGATAACAGTCTTTACGGGTTATATTATTAAGCTTATAATAGTTAATGCAGAAACGAAGTCCTCTATTTAGCTTTTTTATAAAGAAAATAGGGGACGCAAATAGGGCCTAACTAGGCTTAATAAACCCCTTTACTAGGTTATCCACAATATACTACTTAGTGGCCTGTAATTTAGCAATAGATTATTTATAAAGGGGGGTATAGCTAAGGACGTTTTCCTTATCTAGTTTAATCTCGATCTTATAGTTATACGGTTAGTGGGGTAGGAGCATATTGGATGCTACCTTAGAGAATACGTCCTTAAACTCTTAGTACTAATAGGGTAGTTTCCGTTCTACTAGCTCCTTATCTATAAGCTTATCCTCCTCTTAAGCTAGGGTCTCTTTTTCTTTAATTATTTAATTAATTTTATATAAGCTAGTTATAAAGGTAACGGTATCTAGCTAAACTAAGTTTTAGTAGAATCCTATAGCGCTAATATAGCAGATATTAACTGGTGGGAGGTCCGTAGGTTTCTTTACGGATATTCGTCGGACCGTATTTTGCGGTATAGGGTTTATAGTCTTCCTTAGCTTACATTCCATTTTCCGTAAGTTATCCTTTTAGTCTATTAGTTTAATATGCCGTCCAATGTTCCTAGCCTTCTATTATAGCTGCGTAGGGCCTAGGTTCTCTACCGAGGACTTAAGTAGGTTACTATCGACTTTCTAAGTCTATAGTACGGGTGGCGTGATATAGGTAGTCTAGGGGCGGCGTAGTATACGGATCCGTTGCGGGTTAAGCTGTATATCCTTCTTAAAGGCCTAATCTCTACATATTGCATCGGCCTAGTAGATAGCATCAATCTAAAGTCATACTAGGTTTTCCATTGTAATGCTGATTTTTTTTATAAAAGAAGGGGTTAGGGGTAGAGTTTCGGGCTAGATAAGCCGTCTACTTTATATGTTAAGCTGTAAGCCTAAATAGGCTAGCCATTTCCTTTTTAAGATTATATCGTAGCTTCCAAGGTCCGTAATTAGGAAGGGGATATTATACTACCTTCGCCTATTAACGCGGAGGTATATTTACAAAATACTTGTAATAGGTTACCCTACCCATCCGTTATACCCGCAAATGGGAATTGGTTTAGGCAGGTCTTCTATAGGTATATTAAAAAAGTTAGCCAGCTTTACGGCACACTAGGTATTAATTAAGGTAAAGGCATTTACTTTAAAGTTAGCTAAGGCAGAGGTTAAAACTTAATATCTATTACAGAATAAAGTATAAGGGATAGTATAGCTTCTTCTACTAACTAGCCGACCCAGATTAATATGTAACATATTAATCCCTTTTAACCCTAGAGAGGAGTCTTTCTCTAAGGTTTCTCTTTTTCCGACTTTATACTATCCTCCTAGATTAACAGAACCTCGTCCGCTTTTACCTTTATTAGGCAGTTTCTTATAGGGTAGCCTTTTTAACCGTATAAAAAGCAAGCCCCTTAATTACTAAGGGCCTATATATAGGGGTCGCTATAGGTAGGCCGAGTAAGCGCTTGGCCCGCGGTAGGGCTAGCTATACGGCTAGTTACTAGGTTGGCGGCTAGTACAGTAGGTGTTATAGGTTAAACTAGGGTATTACGGGCCGTTCTTATATTGCTTATAGTTTGATTTAAGGGATTCCTAGCCTTTATCTAGTTAGCTTATGCCTTAATTTAACGGAGGCCTTAGTCAATAGCCAGGCAGTAGTCCGTAAGTTCTTTTAACGTCTATATAGTAGTAAAAGCTAGTAGTACGGCCCGCTATAGGTCTAGGGTAAGCTTATTAAAGAGGTCTAGAAGCAGGTCTTCCTAGGGAATCTAGGCTTATCCGGCTAGGTGTAAGAAGCGGGTCTAAAAGGCTAAAAAGGTCTCCGTTGTTTTCATGTTTAGACTTTTATAGCTAAGGTAGGCGTTTTATACCCTAAAAGGGTCCTTATAGATAGAAGACAGGTGGTTAATTATTTCTTCTTTAGAAAGGAAGGGTTCGGCTAAGTCCTGGGCGTATCGCGGACGTAGATGCGTCTATATATCTCCGCCGGTACAGCCAAAAACGTAGGCTATTTTGGCTTAAGTAGTAGGGAAGTAGTCTATATTAACTTTAAGCTTATCCTGTAATTGAAGCTTCTAATTATTAAATATAGGGTCGGCTCCGTTTATAAGTAACGGGGGGTCCGCGACCTTCGCGGACCATAACAATCCTAATGCTGTATATTAGGCTAGGGCCTTAAGGACTATAGCAAGTCTATCTAATAGGTCCTTGCTAGATATAGGGGTGCTTCTAGTTTTAAGCAGTTCTTATAGCCGTTTAATTTCGGTATTAGCTGCTACGAGCTCCGCCTAAGGGGTTAAGATATTAATTATTTCTTCATCTAAGGCGTTTGCGGGTTTTGCAGCTGCTTTGCCTGCTACTATATTTTGTGGCATAGTGCTAGGGTGTTAGGTAATTCTAGGTAATTTCTTCAGGGGTTCTGGTCTGTGTGTGTCTTATAGGTCCTTTCCTTAAGGTTCTGTTCTTTTCCTTTAAGTTCTATCCTTATAGTCCTAGTAATATCCTTAGGGTCCTGTTCTATGTCCTTGTCCTATTTATAGTCTTATAGATATATTTAAGTTCCTTCTTAAGAAGAAAGGGTGGTTTGAGCTTTAGATAATATTAGCAACTTAGTTAATTAAGGCATAAGCACAGTATAAGGGACGTGCAAGCCTATATAATTGGATTGTCTATAAA
>Ga0307515_10007334_pt1 | contig 21815 bp, 16 predicted proteins | sample 17_EM_MG_FD_194513 | JGI IMG/M metagenome (GOLD analysis project Ga0307515, IMG submission 194513) | Populus trichocarpa ectomycorrhiza microbial communities from riparian zone in the Pacific Northwest, United States - 17_EM | ecosystem: Host-associated > Plants > Roots > Unclassified | place...
TATATTTTTATGGCCCCACTGATAATACTAATAAAATTCATCAGTAGAAGAAACTATTTTATGATAAAAAAAAATATCTCAAATCAGTTTGGAAGACATGATTTACCGTGGAATGCTGGATGTGCACTGTTTGTAGGAAAATCAAAAGGTTACGCATCATTTTTGTTGCTCTAAGTAAGAATATGTGTAAATAGAGCGTTGGTTCAAACTATGAAGTCTCCTTGACAATTATAAAAGGGAAAATGAGTTAACAAACTAAAAAGCATCTAATGAAAAAACCTTATTCTCCTTCTCCTTCCTTCGCCGCCTTGGAATTAAACTCTCAGCCATAAGACGACGCCATCCAAAATCCGTCATTATGCATACGCCTCTAACTTTTTCAAAAAAAAAATCTTATTTAACAAATGACCATATCATTCCCAATGAAACTCAAGTATTATAAAATAATAGAATCTAGAAGATTAAAGTAACTCTAAATCCAAGGGCAAGTTTTATATATATATATAACTCGAGGTGTTTGGGTCAGTTTATGCGCACCACGACTAATTCTTTGGTCCACTGAACACCCTGCAAGCCCAGTGGACAGGTAAGGCACCGCAGAGGTGACAGACATGCACAAAGAATATCGAATTCGGGTGCAGAGGAAGAGAACAAGTCCCTGCCCCCGCTAGGCCACGACCTCAAGTGCAGTGCAAGCCTTTTTAATTTGAAGGACAATGATATAATTTAACTATGTTTAAATTAATTAAAAGACTAAAAAACCCTTGAATAATATTTTTTTTTTCTAGCCAAAGTTAAATTAATATTTTTACTCTTTAAAAAAAAATTAAAAGGATGATAAAGCCCCTAGAGTTAAGTTTAGAAAATTTTGCTGTTTATAAATATTTTTTTGACCATTTGAAAAAGATTATTTTATCCCATACACAAAGCTTAATGATTTTGGAATGAATAGCAAATCACCACTTCACTATTGTAATTCATTGTTGATCTATTCACTATTGATCTAGACACAGGATACAGTACTTTTAAGTTTCTCTAATGATATTATTATTTAAAAAAATTTATTTCAATAAATTATGAAGCATACAAAAATGGAAATGAACAATTAATATTTTTTTATATAATGAACAATAGTTTTGAAGATTTCAAAATGAAAAGGCGAGCAAATAATTGAAAAAAAAAGATTGGTATTACTTTTTTTAATTATTTTAACTTGAGATCTAGTGAATCAAGACTCTGGCCTAGGTCAAGTTAAAAATATTTGATTCAGATTGACCTATTTAGACTTAATTAAGCCGGTCAAATTCAATTTGATTTTTTTATTTTTTAAATAACATTGCTTTGATTTATAAAAAAAAAAAACTATTATGGGTTTAACAACTCAGCATTATAGTGTCAATATCAAAAATTTTAAAACATGAAAATCTAAGTGAAATATTACCAAACACATAGGGACTAAAGTATAAATTACGTAGCTCTTTCAATTACTAGCTGAGAGGCACCAGGCAGTAGCCCGTTGATGTTCTGGAGCCTGCATCAAATCAAATCAAATCAAATCAAACTAGAATTAAAAAGAAAAGAAAACGGAGAAAAATCGAAAATAAAATCGAGCGCGCTTTCGCTAGGGTTTTCAGTTTTCACAGAGAAACAAAAACCCACTCTCTCTCTCCCAATCTCCTTCTTCTTCTTCAAGTTTTTTTCCCGGCGAATTCCTTGTCCGATTTGTCACCATCACTGCGCTTGTGAACGAGAAGACGCCTTACTTCGTGTGCTAAAACGGCACCACTTGCTTTCCCTGGTACATACAATACACAATTGGACTTCAGGTTCCGTTTCCTTTTGAAAATCTTTCGATGATCACGTAATCTGGAGTTCGAGAAAAGCACATAGTTCGTTTTTTGTCGATATCATTTTGTTTCACATGAATTCAGTCGACGATTTTTATTTTATTTACGTGGAAGGAGTTTTTTTTTACTTTATTTTCTGTTCATATACATGAATGTAGTGTTATTTTGCATACTTTTGCTCTTGTTTTGGTGCCAAGCTTGTTTAATTATACATAAATACAGAGTATTACTGTGGCATTAGTATGCCATTATAAATTTAGGGTTTCTAGGGTTAATTTTTGTTTTGATAATGTAAAAAATCACAGAGCACTTAGGTATTTTACAATGCTGCTGTTTTTTATACCATAACAGCATTTCATTTCATCAAAAGAAGGGGGCAAAACCCTAAGATTGATTTTGGAAAAAAAAAAAAACAGGGAGGGTTGCGGCATTCATGAGTAGATAGTTAAGTTGCTGATAGCTTACAGTTGAAAGTGAAATGTTATTTACCCGCACATTGCGATTATGTGTTATAATCTCTGTCTAAGTTTTTGTGTCTTCAGAATGCTTAGATTTTTAGGATAAGCTAATTAACAAATTTATGCATGATCACGGGGCTAACTAACTCTGCATGATTAATCTTGATGAATAAAGTACCTGTGGATTGTGAATGCTAATACATTATGCGTGTGTTTATAGATGTCACTTGATTGGTTCCACCTTAGTAAGGTTGGGTTTAGAAATAATTCAAGTGTTTTTACCTCCTATTGTCCTCATGACTATCTGTTTAAATTACTTTAGCTATCTTCTGATGTTGCTCTAACTCTCTTGCTTATTTCTGAAATGTTTTTCCCCTTTTCTGTTTTTTTTTTTTTTCCAGCTTGGTTCTACACGTTTTACTGAATACAAAAATCTGGAATATCCTGTTATTTGAGTATGGTAGAAGCAAAAAAAGTTGAGAACATCGAATTTAAGTGGGGTAAACAGAGAGGAGTTGGTGGGAAAAAGAAAGATGTAAAATTTTATGAATCTTTCTCCTATGATGGTGTGGAGTATGCTCTATATGATTCTGTTTACATGTACGAGGAAGGTGAGACAGAGCCTTATATTGGGAAGCTCCTAAAGATATGGGAGAATGCTGACAAGACAAAGAAAGTGAAGGTTCTATGGTTTTTCTGTCCTCGTGAGATTTCCAATTATCTTGGAGATGAGAAGACTGCTGAGAATGAATTGTTTTTGGCATCTGGTGAAGGTGTAGGCAGCACAAATGTTAATCCTTTGGTAATTAATTTTAAACTGTAACTTCCTTTAATATAACTTTTGGCTTGTTGGTAGTGACTTATTATATGACTATAATGACATATTGTTTGTAATTAATTTTAAACTATAACTTCCTTTAATATAACTTTTGGCTTGTTGGTAGTGACTTATTATGACTTTAATGACATTGTTTGGATGACATATAGTTCTTACTGGGGGAGTGGGGAAGCCTGGTGTAAATTTTGCGACACAATTGATATTGGAATAACATTATGTTTAATACATTAGAACGAACACATATAAATATGTGCTGTGTGTTGAAGTTGTACAAGGAGCACTTTCATAACAGCATACTCATCAGGTAACCTCACAAGTGCTAAACTAAGGTGAATGGGTCTTATAGCGCAAAATAAAAACTGAAAACCAGTGGGCTGTATATTTGCAAAAAGAGAAAAATAGGGTGCCATAAGTTAGCAAAATTAGCAGCCAAGCATGCTGTTAATTTTCTTTAAATTTTCTGGGCCCTTTGTTGCTCGGACTCATCATTTACCTTGGTGGTATCAGTGTCAACATAACATAAAACACACACTGGTATATTATCTGTATTGGACCTGTGAAAAACTTAAGGCATGACATCTTTGAGGGGCCTTGCCTGCTCTCACCATGAGGGGGAGAGAGAGAAAAGGCACAATCAGTTATTTTTTTAACTTTAGGTTTCTTTGATTATGTTGGACGTATAGCAGTCCTCTGTTTTTTGTTTGGATTGTATTACTTAGGTTCTTTGGGCCTTTTCAAGGAAAATAACCCAATGTGTTCTTAAAAAAATTGTATTGTTTTCAATACTTACACTTTTAATTACGTCTATTTTATTCTTAATTCATAGTCAAATCTTCAATAGGTCCTTCTGGTATGTTATGTGGTCCACTGACAATCATGCATATAAACTTTAATGCTTTTGAACAGAAATGAAACATTGTTATTTCTTAGTGCCTTGAAACATCGATTTGATATTTTTTACTGAAATTTAGAAATCTTCCTGCTGGACTTCAACTTCTTATTGTTTTTTGAAATGGAAACATAGCTGGTGCTTTTGAGGTACTACTAGTCATCTTAATTTCTCATGCATCAAACCAGGAAGCAATTGCTGGAAAATGCAATGTGGTATGCAGTTCAAAGGATAGTAGGAATCCACAACCATCAGATGAAGAACTTCAAGAGGCTGACTTTGTTTTTTATCGTACATTTGATGTTGGGAACTGTAGGATCTTGGATAAGATAGATGACAAAATTGCTGGGATTGAAGGTATGTGTTTTTTTGCCTTCAATTCTCCTGTACTCTTGTCTGATCAGTTGCTCGATGCTCATTAAATTCTGTATGTTTGCTGCGTCTTCAATTGCTGCAGTGAAGTTCTTATTGAACAGAGTGGGTAATCAGAGTTCCAGTGGTGTTCCAAAACTTGATTCAAAAAAGAAAGAAGTAAGTGGAAATTTTGTGGCTACTAATGACACAAGGATTTTGACCAGGACAGAATCTTATCTTGGAGAGAAGGCTACTTCTAGTTCACATGTAAAGTTTAATGAAGTGACTAAAATAAATGATCGGCTGGTAGATAATTCTGGTGAGACGGCAAGTTCAAGCTCTAAAGTTAAGCAAATTTCAGACATAAAACCTTCATTGGCCAACCAGAAATCTTCACCAGGAGAAAATTCTGCATCTAATTTAGGGTTAGGTGAAATGACTAAAGTTGATGAAAAGGAAGGCATACCGAGTGACATCATCGCTTCAAGTTCTAAAGATGATGTTGGCTGGAGTGAAAGTAAAGTTGATAAAGTCTTTGCTGATCAGGTTCTAATTGAAGAGAAAGTAAAAGTTGCCAAAGACTGTGGTGACTTAGATGACCGGCCATCTAAGAAAGCAAAGCTTGATGATTTGGCAAAAGCATCTTATGATAACAAAGTGAAAGGTGTGCAGAAAGTAAGTCATGATTCCAATGGCAGCAACTCCAAGTCTGTAGCCCAAACAACCCCTGCTTCTGAAGATAAATCAAAATCTAATCTCACTAAAGATCATCATGAGAACAACAGCGGCCTTTCCAAGAGGCCAAAGCCTGATGAGAAGCTTACTAGACTTGCTAATGGCAAGTTTCCTGAAGCATCTCTAAGACAGTCTTCAGAGGAGGGCAGTAAAACTAACTGCCATATACAGGAAGTCACTCGCAGGCCAGAAGCTGTAAGTTGCATTGCCAGGAGTCTTTTTTTACCTTTATTAATTAATGTCTTTTGTGTTGCACTACCATTTACTTAGCAGCAATACTTCTATTAAGAAAAAATAACACAAAAGTGAAGAGCTGGAAGGATAGGAGAGGGTAAGAGTACTAATGTTGAACAAAGAAAAGATGGAAGATGAAAAAAGGGTGGTTTCTAGACAAATTCTAAACTATATATGTTTGTGATTTGGATTACAGCAAAAGGAATAATGTGCTCAAGCCTCATTGATTTCCTGAATTCCTTCGTTTTTAGCTCATCGATGTCTTATATTCCCTGCTTTTTATTGTGCTCATTGATCTCTTATAGTGCTTGTTTTATTGTTGTTGATGAGAAACTTTTGGTGAAAATGATATTTAATACTTGCATCTTTGTTATTGATATGTTGACAGGATAGAAGCAAGTGGTTTAGGGGACTTGTAAGTATTCTTTCTCAATCTTGCTGTGGTTCCTGATTTCAAGTGATTTATTAATCTCAATTAACTAAATATTTATTGTTGACATTTTGCTTTCAAAAACTCTATAGGACCAATGAAACAATGTTATTTAATCAACGTTTGCCTATACTTTTTAAAGATGTAGGATTCAATGCCCATTGGCCACAAAATCTGATGTTGGCCGCTTGCTCATCCTGGAGTCGTATGGGCTGTCCCATATAGGGAGGCTCTAGTCCCAGGGATGGACTAGTTGGGCCAAAGGCCCATCATAAAAACAAAGAGTGATTTTTAATGCAGGCGATGTCATAGAATGTTGATGTCATTAGAAACAAGTCAAAATGGGACCCATTAGGCTAATTTTTGAATTGCCTTGTATATTCCTACCAGCCATGGGAAGAAAGAATGCAAACTGCTCACGAGCAAGGAACTCTTGTCCTGCTACAGAATCTGGATCCGTCTTATACTTCAGCAGAAGTAGAGGTGATTCTAATTCTAGAATACATTTTCTTTACTATTTTTATGCTCTTCCATTCATTTGTGCTTCACATCACAACTGCATTGTAGTAAAACACTTCCTGTGTAGTTTTCCTACAGTATATGCTTGCTATCCTTATTTTCTTTCATGTTCCATGTAGTGGTTGCTGCCCGGTACTGTTCCTTAGATTGTGTTGAGGCTCATAATATAATTGCTATGGATCAGGATATCATTTGGCATGCCTTCAAGCAAAGTTGCACTGTGAAGATGATTCAAAGGACTGCACTTGCCAGCCCTCACTCTGGTACAAATGAAAGGGGCCAATCACTCGTTAAATATCATAAATTTGTTAAGCAAGCACGGTTTTCTTTTGTGTTCATGTGTGTGTGTGTTGGGGGAGGGGGTGTTGTTCTGTACATGCTCCCTTCTGTTGTAAAAAGAATTACCTATTACTGGACTTTGATTTTTGTAGTTGTTTATGCTGCAGGTCAGGCTTTTGTTATATTCCAGAAAAGGGAAGTAGCAGAGATGGCAGTTGCAAAATTAGATGAAGGTTGTTTAATGCTATCAAATGGGAGGTATGGTTTCACCCTATTTCAGCACTGGTGCACATCAATTAAATATTTCCTGCTCAGCGGTTCTACTTTACCGGTAGAATTTCCAGCCAAAGCCTTCCAGTTTTATCAATATTATTGTCCCCCTCAACTGAAAAATTATGAAGTCAAGCCCCAAACTATCTTGCATGTTAGTACTTGGGACAATAGAGCATCTCCCTCATGGCATCTATACTTTCCCCTCCAGTCTTCTATTGTTTTCCCTTTCTCATGTTGAGATTGTAGCCCTTTTGCCTGGCTAACCTTGTTTTACAGGATGGCATTGTACTGCATCAATGTGTTGCTGCTCAGTTTGCACTGTTCCACACTGGTAAAGATGATCAGCTGGTAGATAATGCTGCTGCTTATCCCTTCTATTCATATTCATTTTTGCAGGCCTCTGGTTGGCAGCATCGCTGCTCCTTGTTTCCCAGGAAAGCAGTCAACCTTTTTTGGTCATCTTGTTATCAATAAACTTAGAATCCACAAGCAGCGTGAGATGGTACATTTTATTCCTGCTTTAACCATGCTTGCACACACTGCAGACATTACTCAAGTGGATAAACTTTTGTTTTGTTGCTCCCCCGCCTGTTGTGATTAAAATATGTTTTCTGCTCAGAAAGAAGCAGTATCTACTTCACATTGTTCTCAGCCCAATACACTTGAGTATGAAATGGCAATGGATTGGTGCCTACTACAAGAAAGATCAGATCTAGCTTTGAGAAAGCTACGCCAGGTCTCTATAATTAATTCAACTAATGCTCTGGATTTGATAATCTCTGGGTTTTTAATATCAGCTAGAATGCTGTCATTTTTTTATTTCTGTTTAGTATTGTTTTTTGTTTTCTTTGTTGAATTGGGTATGTTGATTCTTTTTCCAGCAACAAAGGCAAGAGTTGAGAAAACTTTGGGTTACTTTGAAGTGTAAATGAACTGTACTGTTCTCAGTGTAGTAGCTCTTCTGGACATTTTTTGGAGAAAAGGGCAGGCTAAAAGAATTGCTCCTTTTGGGTAAGCACTTCCAACACAGAAACATTTTGCCTTCCAACTATCCTTTTAGTTTATGTGAATATATAGGACCATTTGTAAGTTTTCAGTCCGTGCTCATGAATTTTGATTTTTCCATTTTCAAAAAAAAATTTAAAAATATATATACTCTTTTAGAGGCGAGTCCCTAGATGGACTTAAATTCCGTCAATCATCAGAAGTCAAAGGGGAGAGCTTGTGCTGTCTGGGTTTGTCTATTAATGAGTTTGGTGTCACTTCCTTTCATCAACTTCTGTTTGTGTTGAACTCGCTTCCTTGCCCACCTCCTTAGTCATAGCTCAAGTCTTATTCAAAGAGATGCACAATTGCATGTCCACAAATATGCAAGTTTGTTGTAGTAGGGAAAACAGCAGGAAAAACATTGAAAAATCCCCCCCCCCCCAAGCACGCACTCTTTTCTTTAGTTCCTGTATTTTATTGATCATGGCATTTGACAAGGGTGATTATTGAATTCTGAAATGCTTTTCTTGGTGATCTATTTTCAGAATAGAAGGAATGTATATGTAGAAAGCCGGAGCTCCACTGATTAGATAACAAGACACTATTTTTGTTGTGCGGCAGTATATACGTTAGGTGGATCAGATTTTGGGCGTTGTTAGAACTTGGACATCAGGTCCTTTTCACAACTACTAGGCTGGCTGATTCATCTGGTAGGACTACGAATGGCTGACGTAAATATTATAATCCACTGTTAGTTACCTTTACCAGCTAGGAGTTTTGTAAGTTTCTCAAGCTGTTTAAGCTGTTTTTAGCTTTTGAGGATAATAAAAGTTGATTTTTAAATTGTTTTTTACTTGAAAATATATTAAAATAATATTTTTTTTATTTTTTAAAATTTATTTTTGATATTAATATATTAAAATGATTTAAAAATATGAAAAAAATTTAATTTAAAAAAAACAGTTTTAACGTAATGTAAGTCTTTCTTCCACTAGCATATCATGCATGGGTGCATTTTATCCTAGGTCACTCAGTCCATTACCAAGTGATTTCATGAGCTAAACTAATTGGCATCTTGAAATTCTGTACTCTTTTTTTTTCACTGGTTCATTACTCTAAGGAACCAGACCGTTGCCTCTGGTCATAGCACACCTCATGTTTCATAAATTGCTAGATTTTCCCGGGAAGAACAATAGCATGTTGGTCTGAGAGATTATCACATGGTTCTGGCCCGGTGGACGTGGCCAACCATCCGTACAATAAATTAAAATTATATTGGTCTGTCAACAGATCTGATTCATGTTAAAAAAATTTCGTTAGCCTGGATGGATGACTAGGCATAGATTGCTAAGGTTTCGATTCGATGCCATTTTGGAACAGAAGCGAGGGAGCTGTCCTTTACTGGTTCTTTTAAGAGTTACTGTAGAAAATTCAGTCGAGATGGTTTAGGTTTAGGCAGCATTACTCTTAGCGTTTGGAAAACTTGTATTTTTAATGTTTTGATATATTATTTTTAAAAAATAAAAAAATATTATTTTAATATTTTTCAATATAAAAGGCATTTTAAAAAACATTTAGAAATGATTTTTTACGTCTCCGCTCTTATTGGCTGGGTGAAAAAACATGTTTATTGGTCAAGGTTTAATTGATGTTGACCTTTGTACGACCAATCAAAATAAAACTTGTGCCCTTACGGTCTATTAGACCCTCGTTTCTTCTAGAGCAGGCATTTCAATTATGCATCAACTACTCTGTGGCCGAAAGCTTGAGACTGTCGTTGTCGCCTTGAACAGAAAACGTGAATTTGAATGGTTTGTTTTTAATTTTTTAATTTTTTTAATTTTAAAAAAGAGTTGTATCAGTCCATCCATTGCCATCATTTCCAGAAGCTGAATCTTTTTTAGGTTTTTTTGAGTAGTTTGATTAGGCATAGATGTTAATAGAAGAAGGCCTTGAATAATATTTTTCAAATTAGACTCTTGACTACGGCAATTAATATTTTCCAAACTGAACAACATCCAGAAGTCACCGATTCTACATGAATACAGTTCGGAAAACACAATTCTCGGCACAGGGATTTTGCAGGTTTCCATCTCTGGGCTAGATTGTTTGCTTTAGGGGTGAGAAAGATTGCTCATAAATCATATGGTCCGGCAAGCATTCTCTGTCTGTACATCATCTAACCCTCGCAAAACGACATAGTTTCCACCTTAAAAAATGTGACCGTTAGTTTAGATACAAAACAAGCGCACCTGCTCCTCCAAACCCAGCGAGTACACCCCTTTTCCCTACTCTCTCGAGTACCCAAAAACACACAACAAGAAAGAAAAACTCTCATCTTTGCTCCGCACACCATTCGCACTACACACTTAACTCTCTGTACATCCTTGTCAGTATCGATATCTCCCTCTGTCTGGCTGTCTTAACATGCTCTCCTCCACTATCATCAAGAACCCACAACTTTTTCCTTCGTTTTAACCTCATCTGTTATTGAATCCTGCTTGTACTGTGATGGGGTGTGCACAGTCAAAGGTGGATAACGAAGAATCAGTTTCAAGATGCAAAGAGCGGAAAATCTTGATGAAAGAAGCGGTGGCAGCAAGAAATGCTTTTGCTGCTGGTCATTCAGGCTATGCTATTTATTTAAAGAATACTGGTGCTGCTTTGAGTGATTATGGCCATGGAGAAGCTAATCATGATGATTCTCAGTTTCAACCGCCTTCTTCTCAACCGCCGCCTCCTCCCCCTCCTCCGCCTCCTCCCCCTCCCCCGCATCCGCCGTCGATGGACAATCTTCCCCCGCCTCCGCCGCCGCTTCCCTTTTCTCCCAGTCCGATTAAGAGGGCTATGAGTATGCCTGATATAGTAATGAACGGGAAGCAGATGGGTGATTCTGATGTGATTGCGGAGGAGGAGGAGGAGGAGGAGGAGGAGGAGGTGCAGGAGTTGCGGAATAGGAGTTTGAGTAGAAAGAATAAGGATTATGAAAATAGTGAGAAGGTTTCGCAGCGGGGCCCACAGAACAATGGGGGTGTGGGGCCAGGGGAGGAGGAAACGCGTCCGAGGACCCCACCAAGGACGGTGGAGAGTCATTCCTCGGTGATGCCGCCGATGCCGGAGGCGAAGAACATGGCCTGGGATTATTTCTTTATGACGGATAATATGCCGGGTTCGTCCTTGGATCCTGAGGAGGATGTGAGTAGGAATGGGGGTAATTTTGGGAATGTTGAGAATGTCGGTGTTGGGTTTGGTGGGGTTGGGGTTTTGTGGGGTGGGGTAGAGCGTGGTGGTGGTGAGATTGATGAGGTTGAGCCAAAGACGCCGGAGAAGGCGGGGGAGAAGATGGATCCTGTGGTGGAAGAGGAGGAGGAAGGGGATGTGGAGAAGAATGAAAGGAAGCAAATGGAGCATTCAAAAACGGCACCACCAGAGTTTAGTGCGGTGAATTTGACGGGGAGGAAAGGGGGGTCTGTTCCTAGTGTGAATTTGATGCAGGTTTTGAACGAAATTGATGATCATTTCTTAAAAGCATCGGAGAGTGCACAAGATGTTTGTAAGATGCTTGAGGCCACTCGCTTGCATTACCATTCTAATTTTGCCGACAATCGAGGTATAATTGGCTTACCTTGGTTGCTAGTGTTTAAATTTTTTGTTTACTTGATGTTGTGTTTTGGCTGTTTATGTTTTTAATTGTAATTTCTTGCCGCTTGAGGTTGAAGTTGCTTGTTGGGGCCCATCAAATTTGCAATCTTTTTTATAATGAAAGTTTCTAAAATGTGTATGCTTGTTCTGTGTGGAAAATTGAAGCTGAAAGCATTTGTGCTTTTATTTAATGATATAAAATTTGTAATCATTTTGGATTTGTTATTCTGAATGGCAGTAGCTGTTTTTTACCCCAATTGGACTTTGTTATGCCATCTTCATCTTTTGTGGAAGCTTTTGTTGAGAACCTCAGGTTTCTTATTGCTTTTATTGGTTATCTCTTATCAAAAGCAAAAAAAAAAAAAGTTAACAGGAAAATTATGCAATCCTGATGTGCTGTACCTAGAAAGATCTGTTGTTCTTCTTTAAAAGTTGTAAGCATAAGATTATTCTGCTAAGATATTTTGTTGATATCTTTGCTTGCCTGTGGTAGATGTTTTGTTTTTGTTGATATTTTTTGTTGATATGGTATTAACATTTGCAGGACATATTGATCATTCCGCTAGGGTTATGCGTGTTATCACCTGGAATAGGTCATTCAAAGGTGAGCCTAGGGCTGAAGGTGGAAAGGATGAACTTGATACTGAAGATTATGAAACTCACGCTACTGTTTTGGATAAGTTGTTGGCATGGGAAAAGAAACTCTATGATGAAGTGAAGGTACATTGCATCATTTGATTTTTGGCTGTTTGCGCACCATGTTGAGTTTCGCATCCCAGCTATTAGTTATGCTGCTTATCTTATCAGAAAATGTTCACTTTCCTTCTATGATTAGATTAAAGGCTTACAATTTCTAAACAGACTTTTATAGATGCTTGACACATTCTTGTAAATCTTAGCAATGGTGTGAAGCCGGATCTTTTTTTCTTTTGTTTCCATTTTTTTCTGGGGAAATGCTCAAGTCGTTTTGCCTTTTTCATGCACTGGGTCTTGATGAAGTTTGTTGCTTAATGTTGATTAGCAAGGGGAGCTTATGAAGCTTGAGTACAAGAAGAAGGTTGCTTTGCTAAATAAGCAGAAAAAACGTGGTGCTAGTACTGAATCCTTGGAGAAAACAAAAGCAGCTGTGAGTCATCTGCATACAAGATATATAGTTGACATGCAATCCATGGACTCAACCGTTGCAGAAGTGAATCAAATACGTGATCAGCAGCTGTATCCAAAACTTGTTTGTCTTGTTGACGGGTAAGTATTTTTTGGAAAAGATTGAAAGTTTTAAATTAAACTTTTGCTCGCTCTATGCTTTGTTCTCCCAACAAGAGTGTTGTATGGAGTGGAGTGAAAAATTTGACACTTACAAACTGTTTGGTGAACTAGATAAAATCTGGATTTGAATATGTTCCTTTTAATCTTTAGGATTGGGGTTGGATTTATCCCATGCCAAAATATAGATGTTAAATGCTGGACCACACATGAATTTGCCCATTGAATTGTCGTTCTATAGCGCAATCTAATGTCAAAAGTAGGCAACAATAGGTGGCGCATGCCCATTTGATTTGTAAGCACAGTACAGAAGTTAATTGTCTGTGTTTCTGAAGAAAAATTAGATTAACAATCACATTGCCCCCCAGTATGCCATGGGTAATTATCGCAATTTTTGGGTATTCTTTGCTTTTTTCATTTCTTATGTTGTTACAGCAATAACATTAAGTCTCAGTTTCCCTTAGCTGTCTGAAAATTAGTATTTTTAAGGGAAAATTACCATGATCATCCTATAGTTTAGTCGTTTTTACACTTAACCTTTGTGTTTTGAAAAATTACAGTTTACATCTAAATCATCATATAGTTAGTTTATTTTACACTCACAGTAAACTGTAATTTTTTTAAACACAGAGGATAAGTGTAAAAATAACTAAACTATAAAATGATCAGGGTAATTTTCTCTTTTTTTAATCATGGGAGATTGATTTTATGGAGCACCGCACCCAACAAAAACTGTTAAAGTAATACCATAATTTCAAAAATGATATCATATTATTTCTCCTCTTGCATACTTGTTAAACTTTGAATGCAATGCTGCAGGATGGCGAAAATGTGGGCAAGCATGTGCATGCATCATGACAGCCAACTGAATATTGTTACAGACCTTAAATCCCTTGATGTCAACCATGCTATCAAGGAAACATCCAAACACCATCATGAGCGCACAATCCAACTTTGGAAAGTTGTCCAAGGATGGCATTCACAATTCGAAAAGCTTGTGACCCACCAGAAGCAATACATTCACACTCTTACTAGTTGGTTAAAGCTAAATCTGATCCCCATTGAAAGCAGCTTAAAAGAGAAAACATCATCTCCACTGAGAGCCCAGAATCCCCCTATCCAAGCCCTTCTCCATTCATGGCATGACAATCTGGAAAAGCTTCCAGATGATCTTGCCAAATCTGCCATCTTTTCATTTGCAGCTGTAATAGAAACCATAGTACGCCATCAGGAAGAAGAGATGAAGCTAAAGGAGAAGTGTGAGGAAACCAGGAAGGAGCTTTTGCGCAAGAACCAGGCATTTGAGGAATGGCACCAAAAATACATGCAGCGGAGAACCCCTGACGGAACAGATGCTGATAGAGGTGAAGACACAAATCCCAATCCTGTCTCCGAGAGGCAGTTGGCAGTAGAGAGTTTAAATATTAGGCTGAAGGAGGAACTAGAAGCTCACCAGAAACATTGCCTTCAGGTAAGAGAGAAATCAGTTGGAAGTCTCAAACTTCGCTTGCCTGAACTGTTCCGCGCTCTGTCAGACTATGCTCATGCCTGTTCTGATTCTTATGAGAAACTAAGGTCCATCACACACTCACAGAAGAATTCAAATCACAGTCACGCATAATGATGTAAGCTTCTTTTAATTAGTAAAATTACTATTTTAAGTTAATCCTCAGCCAGATGTACCTTTTCTACGAGACAGTCAGGTCTTGTTGCAGGCTACTGTTATTTTGCACCTTTTGTGAAGAAAAATTGGTTTTATATTCCTCCAAATGCATGCATGCACCAAGGAAGGGGTGATCCTGCATAGATCGCTAGTTATTTCTTGTTTATTTGTACCTGGTGGTTTATTCGAAGGACGCATGGTTAGCCTAGTTGGAGGTTTTAGGGAATGGTGATGATAATGTAATTAACTTGAAGACATTTACTTCTGCTTTTGACTTTCTACTAATTGCAAGATGAAAGAATTACTAACTTTTGGTCAAAATTTTCTTTATCTACCAGGCAGTAAAGACTAAGGATTAGGGAGATCACCAAGGCGGCCAAATTTTCTGCAAGTCTTTTAATATCTGCTAGTTAAAATTGTTTGTTGCACAGTGTGTGAGTGGTAGTTTTTATTTTTGAGGGAGAATCACTCGAAATGATATAAAATTGATTTTTTTTTTTGAAAAATAATGCAGGATAAAAGAGATTTGAAGATGAAGCAACAAGTTAAGAAAGGAAAAGCCAAAGAAAATGAAGAAAAAGCTAAAAAGAGGAAGAATGAGGGTTGAAAAAATCCGAAAATTAATAATTCTAACATTTAAAAAAATAATATATAAATACTAAAACACCAATTAGAACAGTCAAGTTTTTAGTTCAATAAATAAAACATCTAATAATAGTTAAATTAAACCCAGTAAATAAAATCTAATTAAAAAATTTCAGCAAAAAATTTAAATAAAATAAAAAGATAAGCTAAAACTATACATCTCAATAATTTAATCTATTTTCTATTATTTATGATCATACAAGTATCTAAATAATATTTTGAATCTAATCTATAATCGTACAATTACATAAATAATATATCGATGTAGTAGTATTCTCATAAAAATGGTCCTTGGCAACGGGGTTTTGGAAGTCCAATATTTCTGCTATCTTAGCAGGATCGCCAGGCAATGACAAAAGAGCCTTGGAATGTTCAACAGGATACATGCCATCTAGTTGGGTGGAGATGAGGAAAGAATTAGATGAACTGTTTTTAATTTCTATTGATTCAGCAATGTTCCATTTATGTCCCTTGCGATTAAAATGTTTTCCAATACCAACCTCATAGTTTATCAAGAGTTTCAATGTGGTCCTTTGCTTGTTAACTATCTTGAAACAAAGGGTTAGATTGAAACTTCTTGAAAACTCTGAGATTGATGCCAGAAAAATCTACCCTCCAAAATTTTAGTACTTATAAAATTATTATAAAATATTAATATAATACCTTTTCAAAATAAATAATTATAATCACATTGTTAATATTTTATTTCTGTTAATGTAAGGTAAAACTTGATAAACAAAGAGCAGCAAGGACACGCCACCAACTAGAGTAGCAGACTAGCAGTTGTTTACTAGATTAGGGCAGGCACGCGGCTGGCAGAATTAGACTCTTTCGGCGGCCTTGCTCTTACTTTGACCTTTAAAAACTTTAGTACTTTAACTCCTACTTGCTAAGGTTTGTTGGCATGGGCTCCCGCCTCTAGACTTGGTACTGTTTTGGTTCTATGGCTAAACCCGTTTCAGCCGTCAGCCATTTATTATTGCATATTTTCTCATTTGGCATCAAAATTCAAAAGAGAGTTTGAGTCTTGCTAGCTAGTAAAATTAAACTTTTCTTCACCATTACCTCATACCTTCGTGAAATTATTGCCAAGCAGAACAAAACCAACCACAGACTCGTCTAGAGCTGATGTGATTCATGACAGTTCTATGATTTTAAACCAAGAACTCTTCGTTTATCCTTGAAATATTTGATGCACACGTCTTTTTAACTCGACGGCCTTGACTATTAACCCCAGAATCTACAAGTAAAATGACACATTTTGGCAATGATATTCTGATTCAGTGTATGCTCATAACCTTCAAACCATTTCTGGTTTTTCAATTTTCTCAAGAATAAAGTCAACTTTTTTATGTATTTTTAGGTGATAAGGGCATGGATTTAAATATTCAATATAGCATTTTCAAAGCCAAGTTTGGTAGTTCTAGAGCCAGTTGCCAATGAGAGCCAAGCCATTTTCACTACTTAATTTATCCTTTTGTCTAATTAATTAGTAAGTGTCATCTACATCATTAAGCTCCATGTTACATGCTCTTGTATATATATACTCTCAACAAAAACCAGGAGTGCTTGCAGTTTAAACTTGACCCTTCTTTTGGTTCTCAATCTTTATAGGGAAATGGCACTGTTCAAGAAATGGGGTGGCTCTGGCAGAGAAACTATCTATCTGGGTAGGACTCCAGGTGTGAAGGATGGTCCAAAACCAAGGTGGCAAGTGTTCTGGAGAAAAATAAATAGAGGCAAGAAGAAAATATTCAACGTGTCTCCCGTTACATCGCAGGCTTCTTATGATCTAGATGAATACTCGCAGAATTTTGATCAAGGAACAGATTGGGCTGAGCCAGAAATTCTTTCAAGGTCCTTTTCTGCTAGATATGCTGACCCTTCAAGAATTTTGCAAAAGAGTAGAACTGTTAGATAATTCAAGCAAGCTTGATGTGTACATTTTTTTTTCCAGTGCCTTTTTGATCTCTGAAACCAAATTCACCTTCTTAATGTTTTCCTCTTCCTGGTTTTTGACTTTGTTCTTGGAATGTTTCTCAATCACAAGGCCGAAGTCCTGTTTTTGAGTTCACTGTGAAGGCATATGACTGATGAATGATGACTGATAGCACTTCTTCATGGAAACATGATCCATAAGCATAAGGGAAGTTTTTGTATAGAAATAGACAAACAATGATGTCTCTGTTTCCTTGCGTGTCTCGTGATTCATGTCCATGTTCTTCCTACTCTTTTATCTTGCTTTCGGCAATTAGTTGAGCCTAGGTTGTGGTCTCAATACAAGGCAATAGCACAAGACAAAAGCAAAGGATTGAAAGTTTCTTTTTCCTACTCACTTTACTCACAAGTAGATCAAGATTCCTTTCTGATGGCAGCTCTAGATTTTCAACGTTTTACTGTTCTCATGTGGTAGACAGCGTGATGGATGCAGAGAGAATCTTGCAGCCTCACTGCTTGTTTTCTTCAAATTCTAGGCATTAATTGTTTAGGGCAAGTTCCCACTTCTTACTAGCTGGATCATAAATACTACAGACAAAGGTTTTTGGTTTTGAACAAGTATGAACACATCCAGGATGAGCTAACAAGTGGCTTACCTCGCAGAGTTAATGTATTAAAATGCAAGATATGCGCCTCAACCACCCACAGCCTAAACTCACAGGATTTTATCTTGCTAAATCCATGAGGGTTTTTGTTTTTGTTGCAGTCCTGATCGCCAAAGGGAAGATAACAGCACCATTGCAGGAGAACGTTTAAACAAAATTACAGTTTTAAGGGGTTTTGCTCTGATGATGGATGGGTTATTCCATGGTTTCATCTTTTTCCCTTTTAAATCTATCCTCTGGGCCAGAGCAGAAAGTTGCTGGAATTATTACCTATTGTTTCCCCCTTCGAGGCTTAATTATGAGTGCAGATTACTCAGCAGAGATTCTCCTCGCATCAAATGAAATTTCACAATGATCTCCTAACATGGACTAATCATCCCTTTCACTTTACTTGAGCAAATGAGAGTTGGAAATTGAGACAGATAATTCTCAAAAACAAACATTTTATTTTATTCTGCACTATTAGAGTTCGTTTTCGTTTGATTCATAATAGTTATTTTTTAAAGTATTTCTTATTTAAAAATATATTAAAATAATATTTTTTTTATTTTTAAAATAATAATCTAAAAACACTTAAAAAATTTATTTGAAGTAAAAACAATTCATTCAATTTTTTTCAAAAATACTTTTACACCACAAACAAAAACATAGCCTTACATGATAATTTTATAATTTTATATATGATTAACATGTATTCTTTTAGAATATTATTTCATTTTTAAAAGGAAAGATGATCTACAATGAATACTTAATTAGTGGAATCTTCTACGATATCAATTGAGTTCCAATATAAAAATCCTCCGAGTAACAAATCAATCCTACTTTCTTCCTGCATTTGTTCAATATCTAATCTAACATGCATGCCTTAACGTTAATTGTTTCCCATTAAAAAAAAAACACAATTCTTTAGAATTCAGATCAACTGGGAAGGAGGGGATTATGAACATAATCTGACAAATTACTGAATTAGGAGTTCTTCAGTTATCCATGTACCAAAACAAATTAAACCACCACATAGAGAGGAATTTTGGCGAATTAGAAGATTTTCTAATACATCAATCAAAACTTGGTTCCCTTTGTATCCCGAGTTCCGAGTTCCGTCGGTTCCGAGTTTCAGAGAGTCTAGGTTACAGTCTTAACTCTTCTATTACAGCTAAGCTAATGAAAAACTACATGAAGTTCACTAAAGTTTTGCATTTGCATCAGAACACGAATAAATGTAACTGCAAATGCCGAAATTTATTGATAAATACTGTAGGAAAGTTTGCCTTTGGACAGCTGTGATATCGTTAAGAGCTTTGAAAAGAATTGGCATCTCCATTGTTTTCTCACGATGAATCCTTTCTTTACACAGCAGCTCATTTGCTGGCGCCATGCTTACAAGGAACACGCCCATTTTGATTCTTCAATTCATCTCCAGCCACGAGAAAGAATGCGGTGTGCCTAAAGAGCAGAAGAATGTACACAATCTCTCATCACCATGAAGCAAAATAAATGACGAGAACTATAATGCTATTTGAGATGGGTTTAATTAGAATTGGCAAAGAAGTAATTTGGTGGAATTCATGCCTGAAAAAGTTCATCATTTTGATTTTTGAGTCGTCGTCGATATCTGAGGTGCTGTCCACTGCCTTCTGCATGTGATGTAACCACCTCTCTGCAGCTTGGTGTGTGACAGGAAACGGTCGATGGCGTCCAATTAGAGCAGGATGACCTGCCAAAGTCAAAGGAAAAGATGGTTATCAGACAAGGTTGTTACATGTTATTCTGCATGAACAAAAGTAGTATCAAATCATCCACACCAAAGCAACTTAACATAATGTTTTCTTCTTGCTAAGCCTTGAAGGAAAAGCTAACTGACAACCATAAACTCTCAGTATACTCATAGAAACAATCCTCTCCAACGGTTTATAAATGCAAACGCTTCCCCCGAAGACCTCAAACCAGACGGAATAACTTTGAAACTGATCTATATGAACTTCCTTAGCAAACCTGGCACAGAATAGCCCACGCTGATAATTCTAGCCTCTTTGAATTAACAGCAAGGAGGCCAACTTATGCTCATAACTTGCGCTTAGCAACACAACATACCCACTCCACCAGGTTTTACTCCACAACAGTTTCACTGAACGCATTATTTCATTAATTATTGAACTAGAGAGCAATCAACTAAAACATACAGAGAACAAGCTCATTTCTATCATCACGTAAAGAAATTGATTAGTCCAGTGGATTAATCTTTAACATCATACTGAATCCTAACCTTGAATCTATATTAAAGAAAAAATCCTGAAGATTCCTCCACCATTATCTTTTAATTGCTAATAATTACCAAAAATTAACCCTTTTAAAACCATACATCACAAGCAGAAATTCTTCAAATAAAAAAAAACAGCAATTTATCATAAAAAAATTGAAGCCACAAAAACCAAAAATCTTGTATACTTGAAAAAACATACCTTTCCTTTGAGAATACAATGGAGGCCCTCCCATTCTCTGCACAAAAAACTCATACTGATTCTGAATGGCTTCTTCTTTCTTAGAATTCACAAATATGGATCTAAACCACTCTTCTTCATCGTCATAAACCCTAAAAACAAAAACCCATTAACAAAAAAACACAAAAACCCCTTTAATCAAACAAAAAATACTCACCCGTTATAAAAATTTGTGGAGAGGTTGATGAAAGTTTGAAGGCCAAGCTTTTGAAACAAGTTAGTGTTGTCAATAGCAAACGCGTCAGCAGAGTCAACTCCACTCCACTCGGAAGCTTTCTCTTGCAATGACTGCATTGCTCCCGTTTAACTGAGTTGATTTATGGAGTCTGGTCTCTGGTTTTTTATGCTTGCGAGGATTGTACTTCATATGTATATACTATATAGGAGCCCGGCTTGTGGCCGTAGCGTGGATTCGACGCTCGTTTTTATTTGGAGAAGAAGGCAATTGGACATGTGGCGATTTTTGGTTGGTTGGGAGAGTGGGAAGTATGAAAAACTATGGGAGGATGATTCTTCTTCCCCTTGTTTTAGAATCCTTTGAAATTGGAATGGGACCATGGTGACGATTGACCAAATGGTGCCACGGTGGCGTCATATTGTTGACATATTTTAATTTTTTATTTTATTTTGAGATGATAATTATATCCAATTCTATGGATATCTGCTTTTATTTATTTGAATGAGGATGAATACGAAGGAATTTTTTCTTTTATGAAATGAAAGTGAAAATATGTAAAAATATTTTATTTGTTCATAAAATAGAGTTGGATAGAGCACTTTTATAAGTGCGTTTGTTTTTTAAATAATTTTTATGATTGTAATTTTAAAAAAATAAATTTTAAAAAATATAGTTAGTTAAATTTAGATGCGTGTTTGGTAAAAATTATAGTTGAAGTTTATATACAGAAAAAAATATATATAAAATATTTGGTAGTTGTGCGGTTGCAGTTGCTTTTCAAAATGCTTTTTATTTGAAAATGTATCAAAATTATTTTTTTATTTATTAAAAAATATTTTTTATATCAGCGCATCAAAATGATCTGAAAACACAAAAAATATTAATTTGAAGTAAAAAAATTAATTTTTTTCAAAAACACTTTTGAAGCGCAAAAACAAATAAAGTTTTACGAAACTCAATTACAAAAAGATGTAAAAACTGTTGTTCAAACACTACGTTTCAAACTCAATTTTTTAGTAGACCTCACAATAAAAAATACAATTTAATGTGTTGCCAAACATATTACTATATTTTTTACACCACAACTACAAGTAAACAAATGCAGCCTATATCTGTTACATTTATTTATATCGATAGTTTATTAATATTTTCAATATACATTTAAAACAATTTATATAGTCTTGTTGATGATTATCTTTAATGATTTTGTTTGATACTTGTAGAATAATTTATTTTTTTTATGACTCGTATATTTTACTTAATAGTTATAAAAAAAATTTAAGTGGACATCTCTTGTAAGTTTGTTTTTACAAAAAAAAAATATAAAAGATTAAAAATTATCTCTTATTGAAATGTAACTAAATATAAAGATTGGGAGATTTAAACAGTGTTTGGATATATTGATAATAAAAATAAATATAATATATTTTTTACATTTTTAAATTATAAAGTGTATTTTTTTAGAAATTTTTCAAAGATA
>Ga0307515_10007335_pt1 | contig 21812 bp, 9 predicted proteins | sample 17_EM_MG_FD_194513 | JGI IMG/M metagenome (GOLD analysis project Ga0307515, IMG submission 194513) | Populus trichocarpa ectomycorrhiza microbial communities from riparian zone in the Pacific Northwest, United States - 17_EM | ecosystem: Host-associated > Plants > Roots > Unclassified | place...
CTTCTGCATTTACCGTTAGCATTGCCATCAGAAATTTATAACGACGGTCTGGAGAGCTGGAGAGATCATTTTTCCAAGCGGTCCATCTTGTTTCAATCTCCGTCCTTAGCGGAGTCGCAGTCATTGCTTGAATATGTTCGGTCAATTTATGTGTTAACTTTTGCCATGTAAGGTCGTTCATGACATCAATCATATCTTTCGCCTCTCCGTCGTGACTGGCGGAATTGTCTAGCTGACGAAATTCAGACGGCTCGTTTAGCGTGATGATATTGGTTATTTTAAGATTCAGGTCTTCACAATCATCGCTGTCCAGGCCGAGTGTTCCTCCAACCATTTGCGATGCAACTGTTATCCAAGCGGCCGACTCCTCAAAATGAGCCGTTGGTAAATTGTTCATATGAAATGCCATTCGCAATATCGCGCGAGACATTTCACTATCATGTCTATGAGCTTTGAAATTCAATCTCGTTGGCGTGGACGGACTCCACATCTTCGGAACGATCTCCGACGGCCGCTCAATCTCTGAACTTGTTAAGTCGTTTATTCCTGAGATTTTCCAAACACCGGCCTCCAGCTCGTATTGAGTCCACAAGGTGACACCGCTTAGCAAATTTTTTGTCAGATTTTTATAAAGATCACGGGGCGCAACCAGATTGCTGAATGAGGTGTTGTCCGTCAAGAATGTTTTAATGGATGCAAGTACTTCTTCAGGCTTGTCGAAACAACTCGAAAGCATGTTTATGCTTCCTTCTTCGATACTAACGTCATTGCCCGTAATCATCACTTCAAGGTTTTTCAACACTTTAAGAATACTTTCATCATCGGTCAAGCCGCACCATTCTTTCAACCATATACAAATATTGTTCGCGTGACTGTTATTCGCTTTTAAGCTATTTAACCCCTGTACGTTTGTGGTTGACTTGATATCATTGCGGCATAAGTTGTCCAAGCTTCCGAGAGTGATTTCTTTTTTCACATTGACCGTTCCTTCCGGCGCAACGATCATAAAATGGCGTTTTGGCTTCTCTTTGTCCGGATCACGCGTTGCCATCCAATCGCCCAAACTTTTTAATGCCTCATCAAGTTCTGAAAGAGATTGTGGATCCCCTGCGTTATTTCCTCTGCTTTTCTTTCCCTTGTTAACGCTACTCGTGCTGAACGGTGTATGCTGATCTTTTACCTGCATGTATTGGAAATCTCCGTTGGCTTTTTCTATTACGAAATCGTCCCAGTGCAGAATCAAACCTTGTTCGCTTCCAATTCGGGCGGAATGCGATTTGCCCTGAATCATTAGAACCAACATTTTCACAAACTCCCGCGCTGCAACATTGAGTTCGTATTTCTTCGTTTGATCTAGCCTGATTTTTTTGAGCACGAGCTATCTGATTTATGTTGACGTAAAAAAGGTCTTGGTCGGTTTTCATATTTCCCTCAGCACTTAAGCGCTCTATTATCTCTTCGGTGATATTTAGCACTCTAAACTACTAATTCCATTCGCTGTGTGCGACAGAATTAGTCCATTTCGGTCTACAATCGCTAAACTAACTATTTGAGTAAGTAAATTTACTGAAAATCAATGAAATACACGCAATATACTAAAAAAATTAGTATTAAGTGCCTGTTCATTTAGTTTTATCAATGAAGCAGCGCAGGCCTCTTGATTCATTTTGGATGATGCCGACACGGCTCTCAAATATTTGGAAAAACTTAGAATCGCTTGAGCCGCTTGAAATAGTTTTTGTCAATTGCTTTCTGAGCATACATCATCGTAGTTCTAATGTCAGCATGACGAAGAGTTTTTTGAATTAATTCCAACGGTATCTTTCCCTCGTACATAAGTTGCCCTGCAGTGTGCCTCAGGCTGTGGGGAGAAAACTTACCTTTCACGCGCAGCTTTCTGAAATAGAAATTCACCATGCTATCTAATTCCGGTCTTGACACATCATGGAAAATTCGCCCTCTCTTAATATGCTCGCGCTTCATGTACAGCCCCAGTTCCCTTTTTACAACTGCCGACAGTTTTATTACGTCCTTCGCCTTCTCACTCTTGCCTTTTCCCCACACCGCTATTTTACCCTGCGAAAGTTTGGCATCGAGTACAGAGAGCCTCAGTACTTCAATCGACCTTAGTCCATTCCAGGCCATCAGTGAAAGGATAGCGCGATCACGTTGTTTTTTCGCAAGTGACAAAAGCCTTTTTCTCTGCGGGTTTGTCAAACTGTCCTTGTGATAAGTTGACGTCAAGCTTCGGGGCAAAGTCACGCGAATTGATGACACTTCTTTCAAGGACCGAGTGCTAATTTTCTTCAATCCCTTCTTAATGAACTTCTGCTCTTGAGAAAGTTCAACGGAATCTAATGATTGATATTCGAGCCCCCATTCACAGAAAGACTTCAAGACAGATTTATACAATCGTTTTGTATAGTCTGACAGGTCAGGAGAGAAGATGTACTTAGCTGCGGTTCTTTTATTGACCCGGGTAACATCATCTTTGATCATCTCAAAATATCCATTTAGAATTGTAGCGTAGATCGACATGCTGCGGCTCGATCTCAAACGGTCCTGCGAGGCGGCCAGGAAGATTTTCACATAAGGATTCGAACGCGGCAGCCTAGGCTCATTGAGATCGTTTACGAGATAAACAAATTCCCGTAGCTGAAGGAAAGCCAAGAAACGATTGAGTATTGATCGCAGGGAAGAACCACGCTGACTTATATAGTCCGTGAGTTGGGACTGTACATTTCCTCCTTGAGCGTAAGTTTTCAAAAAGGACTTAGCGTTTACTAGGTAGGCACCGGTGACGCCATACTTCCGCTTCAGCCAATACTCATAGTCAACCAAAACTTCTGACGTACGAAGTGTCATCTTCTGCAGCTTTTCAACTCGGCGAACAATCTGCCCCATAAAAGTACATGTTGAGATGAGTGGTATTTCAAATTTAACTATTACTATATATTATAAATGTACATTTATTTTTTAGTAAACTATTTAAGAATTCTGATAGTTAAAAACAGCATCCAATGACGTCTAAATTATCAAAATCAAAGAAGAAGTTTGTCGGTAGGAAGATTCGGGTCGGTTCGAGGTTATAGAACGTTTGACACGAATTCTAAGTCATCTTCAGGAAACCGGAAGCGTTTGGATTAAGAGATTAATAGAGGGGGCTTAGAAAAGTTCCTTAAGTGAAACTTCTAGCAAACAAGAAATTTTGTAAAGAGTGTAAGCCGAAGGAATTGTCTTTCCACTTTCAATTTTCGATAGAGTAGACCTGTCCAGTCCAAAATCCTTTGCCTCTACACCTTTAAGGGAAATGCCTTTATTCTCGCGAATCTTTCTGATTCGTTTTCCTAAATCTCTCGAAAATTTGACTTTGTCTACCAAGTATTGAGCAGTTCTTCATACAAAAAACTCACTATTTGGGCTTCACAGGGTTGGCGAATTCGCCAACCCTGCCGTATATTTGATTATAAAATGAAATAAATATTGCCTATGGAATACAATACATTGGAATCATTGAAATTCGACCAAGATTTACGGCCACTTTTCCTGGATTTTATTAGTAAGAATCTGGCATTGGGGTTAAGCGACATCTTTATTGTGAAGAATGTCGCGCGAACACGACTTAAGAGGGATTACTACGAAAGCCTCCATTTTTTGTCACAGAAATTAAATGACCTGTTGCCAAACGAAGATATTAATCTAGCTATCGAGGAAGTCAGTAAGTATTATCTATCCGAAAATGGAAGACTAATTTTTGAGCAATATCCTAGCCACTTAGATAATTGAATCGGTTAATCATTTTGCGCCCAGCACCTAAGAAGCTTGGATTCGTCCACAATTATAAGGTAAGCTTAATTTTTGTTTAAGCCATGATACAAACTTCTTACGAATCACAGATCCGCTTCTTTACAAATGAGATTACAAGTATGAGAACCACATTATTTATTATTATTCTACTCACATTTTTTAAAAACGTAAGTTGTCAAGACAAGATCATCCTGGCGAATTTTGATACACTTAATGCCAGCGTAATTAGAGTCGCCAGTTCTGAGGTAGAGATTCGTTATCCTGGTGAATCATTTAGTTCTATGTTAACATTGAATTATGTCAATTCAATTATTCTCTCATCTGGAAGGAAAGTGATTCCTGATATAAGTGACGAGTTTAAAATGGTTCCTGCAATAGGCCGCTATAAAGGAAAAAGCCTATTAACCACTGATAAAAATACTTTTGGAATGAGAAAATTAGGTTCAGCAGTTTATGAAGCAATAGCCGAAGGGGAAGTCTTACGTGAAATAAACACGACAGCTAGAATGTTGGGAGCTCCTTTAGCACTGTACGTAATGAATACCCCCAAATTTAGTGGCCAAAAAACAAGCGGCAAAGCGGAGTTTTACACTTTTATAAATCCGACACCTGCCTTTGTAAAAGCATCTATTGTTGGAAAAACCTTTGAGCTTCTATTGTTAGATAATTATGGAATAGGGCAAAGTTTACTTATAGAGGAGTTTCAGGTCAAGACACTTAATCACAAACTTACTTTTTCAGAAGATGGTAAGATCCTCGAAAATGATATTGAAAGCGGTACTTATAAGATAACCAACAATGACATAGAAATCGATTATTTATATTCGAATAAGAAAGGAAAGAAGAGACAATGGAAAGGAAATTTCAAAATAGGGTCGTATGATAATGAATTGATTCAATTATATATTACTGAGAACAATTTTAATTACTTTAAAAACATCATTCTAAAACGAATCTAGCAAAGCTATAAATACACCACATAAATTTTCTTAAAAAATGGCAATGAAAGCTGCATTAAAGAGATCCAAAAAGAAAAATACTCGGACACATTAAAGGTTGCATGTACGTTGTACATAGCGGGAGCCCGAATATTAAAACTTTCGATTTTCGCGATGATCCAAATTAGAGGTATGGATTATATTGGCATAATTAAAAAACTCGACTACCAGATCAGCCAGAGGCGACTTGGAATTATCATTGAATGGCTCAACGCTAATTCCATAACCTATTGGACGCACGCTTATTCTACAGGCACTAATCTGATTGTAGACATTGGCAGTGGGCCATGGGTGGGAGTGAGTTCGCATTTTGATCGCGTTGACACAACTGCCGGGGCTAACGACAATGCTTCAGCCATCGTTGTCTGTCTTGACTTAATATTAAGATTGAAGAGTTCAAATCAAAATAGGGTAGGAGTAAGACTCTTTTTCTTTGATGAAGAAGAAACTGGATTGAAAGGTTCCTCAGCTTACGTGGCCGATTTTGGCACCATGGATCTAATTGGTCTTATGAATTTGGAAATGGTAGGACGTGGAGAAATGGTTGCTCTTTGGCCTCTGGATAACGAGAAAAAGACTCCAGTACTTGACACATTTGAACAAGTAGCTATCCGAGATAGGACTCCCGCGAAAAGATTCGATAAAATTGTTACTAACACAGCCGATCACGTTCCATTTATCAGATCCGGATTGAAGGATTCGTTTTCAATAACATGTGTTTCAAAGGAAGATTTGTCTGTAGCTGAAAAATATTTCCTTGCTCTTTCTCAAGGTAAGGACATTGATGATCTTCATAAAATATTAGCTACGGCTCCATTATTCCAACACTATCATAAACCAACGGACACCTACGAAAAGATTGAGAGTAAAGCATTGATCAGGACAGCTGATCTTATAGAAAGAACCATTGAGTTGTTTTCAAAGAGTAAATAATTCAGTGAATGGAATGTCCCGGAATAAATAAAATGTCGCAGTAGGAAATAGGATCATCATCGCCATTGGTTGTGATCTCGCATTATCTTCAGGTAACCGATTTTGGCATTCGTGATGGATTAGATTAAACACTTACTCCGGTGGGCTACTGAGAAATCCCGGCTCCTCCGACAAGTCCTTTGCAACCGTTACCATAAGCATTTGGGGTAGATTATTCAATTGAATAGTTTATAATGTCATACTACTTCAAAATTAATTCATACATTTCGGGTGACTTTCTTAGTGCCCACGCATTAAGATGTAGCTTTAATCTAACCCACTACAATCATGTGCTCACCTCCCTTCAAGATTCCCCTTTTACTTTCCATTCGGAGTCCTTTTCATTATTGCTCTTTGTTGTAGCAGTAAGCAAAGTCACCCTCTTTTCTACTTTAAACTTTAATACCCATTCCTATGAGTATAGGTAAGCTCTTTTGTTTACCTGTTCTGATAATCGTTTCGTTTAGCGCATGTGTGCAGGATCATTCTTCGATTTCCATTCAATAGAATGAGTTGATGTATAAACAGAATTTAATAGCCTTATGAAGAGATTCGGACCAGCCCAAATTAAAAGTGTGAGTGCAAGTAATGAACTCTTCCTTAATACCTCGGATTTAATCTGTTTAACGGAAGGAAATGAGTCGATTCCAAAGCTAATTCGGTCCACCGTTGAGTAATTAATGGATAACTGATGAGGTACTATCAGATTTAAAATTCTCTATAAATATGAAAGCAGTTGTTTTCTTCATTTTTTTATTTCATACAGCATTAACATTCCAGCTGTTTGGACAATCTTCTATCGTCCCTGATCAGAATGACTTTGCAAGACTTTCCCAGATATTGCCGCCTGCACCAAATGCAGCATCACTGGGAAAGTATGGTGGTATTAATGCCGGCCAGGCATCCGGAGCAATCAATGTAGCCATACCACTGTTTAACTATACTGCGAACAATATAACTATCCCAGTATCGCTGAATTACAACAGTACTGGTTTCAAGGTGGATGAGATGCCTTCCAGGGTAGGAAGTGGTTTCAGTTTTGAAGTTGGCGGCGTTATTACCCGAACAGTATATGGAAGTGTGGATGAAAACACGAGACGAGTCGATCATCCGGATCCATGGAGTAATAAGGCATTGTACGAATTTATGAAAGAGCTGGCCGACTATGATTTTGCGTTTTCAGGTGTAGGACCGCACGGCTCAGTTGACGCTCAGCCTGATGTTTTTAATTTTAATTTTAATGGATATACAGGGCAATTTATCTTGGAACCTGTTCAGGTTGCCAACCAAATCGTCTGGAAGCCTCTTTTACTTGACCATTCAAATTTAATAGTAGAAAGAAATACCTCTTCTGCTGATTTTACCTTTAAAATAACAACAGGTGACGGTACTCAATATTTTTTTGGAAGCACAAGTTCCACCGAATATACCACATCGGCTCCTGCAGCTGATGCGACCCGTTGCGGTAACTACTATGACACTGAAGTACCCACATCGTGGTATGTCAGTAAAATTGTTCATCCAAATCAGGACATTGTGCTTTTTTCTTATAACCCAATCATTTTTGAATACGATGCAGGAAGAAGCCAGTCCATTGGCGTATTCCGTGGTGAGCCATGGGGTTCTTGCGCTGACGTTAATGTTCCTGCCCCTCCGATCTATAACACATCCTGTATCACCCGATTAAAGTCAAGCGGTGTGATCCTTGACGAAATAAATTCTGTTTCCGGAGGAAAGGTAACATTTCGTTACGTCAATCGACAAGATTGCAACGACAAGTTGTTGTCTGCAATAGAGTTATTTCAGCCTCTGCATACTAACCCTTATAAGCGATTTGAGTTAGAGTATGTGCATGCTGCAACACGTCCGTTCCTGGCAGGAATTAAAGAAAAAGGCTCAGACAACAATATTGTTAAAGCACATTCCTTAGAATATAATGATCTGGAAAGCCTGCCTGCCAGGCTATCATTCGCTCAGGATCATTGGGGTTATTTTAATGGTAAAACAAGTAACAGTACCCTTATACCTGTGCCCACCGATCCACTCTTCAGGCAAGTGCTTCCATTAGCCACCGCAAATCGGGAAGCCAATCCTGCTTATGCTTCCAAAGGCCTGCTTATTTCTATTTTATACCCAACGGGAGGAAAGGATAGCATTGTGTATGAGGGGAACCAACACTATACCTACACCACCACTTACCCTTCGCCAACAAGTGTTTCCGCAGAAGTGACCAACGGTCAGAATACTTCTGCCCAAACCGTTTTTTCTGAACAGATGCAAATCACTTACCCGCAATATGTATTATACGCTGCAAGTTGTAGCGGGGGAGTAGATGCGGATATTTCCAGTTTACAGATTCGGGTGGTCGATGTGAATAATAATAATGCTCCTGTGGCAGGCCCTGAAGGATTAGTAGCCTATAACCAATCTACCAGTTCTGGCTTTGTACTAAATCCGGGCACATATAAAATCCAGATGATTGTATATGGCCATGGAACTTCAGGAAAGGCAAGCATAGAGTATTCGCCTGGTACACCTGTTACGGGCTGGGTGACTTTACCAACAGGCGGTGTAAGGGTTGAGAAAATAACCACTTCAGATACCATGGCGAGCACACCATCTATAAAAAAATATTTTTACCATGCCTTACTTACTCCCGCAATTTCGTCTGGTGCAAGGCAACTCGTTCCGGTTTATGAAAAGCTCGACACCAGGTATGTGGCGTGTGAAAATGGAGGTTGCCCGGGTGTTATAGAATTCCAAAATTATTATATGATGTATTCCAATTCGGTATATGATCTGATTCAATTTGGCACACCAGTTACATATAGCTCGGTAATCGAAAGCTCCGGTGAGAATTTTGAGAATGGAGGTATCGAGCACGGCTATACCGTTTCAGGAGACGACCCACCTGGAATAGTAAATGGGACGGCCATTTTTAATGCGCCCTATACTAAAAACAGCTGGAAGAATGGTAAAGAGATTTATCAACATTTTTTTGCAAAAACGGCAGATGGATATCGATCTGTTAAGAAGGTTTTCACGCATTACAAGGAAGACCAGCGCGAGAGCCGTTATATTCCTGCTTACGTGGCTAACAAAAAATACAATATTTACTGCGGAGATCCAGCCGTACCGATCGTATCTTATGAATTAGCCGCATATGATTTAGTCACCTACGGCATTAACAGACGATGGTATTATGTGGATGAGGTGCGTACGCTGATGTACGACAATATGGGGCTGAATTACATGGAACAAATCGTCTCAACGGAATATGAAAACCCCGTTCACGCCATGCCAACCAAATTGTCAACACTTGAAAGTAATGGAGACCTCACAGTGGTTCTTAATTTTTATCCTATCGATCTCTCTTTAAGCGCTGAAGAGGAGGCCGGGAGACTGGCATTGCTATCGAAGAATATGCAGTCCACGATTATGAAGCAGCAGGCATTTAGAAACAATGTCCTGACCATTGATAAAAAGACTGTCTACAAAGAATTTGAAAACGGATTGGTTCTGCCAGAATCACAATGGTTACAACTTGGCAGCAGCAACCCCATGGAGAAGAGGATTAGTTTTAATAAATACAATCATTATGGCAAAGTATTAGAACAATCAAAAATCAATGATTTGAAAATGGCTTATTTGTGGGACTATCAATCTATGTATGCTATTGCCGAGGTAACTAACGGTAGCTCATCGGACGTTGCCTATACCAGTTTTGAAGCAGATGGAGATGGGAATTGGTCTTTTACTCCTCACACTAACGCTACCGCATCTGTAACAGGCTTAATGTCTCACGACATAGCTTCCGGTGTTGTGAAAAATGAACTTAATCCATCCACCGCTTATAAACTTTCCTATTGGTATAAAGGAGGATCTGTTAGTTTGTCTGTCGCCCCTGAAGAGGGTTCGGTGAAGACCTACTCCAATAGCGCGGGATGGGTTTATTGGGAAGGAATGATATCAGGAGTAACGTCTGTAACACTTTCCGGCAGCGGTTTAATCGATGAATTAAGGCTTCACCCCAAAGAAGCTAGTATGACCACCTATACGTACGATCCCCTGATTGGAGCGACTACAATTACGGATCGCAATGGTATTTCCTCCTATTATGTGTACGATTCATCAGGCCGGTTAACGTTACTGCGTGATGCCAAAGGTAACGTGATCAAAACGTATGAGTACAATTACAGGAATCATTAACCGATACAAGCAGAGATGAAAAAAGTCTATGTTCTTTTTATACTTCTATCCTTAGGCAGGATAGCTTTTCCCCAAGCCTGCACTCCCTATTCATTTCCGTTTGCCACCGGGGAAGTTTCCGTTTCTCCAAGCTATCTATGTTCCCCTGGCTGGGTAAATTTTTCGATATCAAATGCAAACCACAATGAATACGACTATAATTTTAAATGGGTAAATGCAACCAGCAACACGGTTTTATCCGGTAACTCACAAAACCTGGCGGTTTACGTAACGGCCACCACCTCCTTCCAGATCTCCACCTTAGATTTCTCCGGTTGTGAGTCCTACCCTATATTCATTGATGTATCTGTCATTGCGCCTCAGTCATCACCAATCAATGTAAATAATGCCTCGGTGTGCGGAAGCAATAGCACCGCTTACCTCGCCATCAGTAATTCCACGAGTACAAATTATAAATGGTACTACAACGGTACTCTGTTACCATCAGGTCAAACCAGTTACTCATCTTCCCAGTTAAGCTTTTCCTATGATGCATACGCCACATTTTTAGATGTGACGAATGTGGTGACGTCTGCGCCATCGTTTACCATTAGTGTACAAGGGGAGCAATCCACCCAGTGTGGCATGGTTACAACCTACGGTTCTTCTACGATCACTGTTCACAATACGCAAATCGTATTGAATCTTCCTGAAACGATTGATAATACGAGTAATTTGAATCTGGTGCCATTAGCGACACCTGCCAATGGAACATGGTCTGGTAATGGCGTAAGTAATAATAATTTTAGCACCTACAATCTAGCCGCGGGAATACAGTGGCTTACTTACACCTACACAGATTCGTATGGATGCACTACTCAAAAGAGCAAAAGTATTATGGTGGTTCCGCCACCTTGTTCTCCCTATTCATTTCCTTTTTCAACAGAAGAAATTTCCATATCCCCAGGTGCTATTTGTTCACCCGGCTGGGTAGCTATTTCAATCGCCAACGCGAATCATAGTGAATACGATTATAATTTTAAATGGGTAAATACAACCAGCAATACGGTCTTACCTGGCACCACAAGTAATTTATCTATTTATGTAGACGCCACCACCTCGTTGGAGGTTACTGCCATCAGTTCCGCTAATTGCAGCTCCTATCCGGTGACTATCAATTTGCCGATTATTACGCCACAGGTTTCACCCATAGCCGTAAACAATTCTTCCCTGTGTGCAAACTCAGGCACCGCTTACCTTTCTATCAGTAATTCCACAAGTACAAATTACAAGTGGTTTTATAACGGAATTCCCTTGCCTGCAGGTCAAACGAGTTATTCCTCGGCACAATTGAGCTTTTCGTATGATGCTTATGCTACATTTCTGGACATTACAAATGTGGTCACCTCGATGTCAACATTTTCGATTGACGTGCAAGGGCAACAATCCACTCCCTGTGGAGTGGCAACCACATATGGGACAGCTACCATTGCCGTTCATGCTACTCCTTTGGGATTGACGTTGCCGGAAACAATTTGTGATAATTTAACAGCCTTCAATCTGACCTCTTTTGCAACACCACTAAATGGAACCTGGTCAGGGACAGGAGTCAGCGCCAATAAATTAAATACGTCAATGGCAGGGGTAGGTACAAGAACATTGACATACACGTACACGGATGTGTATGGATGTGCCAATGTGGCAAGCGGAAATGTTACGATTAACCATCTGGATGCACCTGTTACTGAAGATAAATCGATTCCGTATAATACAAGCGCCATTCTCGCTGCCAGTGGTGCCGGTGTGAATGAAACCTATAGATGGTATAATGAATCAGAGGTGTTTCTTAAAGATGCGGCAACGTATAAAACAGAAAATCTGTCTCAAGGAATAACCCGTTTTAAAGTAAGTAAAATAAATGCTTCACTAAGTGAATGTGAAAGTACGGAGAAGTCAACGATAGTCGTTACTGCTTACTACCCCTACAATTACATTAAAGAGCGCACCGCTTTGATAAGCGGCATTGCGACTACGGAGGATATGAATGCACGATCCGTTACCGAAAAAAACATGGCCATTGTGTACTATGATGGCTTGGGTCGCCCTATGCAAAACGTGTCTAAGCAAGCATCCCCTAATGACAAAATGGATATTGTTACTCCTATGGTATATGATTCCTATGGCAGAGAGAATAAAAAATACCTCCCATATATCTCTGTTGAGAATAATGGCGAGTATAAAAACGATGCCGTCACTGCCGTACACAATTTTTATTCTACAGCAAGTAATTCCATACCTGCCGACACTAAACCTTTTGCCGAAACTTCGTTCGAGCCAACCCCCCTTAACCGCGTACTTAAGCAAGGCGCTCCCGGTTCTGCATGGCAGCCCAATACGGATATTTATTCCAAGGCGGACAACTCCCTAAAGAAACGCTATGAGTTGAACGTGTCGGAAGAAGTATTCCTTTTTAAATATGATGAAACAACGGGCTCGGTAAGTGCCATGGGAGCCGAAAGATATTACCCGCCTAATCAGCTCTATGCCAACAAGACCTACGATGAAAAGAACAATGAAATCATTGAGTATATAGACAAGAAGGGACAAGTGGTGTGCAAAAAGGTGTACACCGCCACAGAGAACAATGTAAAGCAGTATGCTTCTACGTATTATCTCTACGATGATTTCGGTAATCTGGTGCTGGTAATTCCCCCGGAAGGATTGGTGAGGATCAAAACGCTTACCGGTAATTAAACATCATTTTATTTACGACCTCATATAGTTTGCTTTAATCTATGAAAACATATTTTACCTCTAAAGTTATATTCTGCTTCCTTCTTATCGTCTTCGTTGTTGGCAGTGGGCAGGAAGGATTTGGCAGGCCACCCTTACCTCCCGGGGTATACAGTGTGAATTGGGTGGATGTTACCAACGTGACGGTGAACGGCAATAATTCGTTTTCGAAAAATTCCGGTCTTCCGTGGGGCTATGGCAACGGAGCCAACAGTGCCAATGTGCTTGCACCTAATACGGACGGGTGGGTAGAATTTACATCTACTACGCCAGGCACTTTTGTGATCGGCCTGAGCACCTTTGAAGAAGGTTTTGATTACACCAATTTCAGCTACGGTATCCGCAACGAAGGAGGGGCCTGCTCTACGTATGAAGCATGGGTGGGTACTTCTTTGGGCACAGGTACTTTTGTAACCGGCACGGTGTTCCGGATATCGCGCGAAGGCAGCCAGATCAAGTATTACAGAAACGGAGTGGCGGAGCGTACGGTGAGCACCGATGCATCGCGGGAGCTTCGTGTAAAAGCAGTAATACAGGAAGGCACCACTCCGGTAGTCACTACATCTATAAGTCCGCAGTTGTTAATTAAAGGTATCGTTACCGGATTAAACAGCTCGGGCAGCACAGGCAGTATATCGCTTGCTGTATACGGAGGCACTTCACCTTATACTTATAACTGGACAGGCGGAGCGACAACCAATGCGCTCTCCAATATCGCAGCAGGAACCTATACGGTTACCGTGACTGATGCCAATGGGGTAACGGGAAACAAAACGTTCCGTCTTGGATACAGGGTCTTCTGGCAGAACCTGCAGGGAGTAACAGAATCTTCTAACGTATTGAGTAAAAGCGGAGCAGCAGGGTGGGGAACAGGAGCAGCCAGCTTCAATTTCCTGTCGCCCAATACAGACGGATGGGTTGAATTTGTTGCCAGCCGGGCGAGCAGCTACATCGTGGGCTTCAGCTCTTCCGCTAATGGTTATGCCACGCAGGATATCGCCTATGGATTATATAACGAAACAGGCCCTGGAAACCTTTCCTTCAATGAACAATACACCAGCGCATCGCTGGGAAGTTTCTTTTCCGGAGATGTGTACCGGGTTTCGAGGGAAGGCAGCCAGATGAAGTACTATCGCAACGGAATCCTGATCCGTACTGTGAGCACCGATGCTTCTTTGGGATTGTATGTGAAAGCCTTGGTGAATTCAGGAAGTTCTCCCATCGTGAATTGTTCGATGGAGTCCGTCCTTCAGTTGAAAGCAAGCGTTGCAGGTATAGAATATCTTAACGGTAAAGGAAGCATAGCAATTACTCCAACTGGCGGGACTTCACCCTATACCTATTCCTGGTCAAGTGGAGAAACCACCTCATCAATCACTAATATAAATGCAGGATTATATAGCGTGACCGTAATCGATGCCATCGGTCGTTCCGCTACCAGGAGCTACAACATGGGGTACAAATCAATCTGGCTTCCTGGGCAGAATATTACTGAAAGCGAAGGAGCGCTTTCCAAAACAGGTACAGCATCGTGGGGAAGCGGGGCTTATGGTTCAAGTCGGCTGGCCGCCAATACCAATGGCTGGATTGAATTTGTAGCCGGAGAGAACAGTACTTATGTGATGGGACTGAGTGTTGCGGGGACAGGCTTTGATCATTCGAACCTGAGCTATGCTTTTCGTTTAGAATCGACCGGGGAACTTAATGCCTATCAGGACTGGGTAGCCACATCGCTGGGAAGCTACCAGGCCGGTGATGTATTTAAAATTGCACGTACTGCCAGCCAGGTGATTTATTATCGAAATGGAACAGCCGTGCGGACCATCACTGTAAATCCTTCGCAGGAACTGTTTGCCAAAGCAGCTGTTTATTCAGGAACATCTCCTTCAACAACTACCAATATTGGGAATGGGATTCCCATTACGGCAGGACAAGGAGATATTCCAGATCAAATCGAATTTCAGGTGTTGAAAGATTTGTATGAAAGTACGAATGGTAACGCCTGGACAAATAAAACCAACTGGCCTGTAGCAGGTAATTGGCCAGCTTCAGCCACTTCCATACAAATGAGTTCATGGTATGGTGTTCTTGTAATCAACGGAGACATAATTCAAATTAATTTAGGATCTAATAAACTGGTAGGAACACTCCCGACTTCGATTGGGAAGCTCAATAAACTGACTATCCTCAATGTTGGGAGTAACTCGCTGTCAGGTGCAATTCCATCTTCTATCAATTCACTTACTTCTCTGACAACCCTTGATGTATCGCGTAACAATCTCAATGGATTAATCCCGGAGTTGAGCGCCCTCACTCAATTGACATTGCTCGATCTGGGTGCCAATTCTTTTATCCCTAACCCCATTCCTTTCTGGATCGGTACACTGACTCATCTGAATTCTTTGGCTCTTTGGGCTGCCAATTTCACCGGTGGCCTGCCATCTAATTTTCAAAATCTGAAGCAACTTCAAATCCTTAATCTTCTCAGGAACAACTTGAATGATCCTCTGCCCGAATGGTTAGGTGATATGTCAGCGTTGCAAGAGCTTTATCTATCTGAAAATAGTTGGACAGGATCAATTCCGAAATCAATAGGTAAGTTGGACAAACTCACTATCCTAATAATGCAGTATTGCCCTAACCTAACTGGAACGATACCCGAGGAAATAGGCAATCTTAAGAAACTGAAAACTCTTATTATTTCCGAGACGGGTGTACAAGGGCAGTTACCCTCATCAATCAATAACCTGGATCAGTTGGAAGGACTTTTCTTGACCAATAATCAATTATCAGGTCCTATTCCCAAGCTGAATCAATTAACAGGCCTTGCCAATTTGACCTTAGACAATAACGAATTTAACGGATCAATAAATTTTATCACCGGACTTGCCGCAATTCAAGGCATCACATTAGGAGGCAACCGTTTTTCAGGTACAATTCCATCGGGATTGCCTGCATCATTGAATTACATGGACGCATCTAACAACTTGCTTACAGGTAATCTACCTGCTGATTTGGCAATGCTTAGTAATCTCCAATTACTTATTCTCGATAACAACCAATTTTATGGAAGTATCCCTTCATCGTTTGATGCCTTGGATAATCTACAACATGTGGATTTAAGTGGAAATGAATTTACTTCGATTGACCCGGGTGCTTATGCAAGGGCAAGCAGAGGTAACCTTGAATGGCAACTTAATGACAATCGCCTTGACTTTTCGCAACTGGAGCCATTGACAACCAATGGTTCAATAAATGCGACCTATTTACTCACTCCTCAAAAAGATCTGAAAGAACCCGCCAAAGTTGGCTATAATAAAGATGAAGCATTGACTATTCCTGTCACACATGGCAAAGGTCAGTACACCACTATTGAGTGGGAGAAACAGTTAGGCACGGGTTGGATAAATGCATCCGGTACCAATCAGGATGGAACTTCACTCACCTATAAAAGGAACAGTGCATTACCTTCTGATGAGGGAGTCTATCGCTGGAAGATGACCAACAGCCAGGTAACGGGAACGATATACAGTACACCCATGAGGGTGGAAACCAACATGAAAATCGCACTTGATAATTGGGCCTTCCAATACAAGTACGATGGAAGAAAGCGCATGACACATAAAAAAGTACCCGGTGCAGATTGGGTGTACATGGTGTATGATAAAAGAGACCGGCTGGTGTTGACCCAGGATGGCAATCAGCGTTTAAAAAATCGATGGAGCTTCACCAAGTACGATGCATTGAATCGCCCGGTGCTGACCGGAATACTTACCGATGCAACACACACTGACCAAAGTACTATGCAGCAGGCAGTGAATGACTATTATACCAACTTGACACAAAACCAGGCCTGGTTCGAAACGTTTACCACAACTCTGGGCTATCATCATGGCTATGATGATAAATCGTTTCCGCAGGGAGTGAATTATCAAAGTATCCTCACAGTAACTTATTATGATAACTATGACTTTAAAAAGCAATGGGAAGAGTATAACTATCTACCCAACGCTATCGCAAGCAAAATAGTAAATGGAGTCACGTATGATCAGCCTTTAGAGCCATCCAGTTGCCTAGGACAAGTTACCGGAACCAAGGTCGCAGTGGCCGATGCTGAACACCCTGGTCACTTCAAATTTCTCAAATCAGTATCGTATTATGATGAAAAATATCGAACCGTACAAAGCATTGCTGATAATGACCTCGGAGGTATCGACTTAACCACGAAGTTGTATGATTTTACTGACAAAGTATTGGTTAGTAAGGCGACACATGTAACAAGAGTTATAAAGTGGAAAGACCCAGCCTACACCCTTCTGAGCGCTAACTCAGCAAGTAGTACTATATCGGGCATCGGGTCATGGCCCAAATCAGCTCAGGTACTTACCTCTGGAACAGACGGTTGGATGGAATTTAAAGTGCAACGGACAGATGGACTGGCTGCGTATGTTGGGTTTGCGTCAGGAGACGGAGGAAGTACAACATTCAGAATCAGAGTTTCGGGAGCATCCGTAGCCGTAGTAGAAGGCAATGAAGTGAAGGCGGAATATTATCCTCATTATCCGGATAATGTATATCGCATTGAAAGAACCGGGGAAACAATAAAGTACATAAAGTATTATGTGAATGGTACGCTGCTCTATACCTCACTGGTAACTTACAACTCACCATTGCAGATCAATGCCTTCCTGGATAGTTTTTCAAGTGTTCAGGACATCCGGACTTCGTTCTCTTTCGATAATTCCAATTCGACAGAACGTATCTTTGACTACGACCATGCAGGCCGCCTGTTAACAACCCGTCACAGCGTGGACGGTGCTACACCCGTATTGTTAGCAGCCAATAAATACAACGAACTCGGCCAGTTGATAGATAAGAATCTGCACAGCACCGACAATGGCACCACTTTCAAACAAAGTGTTGACTACCGCTACAACATCCGCGGGTGGTTAACTTCCATTAATAATGCCGACCTGACACCGGGCAGTACGAATGATGATGCTACTGGCTATGGCAAAGACCTGTTCGGTATGGAGCTGGCCTATGAGAAGCCAGTCACCGATTTGACAACGACCGATGATGTACAATTCAACGGCAACATCAGCGCCATTACCTACAGCAACAACCAGGCATTGGGAGCCATTAAGAGCAATGGTTATAAATACAAATATGATCCAATGAACCGCCTGAAGGAAGCGGAGTTCCGGCAGAAGAAACTCAGTTGGGGCCTTTCCTCTTACATCGATGCGAACGATCATAACGAGGAAAAGACGGCACAAGCCTTCAGCGAAACCGGCTTTAACTATGACCTGAATGGAAACATCAGTGAGCTAAAACGCAGCGGAACAGCCGGTTCGACTCAAATGGACGACCTGACCTATGTGTACGAGGGCAACCAGTTGTTGAGCGTAAGCGAAAGGAATGGAGGTAATGCGAGCAAAGGCTTTGTGGATGGCAATGTAACAGGCGATGATTATCGCTATGATGTGAATGGCAATATGACTGCCGATGCGAATAAAAATGTAACCAATATTAATTACAACCACCTGAACCTACCAGAAAAAGTAAGAAAAAAAACTGGTGATTACATTAAATACATCTACGATGCTATAGGCAGAAAACTGAGCCAACAAGTCTATGATCCCTACAATATATTGAAGAAGAAGACTGACTATGCAGGAGAATATTTCTATGAGAACGATACATTGAAGTTTATTAGCCATGAAGAAGGTAGGGTGGTGATGGTAAAAGAAGGTCAGCCTATTACTCCCGAATATCAGTACAATCTTAAAGACAATCTGGGTAATGTAAGGACAACGTTTACTACCAAAGATGAAGTAGATGATAGCCGAGCCACTTACGAGGTGGACAATGAGACTGCAGAGAAAAACAAATTCCTGAACCATGATAAGGTACGCTATATCAATCATCCTTTCTACGATCACACCAAAGGTAAAAACGGTCCTTCACCGGAAGGCGATTTCTCGCAGCGCCTAAGTGGCAATGATCAGGAAAAGATTGGGCTGGTCAGATCGATCAGTGTGATGCCAGGAGATAAACTGAATATTGAAGTGTTTGCCAAATATTATGAGCCCGTGCCCGATGATCAATCGGCTTTTGGTCAACTGATGTATAACATCATACATGGTCTTGCCGTACCAGCTGGTACGATCATAGACGGAGCGGGATATGCATTGAGCGCCAACAACTCACTTCCTTTTGTTGACGGATTAAACAAATCCGGAGGCGACCCTGAAGCACCTAAGGCCTACCTGAACTGGATCGTGTTCAACAGGGATTATATACCGAACATGGATAAGAGTGGTTTCAAACGTATCACTACTAATTCTAAAGAAGATGGCACCGATGTAGACCACGTCTGGCTTAAACCGGATAGTGAGATTACTATCGATGAACCTGGACTTATTTACGTTTGGTTGAGTAATGAAAATGGAGTGGGGCATGAAGTAGAGGTTTACTTCGATGACTTCAAGGTGATACATACTAAATCACCGGTAATACAGCAGGAGGAATATTATCCGTATGGATTGGCTTTTAATTCTTATAGTAGAGAAAGTTCATTTAAAAATAACTATCTATACAATGGGAAGGAGGTTCAGGATGAGTTGGGATTGGAGTGGATGGATTACGGAGCACGGATGTACATGTCTGACATTGGAAGATGGGGTGTAATTGATCCATTATCGGAAAAAATGAGAAGACATAGCCCTTACAATTATGCCTTTGATAATCCTGTGAGATTTACCGATCCAGATGGAAGAGACCCGGAAGATGAACTTGAAAGACTAAAGAGACTAGCAAATCAATTCAGGAATGAGATTATAGAACTTGTTTCGAATGCAAATAAAAATACTGAAGAGTGGTCAGCAATGGTAACATCAATCCATTTACCGAATTATAAAGTAGGGACGGGTGTAACAAGTACAGAAAAAAAATACCGAGTAGAAAACAAAAGAACAGATAAGAATGTAAACAAGGTAAAATATGATACAAAAACTTCTGGCATAGCCGAAGGTAAAATACACGTTCATACCGATGATTTTATGCCACCTTCTTCAACCGATATTTTAAATTTAAAGGAGGATGCTTCAAAAGAAGGCTTTTTCGCTATCACTGCAACCGAATCTGTTTATTATGCTCTCGTTATTGAGGATACAAACAAAGCAACTGCATTTTTAGAGTCGCATGGAGACCTTGGAACCGAACTTAATGATGCCTTTAGCTATTTTCAGCAGAGGACAGATCTAACTGACGCTGGCAATCAAGTTGAGGCAGTTAATAAAGTGTTAAAAGGTAGTGGGATCGGCTTTTATGAAGCGCGTACGGATTCTGATAATTTGGATTTTAAAAGAGTGAAGTCTCAAACAAATCAATAACTAATGAAAAGACTTAATCCCATTATTTTAATAGTAGTAGTCGTTGTCTGTTTTGGATGCACCAACAAGGATATTAAAACACTTAATGACAAGCGAATGTTCAATAAGAGCATAAATCGGTATTTAAATAAGCCAATTAAGTATCTAATACTGGATTCTAAATCTAAACTAAAGACCTTTTCTTTTGCAGATGATTCCGCTCCTTTTTATTTAGATGGGATAACTTTAACGTATTTTAATGACGTAAAAATATTTGTTGGTATAAACGAGTTCAAATTTGAATCCTTTCGTAAAGCTGGCAAATTATGGGATATTAATAAATTAATTCTGGAAAATGCGTCATCAATAGAACTGATCTCAGATAAGAAAAGTAATTATGTACCTCTTCGTAATAATATTCGGATTGAATTTATTTCTTATGATAGTATAAGAATAGAGGACACAGTGGTTGAAGGCGTACTAAAAAAGAAAAAATTGTTAAGTGAGTAATCCGCTATTAGAATCTTATTTGAAATGAGAATGCGTATATGAATTGAGGCTATTTATTAGATTTCCTGAATGAGAATTATTGCAATCATAGCGATATGTTTTTTGTTTTTCTGGAATACTGCCTATGCTCAATCCGATACCATCAGTGTTCTGAAGAAATTGTCGCATGCCGATTCCATTGACCGGAAGGTGAACGGAAAGATTGACTCCGCCCAACTTAAAATCAACAGCTTACTTCACCCGGATTTGAATAAGCTCTTCAGCAAAAGAAAAGCGAAGACAGATACCATTAAAACCGATACGCTGGCCAGCAATAAACAGAACGATCAGCAAAAACTGGATTCACTGAAAGGCAGCCTCACCCATCGCATCGACAGCCTGAAAGGACTACACCTGCCTACCGAAAAATATACGCGTAAACTGGACAGCCTTAACGGGATCGGCCCGGCCAAATACGTGCAGCAGGGAGAGGCGAAGATCAATGACATCGAAAACAAAGTGAACCAGCCTGTAAACAAAGTAAATGGGGCGATCAACGAAAAACTCTCGCTCATGAACAAAGAAGGCGGAGCTGGCACCAACCTGCCCACTGGCACTTCCTTGCCCAATGCCTCATTACCTGGTGCGCAGGTGGCATTACCAAATACCCAACTGCCAGGTACCTCTTTACCCAACGGAGCGGATCTCAAAATCGACAATCCCCTTAAAGATCAAATGGGCGAAGCAGGACAGATTCAGGAGAAAATAGGAGATGCTAAAAATCTTCCGCAGGAGCAGATAGGCAAACTTAAATCCATCGATGAAGTAAAAGGCGTGCAGGATAAACTCGGTGCCGCTAACCAGATTACAGATAAAGCACAAGCCTATCAGGGCGATGTAAAGAACATAGCACAGGGCAACCTCAATGAGGTGAAAGAGCTTCCCAAAACATTAGAGACGCAGGCAGGCAAGGTGGATGAGCTGCAGGGCTTTCAAAAAGAAACAGGCCAGTTCGGTCAGTACAAATAGATAGCCGACAAAGCCAAAGACCCCGAAGCATTAAAGGCGGAAGCGATGAAGCAGGCCACGACTAAGGCCATCGATCACTTTGCCGGCAAGCAGGAGGTGCTGCAGGCAGCCATGGATAAGATGAGCAAGCTCAAGAGCAAATACTCGTCACTGAACAGCA
>Ga0307515_10007336_pt1 | contig 21811 bp, 20 predicted proteins | sample 17_EM_MG_FD_194513 | JGI IMG/M metagenome (GOLD analysis project Ga0307515, IMG submission 194513) | Populus trichocarpa ectomycorrhiza microbial communities from riparian zone in the Pacific Northwest, United States - 17_EM | ecosystem: Host-associated > Plants > Roots > Unclassified | place...
CAAACTCGCTCGATCGCGATCTCGGAGTGCATCTCTAAGTTCACTCGATCACGGCCTCCAAGTGTCTGTGCAAATACGGTCGATTACCGCCTCCAAGTGCATCTCCAAACTCGCTCGATCACGGCCTTGGAGTGTATCTCTGTGTTCCGTTGATCGTCATTTTCAGGCGCGCCTCAAATTGCTCTCAAGCACCGCCTGCAGCCAGTCCAGATTTACCATGTGTAGATGGGTAGCTATATAGATACATAGATACATAGATACATAGATGAGAATACAATCGTTGAACGATAAGTAGTAGCTATGATTTCCAGGCGCACCAGCAGCGTTCCCAAAGAAGATGTTGTTTTTCCCAGACTGCTCTACTGTGATTCGAGGTGCTCCAAGAAATGTCGCCGGCGCTCCCAGGTTTGTCACATGCGCTCCCAGGTGCTCCCAGGGTTGTCGTCGGCACTCCCAGGGTTGTCGTCGGCGCTCCCAGTTACTCTGAAGGCCGGCAGGAATGCCCTCCTAGGGTCTGATACTCTCCTGAAATTGACGCATCTAAGTTTACACTCCACATCCTCTCAGACACTCCTGGAGGCTTTCAGTGACTAAAATACATTTTGCTGATGCATCAACGGATATTGGCCCGGAAGCGAGTATTCTCATACAATGATATATCACTGAGGCTGTGCGGTAGCCGGCCTCAATCATCCAAGCTACGAAGAACTACAATGAACGCAACTGAATGGGAGCCGTTTGAGTCCTATATGGTTATACACAGGTTATGTGGATTCCTACCACTTCCCGAGACCACTTTTGTGCTATGATAATTGCAACCGAGTGCAGACATACAACTTATCGGCAGAGCAACCACTTTCAAAAGAGAGAGATGACCGAACCGGAATCACAACCCCTACCGCAAACAATTACCGTACCGGAAGTGCAGGAACGAAGCACCGTGAGATACATTTATCAATTGAGAAGGCTGTCAGCCGCAAATGCACCTGGAGATGAATCGACTGGTGGACTCAGAGAACCACGATAAGTGCACTGAGTCATCAAGCATCTGGCAGGAAACAGGAACCCAGCAGATGGACCCTCTAGACGACCTGATTACAAGATCGGATATGAAAGACCTACTGTATGACTTTTAGCAACTTTAGCAGCCGTTGAATCTTACGATCTCCTACCAGCTATCAAGACAGCCCAGGCTACCGACACACCGGCTACCGATGTGAACAAGAAAATCGTCGATATCCCAATTGTCGGTTACTCTGGACTGACAGAACGGTAGAGCGGAGGGTGCAACGCTGCATAAGAATTGGAAAGTCGTCTCAGGGGCCACGAACTATGAAGAGAGGATAAACTACGGAACGAGTGCGAATATCACTACCGAAGCAGCTTCCAAAGCTGCCACAATCATCAATGATGGGCGGGCTGGACCTGCGGAGTTTTCACGAGGAATTGGGAGAGTTCGAGTGCTAGTGCACTTGAAGGTATCGTGAGCATGACCGGTTACCGGGATGCTTAAAAGTTAGATATACCGATTCAATGGTCGATCGCGAAGGCGATGGTGATGATGGGCAGCGAGCGGACGCAGTTCCGAACGAGATGCCGAACAACTGCCATATGGCAACTGAATTGATCCCAAAGGAGATGGAAAATGACAAACCGTGCGTACTGAACGGTATCACAAAAAATTGTCGAGATAACTACCAAGAGATAATCACCGAGATCTTGCAGCGACAGATATCACTGCCGAAGGACTCACATGGAGACCAAACGAGAGGATTACGGGGAGCCCAACCGGACAAACCAACTGATGGAGATGTTTACCGAACGAGATACCGAACGGAATGCCGAACCATCTTACCAGAGGTCTACCAAATGACTACCGAGAAGCCAACGGATATTCTACCGAAGGTTCCTACCGGGATGCCCACAAAGAACTCGACTAAGAACGCACCGAAGCCGAAGAAAGATAGTCTGCAGACTAAGCTAAAGCCGAACCGAATTACGTGTCAAATCACAGAGAGATTACGATTACGATCCTGAATCACGATTAGACTGCTACCGAGCTACGATGGCAATGGACAATCGATACATATAAGTCGTCGGCGGTGCAACGAACTTTCAAAAAGGCGGAGATATCCATGTCTACACGATCAAGTCCTCCCGACAAGTCGAAGCCCACCAAGATGTCGACCTAGCAGTCTACTGAGAAGTCGGCCGGCAAAGTCTACGAAGCCGGCCAACATGCTACGGAAGCTATCAAGAGCGCACTTATGAAGTCGACCGGATGTTCACCGAAGCGGACTTCCAAAGACAACTGCCTTGTCAAGCAGCATCTACAAGTCAATGCCGAGTACCAATGACTACCGGCTGCAAGATATACTCTACAGAGTATGCGGAAGCACTGCACAAAGCTCAGATAGCACTAGCGCGCTTGAACTTGGTAAGTATGACCATCTTAGAGAAGCTTACGGGTTAGATATCGACGAATAAGACGCGATTGACGTCTACAATTGATGATCGCCGAATGCTACGACCGATGCCGGCAGCGGAAGCTCCCATCGATGCCAAATCATGAGCAGATGCTCTACCACCCTGACGATTCCGACAATGACCTACGCCGAGATATATGAGCTACAGGTATGGATGGTCGGTGGAGTATGGGTGCGTAAGTGGAGATATGGAGGACGGGATCACTTTTGGTTGTTTCTTGTTTCTCTCTTCTCTCCTTATCTTCATTGGATCTCGGCCCAGTACAAATGGCGTCGGCACGGGTTTTTACCACCTTCGGAGTCAATCAAGTGGAGGTGGATTTTCCCTGTGCGCCAGATCTGCCGAAAGGTCGCCATTGAGCTGTACCGATCGGTTGTGGGACGTATGGGTTCCTACGATTGCGTATGTAGGATGATTGTGTCATTCTTTGTTTCCCTTTCCTTCTTTTCTCTTATACTGGCTTTGGCAGCCCAGGAGGTCTGCGCTGAAAGAGAGGGATAATGTAACGGCACGACTGCACGTGACGTGTCCAGGGCCGGGTAACGGCCATTCCATATAGTCGGCTCGCTACGAGCCTTAGATCTCTAGCGATAATCTTAGCACACATCTACACCTATAGTCACTCGAGTCCACGTTTGCAACCATATCACTATGCAGCTGGACGCTAGCATATGCGTCCTTACACAAATGCATCTGCAAACCCGCTCGATCACGGCCTCTAAGTGCATCTCTGAGTTCATCTTGATCTCGGCCTGCAAGTGCATCTCCAATCTCGCTCGATTGCGGCCTCCAAATGCATCTCTCAGTTCTCTCATTCAGGGTCTCCAGGTGCTTCTGCGATTCCTCTCCAGTACCATTTGCTGCCAGATTGGCTGTATGTATATATATAGGGAGACTTAGATCGATGATACGTCCCAAATTATCATGCAGCGAATCTTGTGTCTGTAACCAAAATGTATCTCATATACGAAATGCCTTGTGGTTATGGAACCCTAAGAACCACTACTTGGAGAATACGGCACTAAGTCACCCGCAGACCTGAGCAGAGGGCTCTGCCGCTGCGAAATTTGACTATCCTATAAGTCACATCTCGTGGCATCATTAGTGCACCTCCATAACTGCAGGTGCTCTCAAGAGCACCTGAGACTGCGCTTGCAGAGTCTGACAGCACTTTGCTGAGCTCCAGGGGGGCCTGGGAGCATCTGGAATTGCTTGGGAGAACCGGCGAGTTCTGCAGGAGTGTCTGGGATGTTTGTATGTGGCTTCCGGACCGATTTACATTTTGCTGATGTACAAGGAGCAATGTGTTTGGTATGTTACCTATGATGATAGTAGTCGCGCAGTCAGTATTTATTTCTGGAATGAGGAGATCAAAGTCCACATGATCACCTAATGGACCGTATATCAGGATTGCACAAGTGTTATTGTTCCACACGTCGAGGAATTGGTTTATGAGAACTGTAATCTTCGATAAACGCAACCTGTTGTCAATATATCGCAAAGACATCTATGGTAGTGTCGCCAACATAACAAGGAACAGTACACTGGGTGAAAAGACGGCTTGTAAACAACCAATATTTGCATATTCCTTCTGAAAAGGAGGAATTCCATCCTTACCAGGCGCTCCACATGCATACACGGAATGCGTTTCATCCATAACCAAAACTTCTAGTATATGCCGGAAGGCACTATTCACATCATGTAACACTTGCCACATTGCATTATTATTGGGTAATTTCATCTCCAGGGCATTATAGACAATCTGGTAGACACCCCAGGCAATGTCTTTAGCAAGATCTGGATTATCCTTCAGAGAATTGCTGTAAATATAACAAGCATTGATACCTTGTTGACTGAAATTGTCTACCAATGGAAGCGTCAACTTTATCCCTCACCAGCAGGTGACAGTTATGGGGAATCAATTACCAATCAGATCGGTTGCGAGAGTATTGATAGGTGCCATGACAAATACAATGTTTCTATCATCCTTTATTGGAAGATCGTGAAACACCACACTCCTCCCCACTCTATTGCTGTGACAATCGACAGATCCCGTCCGCAATCGATTTGACTCTGGGCCAATCCTTGCCAGTCTCGACCGTGTAGCTGCAGGTTTCTCAATCTTCCCGCGATAGCCTTGGAAGAATTTTATGTATATTTAGCCTTCGTCGTTCACTTTAAGAAAGCTGCCAATTCACTCCATCCAACATATCTTCTCATTGCTAAGGAAGCAATTGACACACAGGGTATACGCACAAAGTTCATATAGATTCGTGCTATAGATGATAATCCTTCGTGTAACGATACCGTAGTCGCTGCACTATGTTTTCTGGCGTTCTGGCTGAATAGCATCAGCAGTCACATTATGCGAACGGTTAGAGAGCCTGCAATGCTCCAAACAATTTTGGAATCCATTCTACAGATTCTGAGTGGGAGACCTGGGGTGCTTCAAGACATACCAGTATCTGCTTGTTCGAGTTCGGGCCACATATGATCCCTCCTGACGGGTACTCATCAGTGTCCAAGAATCCGAACCGCATCTCAAATCCAGTAGTAATTCACATTGTGTTTCCTAACAGAACACAGTGCAATATACTGTGTATGGCTTGAATACTACTGATATAACTTACAGCTAACCACCCCCCCCCAGATGACTCAATCCTAAACCCACTAGAAACCCTGAAGAAATATATATACATACGAGAGAAATATCCATCAAAACTAAATATATCGGTAAGAAATATCACTGCGAGGACAAAACCAAAGCAAAACTCCAATTATCACAATACAACCCCTGAAGAAAGAATCGTCACAATACAACAACCTCCTCAACATAACATGCAATTAACAGCCCTTCCACCACCGAAACAGCATCCACACTCTGCATAACATCATCCAAAGAACAAGTCTACTGGGCGGATTACATTCTGTGTAGCAGATGACTGTAAACTGAAGTATTCCCTCACCAAATGTTCCCCTCCCCCCCCACCAGGCGCATCCCACCTCCCACTAGTAGGTCCACAACTTCTATCAATCAACTCAATTTCATGCTCATTCCCCAACCTTAAAGATGTATCACCATCTACACCACCTAGCATACCTAAGCATCTGATACTAAACCTGGTGTACTGGACCTTGTCATATTCATTGCCCCTGTTTCTCCCTCGGCGCCATCATTCTGAATAGCACCTGGGCAAGGTCCCTGCGGGTAGCACTGGTTGGAGGTCCCAAAATTGCAGGATGGAGTACATTCATCTTTCCCAGGACTGTGCAAATCGCTTCAAGTGACTAATGTTTCAGATGTACCAAATTTTATGATCTGTTGGTAACTGCCCAGAGTTCTTTGCTGAGCGTCAAATGCCTGCCCTCGATTGTTGCCTGGACTCAACACGCCTAACCTGGCAGCGTCGCTACTAACTCCGAAGCTGGGATGATCCACATGAGGGGATTAGATAATATCACTAAACGAACGAAGACCATGAAGATGCTATTACGGATGCCGAACTGGAAACGGATCTAAATACTTGATTTATCCTGGGCCCACACAATCACCAACTCCTCGATGGACTCTCTTGCAGCTGGTTTCATTCTCCTCCTGGTCTCGCGGGGATAACTACTTGCATTGGGGATTAGTCTGCCTTCTGAGAGGAACACGTTCCCCAGTCCCCTTAACATTGTCCTTCTACACCTTTGCCTCCTCTGAGTCCCTCAATTGTAAAATCATACATTTGGCTACAAGCTCCTTCACCCGTCTTCAGAGGGCAGTTCCCAAGGTTTGAAATGATTTCTTGTTCATCTCAAACGATTCTGAAGCATACCAACTGTGCGTTGCAGTATTCATCTGGGATAAATAGCTTGAATGCACAGTAGTATATTCAACCCTGGACTGTGGGTGGTATTTGACCTCTTGTCATCATGTAACATTCAGTTGATCATTAAGCACTCTGCACAGTGAATGTACCCATCCAATCGTCCCCAACCACTCAGGTTAACTACCTTATACCGAACAACTGCTTGACTCAGTTCACCATCTCCATGTTTGTTGAATTACTCATTTCCATCGTATCCATTGGCTTAAGACGAATTCCGTGGCCATTGGTTTTCTGGTGCACCGAAGTACTGTGGTCTGTAGTTAGTGTTAGCAATGGTTCCTGACCGTCACCTCGTGTCCAGGTCCGGCTCAGAACCGAAGCGTTGCCAAAATGGCTGCACGGATTGTCAATACACCCGAACTGTCAATTCGGGTACGGTTGGATGCAAATCTCCCAACCTATCTGGATTGGGTGGGTTGTCAGCGGGTTGCCCAGCGGGTCCATCTGTAGATTTATATAATGTTCTTGTTTTTGCAGTTGGATAATTGAACATTATTAAAATTAGGTATTTGACAGCCAATGATCTGTTTTTGGATGTTTTGCAATCTGCAACATTGATTATTTTGGAATATGTGTTTTGCCTTCTACCTGTTGCTTTTTTGGCTAAAGAGGTAGTCAACAGTTCTGTTATGGGCGCATCTATGCGCAGAAAGCCTTGATTACCCAATATGCAACATCAAATATTGTTGATGGTCCGTTGACACTCAGTGTCATGATGGGGTCACGTATGTGTCACGCGTTATTTGAATTGAAACGGCTGCCACGACTTCGTGTATGAATTGTTACCACATTGGCACTCATAGATTACCCAAGATCCAGCACCAATAATTCGTGACACTCCATTGACGCTGATTTTCAGGATGGGACAATACCCCGTTTATGAATGGCTGCAACCAAACATCACTATGTTTTGCCAAGGAAGGCTGCCATTACATCAGTTATGAATAGCAGTGAACAGGTCACTCTTGAATTACCATACTTACAAGACTAAAAATAGTTGATGCTCCATTGACGCTCATTTTCAGGATGGGGCAGGGAGCCTGATACAATTATTTTTTCATTTGGAAGGCAGCCAATACTTCTTTGATGAATGGCTGCAACCAATTGGCACTTAGGTTGCCCAAGATGCACAGCCAAAAATCGTTGACTCTTCGTTGAAGCTCATTTTCAGAATGGGGCAGTGATAGTATGCTTTACTCTTTTGTCAAACAAGGCCGCCAGTATGATCGTTATGGATAGTTCTGACCACGTCGCCATTTATTTACCGTACTTACAAGCCTGAAAATTGTTGACGCTCTGTTGACGCTCATTTTCAGGATGGGGCAGGGAGCCTGATACCAATATTTTTGATTTGGAAGGCAGCCAATACTTCTTTTATGAATGGCTGCAACCAATCGGCACTTAGGTTACCCAGGATGCACAGCCAAAAATTCTTGACGTTCCGTTGAAGCTCATTTTCACAAGGGGGCAGTAATCGTGTAGGTTACTCTTTGCCAAGAAAGGCCGTCAGTATTACTGTTAGCAACCGGGCTGTACCGTCACTTCAGGTCCGCAAACGGGTCGCAACCAAACTCGACCCAGATAGGCTATCCTGGTCGTCAATACACCCGAACTGTCGAGTCGGATATGGTTCCATCGACATCTGCCCAGCGGTCTGAATTGGGCGGGTTCTCAGCGGGTTGTATAGCGGGTCCAGCTGTAAATTCATATAAAATGCATGCCTTTGCTATTCGATTATAGTACTCAGTCAAAAACGATCAATTGACATCGAGTAATCAGATTTTGCATGGTTTGCATGATGCGGGATCGACCATATTTCAATTCATGTTTTTGTTTCAATAATTTGTATTTTTGACCACGGAGGAGGTCAATTGTTCAATTATAAGCTCAAATATCGATTCGATGGCTTCATTACCCGATCTGCATCACCAGCAATTGATGACCCCCAGTTAATGCTGAGTTGATAGATATTGTCAGAATAGCGCCATGACCATGTCACTTCCTCTTTTGCACATAGTCGATGGCGATACATTGGTTATGGATAGCAGCGAGCAAATCACTTACCAATTACCTTATTTACAAGACCAAACATTGAGGAGGCTCCATTGATGCATGAGGTGTAGCGGCATTGACACAGACCATATTGCCTAGAAAGGCCGCCAATACTTCGAATATGGGTAAATGCCGTAGCAAAGCCCTTGGATTAACCAATTTGGAACACTCAAAATCGTTGACGCTCTGTTGACGCTGATTTTTACAAAGGTGCTGTGACCATGTCACGATCGCATTTGCAAAGAACGTCTGCCAATAAGTTTATTATGGACGCATGCCGTAGCAGAGCCTTTGGAATATACATGATTCAACACCCAAAAGCGTTGACACTCTGTTGACACTCAGTTGACACTGTGTTGATGCTCTGTTGACGCTCTGTTGATGCTGTGTTGATGCTGTGTTGACGCTCATTTTGAGGTGTAACGGTATCGACAAACACAATATTGCCTATAAAGGCTGCCAATACTTCGATTATAGATAAATGCTGTAGCACAGCCCTTGGATTACACAAGATGCAACACACAAAATTGTTGACGCTCTGTTGACGCTCATTTTCAGACAAGTGCTGTGACCATGTCACGATCGCATTTGCACAGAACGGCTGCCACTATATTGAATATCGATATATGCCGTAGCAGAGCCCATGGAATATACATGATGCAACACCCAAAAGGGTTGACACTCTGTTGACACTCTGTTGGCGCGGTGATGATGCTCTGTTGACCCTCTGTTGACGCTCATTTTGAGGTGTAACAGTATCGAGAAACACCATATTGCCTATAAAGGTTGCGAACACTTCGATTATGGATAAATGCTGTAGCACAGCCTCTGGATTACACAAGATGCAACCCACAAAATTGTTGATGCTCTGTTGACGCTCATTTTCAGACTGGGGCAGTGACCGTGTCATGATCGCTTTTGCTCAGGATGGATGCCAATACGTTGATTCTTGGTACATGCCATAGCAGTGCGCTTTGATTTTACATGTTGCAACACCTAAAATCGTCAACACTCAGTTGACATTCTGTTCACCCTGTGCGGATGCTCTCTTGACAATCCGTTGACGCTCTGTTGACGGAAATTTTCAGGTGTAGAAGTATTGACGCACACGATATTACCTGTAACGGCTGCCAATACTTCGATTATGGGTACATCCCATATCACAACCCTTGGATTATACAAGATGCAACACCCAAAATTGTTGAGGCTCTGTTGACGCTCATTTTCAGACTGGGGATGGGACCATGTCGCTTTCACCTTGGCCCATCAAGGCTGCCAATATGTTGATTATGGATACCAGCTAGCAAATGGCATCCCAATGGACTTACAGACAAGATCAAAAACCGTTGACGCTGTGTTGACGCTCACTTTCAGAATTTGGCTGTTACCGTGTCGATTACTCTTCTGCCCACAAAGGCTGCCCATACTTCGGTTAGGGATAACAGCAAGTAAATCGGTTTCCGATGCACTTACTTACCACAGAAAATATCGTTGACACTCCATTGACACTAGGTATCAGAATGTGGCTGTTACTGCGCCGCGGTCTCTTTTGCCTGCACAGGCTGCCTGTCTGTTGAATATGAATAGCAGGGAGCAAATCACTTTCCGATTAAGTTGCTTACATATCCAAAAATCATTCACGCTCCATTGACGCTCATTGTAAAAGTGGAGCTGTTCTCGTGTCGCTTGAATACTCATATAGTTATTATTGACAATGAATGAATAATTTGTATCAATACTCAGTTGCATGCAAAAGCTTTGTGGCGTAACAATTTCTGATCAACTGATGCAGGAGTTCTCGGAGCGATGGATAACTCAGCACGGTGACATTTCAGCGCATTCAGTTGGCAACTCACTGCATGTAGAGACATAACCTGATTTTTCATTAATATAGCCCAACATACTCAGTGTGCCATATCCAGTTCAATCCGCCCGAGTTTCATGACGTAGCATGAGCAAGTTTCACAATCCTCACTGTGTGCACCCAGTCCAAACGCACTGTAATGTAGTTGGTTGTATGGATGAATTCAACATGATGGTGGTCATTAATACAGATTCGCGTTGTGCAATGACCGCTACTTCTATGACTCGTAAGTCATCACTAAGTGAAACTTTGTTAGTAAATTTTATCTTTAGTTTAAATTGCATGTTCTGAATTATATGTAAAAGGCAGGACGAAATTGTGTTGATCAGCTGTCAATCAACTTTGGTTGGAGTTTGGACCGTTCGCTTGGCCCATATGAACGTTGCACATGCACACACGAATCATCATTTCTTACAATATAGTCAGTGAAAACAAAAGACTTCTTTCAGGTATTGAAATAGATACGCCAACTACTTTTTGCAGAGATATGTCGTCAATAATCACATATTGTGCAGGTTGTGTACACATGACCTACAATCCAAAAAATATGTTTACCTGAATCCATCTCCTGTATGGTACGTAGGTATAGCTGACATATTGAGGGGTAAACGCTTACAGGTTTAACAGGCTTCCATGTGTTAATGGGTGATGAATTGGGTTTGACGTCAGTTGTGAAAGCCGATATGCATTTGTGAGATGGTCATTTGCGGCATACTATGTACATATGGCTACTCTATCCCAGGATGTTCCTTGTGGCATTGCGATTTTCCGCTGACACTATCATCTATCTCCATCAGCCCTCCAAAGGTTGTCGGCGCAGTCGCGTGTGCAAACGGATCGAATTCCAGCTGAATGACTGCCTGACCAATCAATATGGGTGTTCCGGACCTCAAATGTAACAAATGCTGCCAGACGAACAGCTGATCACACATAACTTCAGGACGTAGCAGGGAGCATGTCTCTCCTTGTGTTGAGGACAAAGGCCACCAATGAAACAAATATAGAGAATGATGTACCAAAGTTGATATTTTGCACATAGCAGGAACATATCAGACTGTGACCATAAATGGAAAAACCCGAAAAGGAGAACCGGAGACTGGAACCAACGGGCCTAGCCACACCTGGCAAAACACGCGGTATGACATGTAGGAGTACAGGTCTGGCCCGCCCAGCAGCACTGGGTTGGGTTTTTGGTTGGGTCTGGAACCGAACTGAACTGTTTTTCCAGTCCAAACCCGGACAGCTGCCGGGTTACCCAGACCAGTTGCTAACACTGGTCGGTATGCATGTTATAAACCGTTCCGACCATGTTACCATTCATTTACCGTAATTACAAGACTGACAATCTTTGACGCTCCGTTGACGCTCATTCAAATGTAAGGCCAAGTCAAGATCTGCTGCCATTAATAATTGCAATCTTAAATATTTGATCTTTGTGGATGCCTTTCAGCATGATTAGGACTTGGCTCTATGGCAAAGCCGAGGCCAGTAATATTCCAGCAGTGGTTGCTCCCATACGGTTAAAATTTATATGTTATGCCAAATCATGCATATTGCTTGCTACAGGTTTGTCTGTCAACGAATATTCTCTTGCGACTGGACAATATTCTGCCATAATAATTCTCTAAATAAAATTTGTCGTCAAACTACATAATGAACTTGGTGCTAATACATTGAGGCATTCTGTCCTACTTTTTCTTGATCCCCTGATTACTCCTTGTTTCCATTATATTGACTGTCACTAACACCTGTTCTACCTTCTTCTTTGATTGTCGTATAACCCAAATCAGTCCAGGATCATCCGGTGCCACACTCACATTCCGCACCTCCTGGCTTTCTGATACCTCACTGCCATTCCCCAGTTCCACATCTGATTCATTGTCCGCCTCTCAGTCATCTTTGCTGTCGTTTGGATTATCCAAGTCCCCATTCCAGTTAAGCTAATTTTCAGTGTCTGAAATGCTTTTAGGTAAGCTATCCTCATTACTTTCTGCAGGATGGCAACCAATTTGTTTGATTCGGTGCATATTCAATCTTTGAGTTCGTCCTCCCGGGAGGTCCTTTGCAGACAAAGCTGGTGGCACAAGTGATTTTTCCGACAATTTAAATGCGGCCAAACAATCACGATGAAAGTTTGACCTGGATGCTTTGACAATCTCTTCAGTATCTGAAATGTAACCTACGGCATTCAGGTGGTTATGTAGAGCGCGAGATTTCTTTGGTGTTGCTAGTAGGGTTTGGCTACCCTTCCATATCTCTCAAAAGTCGCGGACCTTGGCCATTCTGTGCAACCTCTTATCCTCCGCCTCTTTCTTCACCTCTTTGTCGTTATAAGTGCTGTCTGGATGCAATACTCGGTCGTCGCCAGCCAGTAATCCGCTATTGGTTTGAGCAAACTGCCTTACTGCCAGTTTGTCGTGAACAGTCTCGCCAGTAGTTTTCGACTGCCTCCACCCTATCATATCTCGCCTAAAGGAAAAATTGGGTTCCACTCCGACACCGTGAGGTATGAGAGAGAATATGTCCCATGTTACATTGGAGAGACCGGCGTACTTTGAATGCGTTTCTTGTTGCTGACTCCACCAGTCGGTGATATCTGGGAACCAAATGTACTACAAATTTCGATTGGGTCGGAGTGGTCATCATTAAGATTCAGATTAATTTGGCCCCAGTGCTGTGGTAATTCAGGAGGAGAATTCAAATAGAGTTTTGCGGCTGTCAATAAGCATGCTGCATGATCGCTTCGTCTGGGTGTCGTTACGGCCAGATCGTTAGGCATTAGGTATTCGTCGTCATCGTTGGACAAAGTGTATGGATAATCAGATGACTGACCAGATCTAGAAGCCATTTCGAACGAGCTGAGATTGTTGTTAACTGTGTTATCGGACATAATGACCCTCAATCGTCTATGTTTTGCACAGTATTCATTCTCCACATACTTCAGAAAGGCCTCTGGGTATTGGGTAGTAAAAACAGTCTCGTCTTCAGGATTGATATCCATGCCCTTGTTCCACTTCCTATACAACCGCAACTTCCGGAAGGGATCAAAGATGTGTGCCGTAACGAGGTGCATACCAGTCGTTGGAGTGACTGCAGTATAATATTTAGATAACTTTTGCTGCGCTCACTTCACAGCGAAGAATAAGTCTTCCTGCCATTGTGTCTTTTTCTTGGCCAAAGCTCGCATCATGCCATCCATGTGATCAACCATGTCATTGTACACAGTGATAATGTGGTGCAGAGTAACGGTATGCCGTTTCGACATCCAAAGGATCCAGTACCGGACTGGGTGTAAAACCTCCTTCAAATACTCGAAAATAGTCCACTCATCCTGAGTCGCGAAGAGCCACCGGCAGTCGCTATCCTTGGTGGTATCAAGTCACTCCCGGATGAATCCAGGCAATCGGTAAGCGCGCTCGAGCAACTGCAATGTCGAGTTCTAACATGTCTTCATATCCATAATGGGTAGTACTGCGATCCAGACTTTAGCTTTTTGACAGGGAATACACTTGTTTCAACGTACAGGTGTCAGCGTAATCAATACAGGAAGCATTCTCTGCTATAAGAAGGTCAGTTTCAGAACTTTCATAATTTGTTAAAATACGTACTTTCTCAATTATCTTCGCTATACCTGGTCCCATGGCCCACACATTGTTGGATTTAGGATGTCCCTCTTTTTGAAGTCTTTGACTCTTCCCGATGTCAGTGCTTTCATTCTCCCCAGATTACTGATTGTGCTCATGGGCTTCCCAAGACTTGGCGCGGCCTTTTACACCCAGACTGCTCATGAATGCGCCCAAAGACCACCGAATAATGTGCGCAATGCATGGTATGTGGTTTTTTATTGCGGGCCACTCGATTCCCGAGGCCTCAAGGGGTGATTGTAGTTCGCGAGTCGTCAAGTAATTTGGGAAGCGTTGTCAGTCGTAATTCCAAGGACACGGCCGTCACTGAGTTCGAAACAATCAATACCTTCTTTCAAAAGTCCGGCTAGACGTGCTGCCGTATGCTGAACCTTGACCTGTTGTCCTTAATGAGCTTTCGAAATAGGAAAAGATTCGGCTATCAACCCCATCAAATGCCAGTTGTACTTCTCGCAAAGCCCAATTTCGATCCATATAGTCAGCAATGGACAACCTTATTGCTAATTTGTTCGTTGATGTCCATCCGTCCAAAGCTAAACTAACTTCATTTGTTGACGGCAATTGCTTCTTAATTGCATTCACTGTCAGTGTGTATTCCCTCTTGCAAATATTACTCAGGGTGCTGGCTGACGGTAACACCAACTGACTTCGTAATGCATTGTATAACCGTCGTAGCTCAAGGTTCGAAATTGCGTTCCATGGAATATGTGCCGAAACAAAACTTAACATGAGGTACCGATTCCAGGTGTCTTGGTGAAATTCAGCTGTTGGAAAGTTCTTTGCTGCCAGTTTAGAGCGTTTTGTCTGTCAATTCAGTAAGTATACTTGAAGCCTGAATAGTCAATTTGATGTTCCTTTGCGAACTTACAATCGGAATTCCTCGACTTCCTTGCCTCTTCAGTATTGCCAAAGCTGTTTCATCAACCATGGAACAAGTCAATTCAGTTACCTCTGACAGTGTTAAATCGTTGAACTTTGCGATATTCGCTTATGCCAGCAAATGTTTGCCCATTGAGCTGGTCCCATGTTCTGATGGATGGCGCAAAACTTGATGACAAACGATACATATGATGCCGGGGCTGCCAGTCTCTTCAATCCCGCAATTTCAATCGAATCGCCACAAAGGCACAAGTCTAGAGTTATTCCAAGCAATTGACCGTTTCTAGCCTACATTCATTGAAGCCCACCAAGCCTGGAAGACAATTTCTGAAGTAAGGTTGCTTAAATCACGAATTCAGACACGTTCGTTTTTGGACGATATCATAAGCTCTAGCAACGAGGTATTTTGAGATATTGTATCTGACATCGCGGTAGGAAACTGAACTCTTCGTAATTTGATCTGGGTGACGGTCAATGGATACGTTATAGTCAGGTAGAACGCAGGTTCTTAAATATTGACTTTAGAGCTGCAAGCAAGAAAAAAGTCAGACCTGTGATACATCGCATGCATATTTGTGCAGTTGAATACAAGAGGATACAAAGGTGAGACTGTTGCGATATCATTGCTAGCATTTTTGCCCATGGTGGCAGCCGATAGGCCAATTTCGTGTCATCGCCACTGCATTGCTGTCTGCTAATCCAAGAGGCAAGCCCAAAAATCCTTGACGCTCCGTTGATGCTGATTTTTGGGAGCTACTATACATATCATTACTTGCATTGTTGGCTAGAACGGCGGCCAATATTATGATAGTGGGAGTATGCCTTTGCACAGCCGTTGAATTGAGGATGATCCAAGACCAAAAATCGATGATGCTCCGTTGACACTCATTTTTAAGAGGGGGTAGGGATATGGGAGTCGGCATTTTTGCCCATAAAGGTGGCAAATACTTCCAGTATGGCTTGATACTGTCGAGCAACCTAGTCATTATCCAAGATGCAAGACCAGAAATCGGTAACACTCTGTTGACACTCAATGCTTGGATCGGGCAACGAGCATATCGCTTGCCATTTCACATTGACAGCTGGCCAATTACTCGTCTTGAAATTTGTGTCACGATTCAACCCTTTGAGTGCCAAAATGCTCAAACTAAAATGGTTGACGCTCCGTTGACTCTCCGCTGACGCTCACTTTAGAGACATAACAACATTCTTTTGGTGTGCAAACATTTTGCATGACCATCATAATGTTATCATTGACAGCGAATAAATTTTTCTCTTCCAGTTTGGTGCTGGGACACCAGCCCGAGATCGCGACCTGATCTGACTGGCCGACAACGCGACCGGTCTCACCACCCCCTCTGCACCACTAATCATGTCATCAGTCAGATCAATGACGTGGTTCCGTCGCAGGGTGGCGCTTCCACTGGTTCAATTATGGCATAAATATCGATCAACTCATTGTAGACATAAAGAGCCGGACCTCCTGACCTTTCTTTTTCCAGCTCGTTTTCCTCGTTTTCCATGACGTAGCGTATGCAATTTTCACATTATCAACCATGTGCAGTAGATCTGAGCGGACAGTTATGCAGTTAGCTGCATGACCTAATGCTGCATGACGGCTGTCTTTAATCCAAGTTGAGACTGCGCACTGACCGCTCGTCCTATGACTCTTGTGACATCAATGAACTACATTTTCTTAGTATATTTCGTCTCTATTTTAGGTTTTGCTTTCTAAAGTCACTGTAATTGGCAGGTTGATCTCATGTTTGCTGGCCGTCTATCAACTAGATTTGGAGTCTAGTACATTCGCATGGCCAGTTCGACCCTTGCACACACTCTGATGAAATATCATGTCTCACAATTTGGTCACTGAAATCAGGCACAAGTTGAAAAGTAGCAAATTAGGTACCCAAATTGCGTTTCCGCAAGATATGTCTTCAAATTGACCTATTTGCCTATCTATACCTCCGGCGACTCGGGAGCCGTCACCATCTCGTTGTCCGTATCCGATTTCTATATGGTAATTAACTAGGGACGCTTCATGCAGGGGTAAAAACTTACAGGTTCAACAAGATTTGCATCCTGAATCGCCATCGAATCGGTAGCCATGCCCGGCGAAAGAACTGGAATGAATTCATATGACTGGGGTTTCTCCGAACCCAGCCTCATTTGGCTACTTCCTGGTCGAGAAGTCACTGCTGGCATTGCCGAATCTCCTCGGACGTTCGCAGGAGTCTGCATATCCTCTCACAATGTCAATGGGGATGGTGTGGCTGTATTCGTGTCTATTTGGGGCTTGACAACCGCTGGAACCATGAATTTGGCAGTCCCATACCTCATATCTCTCTCCGAAGAATAGTTGGCTGCATCCCCCCGTCCCGGTTGGGTCAATTTGTCATGTCTCATCTTCCTCTGCGGAAGGTTTTCTATGCGGTGCTGTACCGTTTTGGTGATTGTGCCCAACACCCAGCCAGGTTATTCATCATCACGGAGTGTGCCGAGGTCTGTATCTTCTTCATCGTCTTCCTCGTCTTCTCCATCATGCTCATCATCGGAACTTGCATGATCGCTTAGACTGTCTCCACTAGGATTGAACGTGTCTTTAAACATTGTTTTGGGCTTCCCGGTTGTCGCGCACCCGTTTTCAGCAGTTGTCATATCTTGAATAATTGCTGTCTCTGTGTTATGAACTCACATTCTTCCCACAGCGGTCACGCTCTCCACCAAATCCTCGATCCATTTCTCTTTCTCTTTATTGGTTACAAAATGCGTTTCCTGTCTTTTCTCTGCCGCAAGCTTCTTATTAGATCGCAAGCTGCGCAATGCTCTCAATGCTCGGACCCTTTCTGCCACCAAGCCGCTCTTGCCTTCATTGGCTTGATGATGACAACGTGTGGAGTGATTTGTCAATTTGCTGTATTTGCCAGCCGTATGTCAAGACAAGTTCTTTTTCGGAACATTGACCATTGTATCGTGTGTTGACCTTGTTGTTGGGCGTGATGTTGCATGTTCCAACATAAGGACCACATGGAGGAAAGGTGAGTCTTCTATGTCAAGGTTCGTACGTTTGATCAACTCGAACATAGCAAAATCTGGGTTTTGACAGTCATTTCAGTTGGGATAGAAACACTATTCGTACGTTATGACATGATACTTAGCGTATGATTCATGTAAGATCCCGGCTATGTGTTGAGACAAACATCACCAGAAGATCTTTGTGTTGCAGAATTTCCTTTCTATATCCATCAAACACGCGATATCAGCTGCCATTCACTTCAATGTATCCCTGCACACAAACAAACAACCAAACATCATCGGACCGACTTGCAGCAAATCGCAGGCCCGTTGGAATCAATTCCACCATGTAGCAATCGGCAACAGGATGTATCTTGAGTAGGACGTGCAAGTTGACAGTCATTCATTCCCGTGTGGCCTGTAGCTTACTATATATTCCTCAGAACTTTCCACTTTTCGTTATCATGTTCCTCACCCTTTCCACAACAGCGAATCATGTCGCCCCAAACACCTCATCCCGGTGTGATTCAAGCCGAATCGAGCCAAACCGCTGGCTCTTCATCCCATGCGCCCCTAGATGAAACACAGCTGCAACGCAGACACCAGTTAGTCCACCACGATGCTGCAATTGCAGCCACCAAAATGATTGCCCAGAATGCACATTTATAAAAAGTACATAAAACTGGACGCAGCAATAATAGGCAGCAGCATGCTATTGGATGTGAGTGACTCCATATCGATAGAGAGGGTGGTCAACTAACAATATAATGTACAGCTGGTGTACATAGAGAGCTCCGTGACTAATTTTTCCCTGCCCGCACTGACAAACCCCTGGGGTTGACATATGTATTTGTCTGCACGGTCCTGGAAATCGAGTAAGATTATGTCGTCTGCTCTGGGATTTTCGTTGATGAATTTCGTGATAAAGGTCCCCGGAAGTGAACACAACGGGCTTTACACACTCCAGAGATGGCTATGGAGTCGTATATGGTTGAGGTAATTGCCAATTCTTCGCTTTAGAAGCAGCAACTGATTTATTGTAGGTTTTGAACATGTGTCCAACTGTGGCAAGGCAAAGAGGTCGTGAACAGCTTGAACAGTCCGACGTGCGCCTTGCCTTGAATATTGCGAAAATGTCTACACGCGGGCTCTCGCGCGCCACAATTGAGGAAACCCAACAACTAATTGAGACACCTTGCGCCAAAGTCCGAGAAGAGAAGAAGCGAGGAGTTGAGTCTCCTGTGCATCAGAGGGTGAATGCTGCGATGGAAAGACACCCGGCAATGGTTCACAAAAATTTTATGGCCGGCGTCCTTCCATGCCAACATGGTACAGCAACGAATCAGGTGAGCCGCTGGAGGCGCATAGAAACAGCCGCACCTCCTCCAGCACCAGCGGCACCTCCGCCCGGAATGCCACCTGCACCACCATGTGACGCTGAAGGAAACGAAAGATATGAAATAGAAAGTAAGCAATCCTGGTGTGTATATATGCATTCTCCACTTCCAAACACTCGATTTTTCAATCATAATGCATTTGCCAAGGAAAGCAAGTGCGATCAAGATTTTATTCCAGAATTGCTGAGTACACTATCTGCTGCATGGATATATCGCTGACATTGATTTTGCAGACAACAACAGCCTTTAGGGCTGATCTGATGGTGGGGACGAGAATTGATTGAAATTAATGAGTGGGATACATTACTGTATATTTTAAAGGATATATTTATATGCACAATTAAAGAACAATGTAGTGATAATGAAAACATACATGAAAAGGATAGAATGACTGTCAAAACACTTTACTTGATAATCTATGCCAAAGTAACTGGTTCCATAATGAGGTTACGCCTGTGGCAAATTGAGCGTCACTGGAGCGTCAACAATTTTTGGCCTTGCAGGATGTTTTATCAAAGCGCGAGATAGCCACTAATGTCTATATATGGAGTTTTGACTAGTTTTATGGGCTAAATCGTTGAGGTTCACTGAGTTGCAGCATTGAAAATGAAGTAAGTTGTGATTGTACGGGAGGCTGTTGTGGGATGACCGCTTGCTTATCAGCCTAGAATGGCTGCCACAACCTTGTTTATAGATGTCTACGATCATTTACCACCAAGATCACCCAAGATTCAAGACCAAAAATCATTGTCGCTCTGTTGCCGTTCATTGTCAAAATGGGGCAGGGAGAGTGTAGTATTCTGTTTTGCCTAAAAGGCGGCCAATACAATGGTTATAGATGACAATGATTGATTTGCATTTTAATAACCTGACATACAGGACGAAAAATCAGTGATGCTCCGTTGACACACAATTTCAGAATGGCGCAGCAAGTGTGTTTCTTTCGGTTTTGCGTTGAAATACGGCCAATCCCTCATTGATGATCGTTTGCATCCAATCGCCATCTAGAATACTCATAATGCAAGACCAAAAATCATTGATATGCCTATGACTATCATCTTCAGGATGGGGGAAAAAGCCTGTTTCTCTTGTTTTTAGTTATAAAGGTGGCCGATTCATCCAAAAATGTCACTGATGTGCAAAAGTTAATATTTTGCAATTGACAGTAGGGTATCTAAATGCGACCATAAATAGAAGAACTCGAAACAAATATCCAGAGATTAGAACCGACAGGTCTAGCCAAACCCGGCAACACCCGCGCGTTGACACGTACGGGTCTGGGTATGGCCTGCCAATACGCTGTTGGTTGGGCTTTTGGACGGTTCTGGAACCAAACCGTATTGTGTTTCCGGCCGGAACACAGACCGCTGGCATGTTATCCGGACCCGTTGCTATCACTCTCTGTACTACCAAACACCCTCCTGCGAACTCAGGGGCAATCTTGTCGCAAGTTGGCAGCATCACCTGGCCTATGCAAAACATCACCTACAATACCGGAATCAAGCAGGATACCTCATTGACAATAAACTGTGCTAATCAGTGGCCACGGACGGTTTTCATGTATGCAACTGGTCAAACACTGATCAATTGCACTAGTGCGTTAACCACGATCGGTCCCCAGAATTTATGTTAATGCACACCATGTGAACGCCATGATCAGTGTATGCAAAGGCTCTTCTAGGTGATATATCCAGGGACACCCTCCATCCGTAACCCGCCCATGCACCCGGAGTTATTCTGGCGTTATACCGTGCAGTCTCGCTGCCTACAACAGTATATATCCTTGTGGTCTAAATGCAAATTCTTGTACACATCGTCGTGACTCGGGAAAGGCACAACATTATTTGTTGAAAGGTTCTGCACTTGATTGAAGGCAGCCTTTTGAACCGCCTCTCTTCACTTGTCATCCGGATACTGCTTGAGCACCCTCTGAGGCCTCCCCAAGCCCGATTCAGTCTTGTTGGATTTGAGTAGGCCATGGGCGAAGCAAATCAAGCCGCACAGGTCCCAGATGCACGACGGAAAGGGTTGCGGGATAACCGTGGTTTGTCATGCTTTCATATGTGCTCAGGCCAAACCACTGACCATAACGAATGCTAGGATAATGAAGAACGTAATGCCATGCTTGTTACGGCGCAGGCAGGCATGGTGATACCTGGGAATAATAGAAGAAAGATACGGGTGGTGCGGAAGGAATTGTGTTACGGAAAGGCGGAGACGTTGGAAGACGCGGAGGAAGCGGCGAGATGGTGGCGGTATAATTTAGTACGATAAAGAAGTGGTCGGAGGTGTTGCGACGTCGGACGATATGGCGTGGTTGTTACGATAAGGAATAACGGAGTGGTGTGTAAGATCATGGGATAAGATTCGGATGGTATATCGGAGCATGGAGAATGGTTCGAGAGGTGGCAGACGAATTGTATATAAAGAGAGTGTCGATGGTGTTGGAGGATTTCCTTTTCTTCTCTCTTTACTTGTTCTCTTGTATAAGCAAGCAGTAGTACGACTTTGAAAGATATTCTGATTTTTGTTCTCTCGATACGTACTTCGAGTTCAGTTTTGCAACATCCATATCACCTGCGCCCGACCCCGCCCGTTACA
>Ga0307515_10007337_pt1 | contig 21810 bp, 16 predicted proteins | sample 17_EM_MG_FD_194513 | JGI IMG/M metagenome (GOLD analysis project Ga0307515, IMG submission 194513) | Populus trichocarpa ectomycorrhiza microbial communities from riparian zone in the Pacific Northwest, United States - 17_EM | ecosystem: Host-associated > Plants > Roots > Unclassified | place...
GCGCTGAATGGGCGTCTCCCGTGGCAACTGCAACGACTGTTCAAAATCAAACTCCAAAACGAGGATGGAGCTTTCGTTGAGTACTGGTTAGCCATGGCGCTCACCACAGTACCGGAAAACTCGGGTAACTTGGATCCGGTCTCGAAATTTGTACAAGTGAGAAAAGCACCGGCAGCCGTAGCTTTGCAAGTTTTCAGCGTGGGAAACATTGTCGGCTGCGCGCACGTAATTCCAGAGATAGCTACTAGTACTAAGACAGGAGACGGATGGAATGAGCGACGGATTGTCAATAGCCACATAGATCTGGCGACTTGGAATGATGTGTATAATTAGTAAAGAGAGAATTGCATTCTGCGCGCAGGTAGAAGAAACGCGAGGAGAGATTTTCGCAGCGTCACCCATCGCCTTGCAATCCCGTATATTTAGTAAAGAGAGAATTGCATTTTGCGCGCAGGTAGAAGGAACACGAGGGGAGATTTTCGCAGCATCACCCATCGCATTGCAATCCCGATGCAAGCGCGTACCCAATGAACCCATTCCGACGTATGGTCACAGTTGGCCACAACGCCAGAGCATTCGTTTAAAATAGGAGACCGACAGAGCAAGAAGAAACGGTGAAACAGCGATTGGAGGGCGATATGCAACGCGACGCGTGGTATTGAGGCCGGGCGCGGAGTAATCCGCCACCGGGGTGTCTCTGACGGCTCTGACGGAGTGCGTCCACACTGATGGAGCCATTCCGCCCGGACGGAAATATTTTTTGCTGATGTATTTACCATGGTATGAAGGTTCAAGTTGAGGGTTTAGAAGGTGAATGCATATCTCAGATGTGTCAATACAGAGGAGGTCATAGCTGGCGTGGAGGGCATTGACGGAATGACTGGCGGTGGGTAAAGCAGTGCCTGGGGAGACGTTATGGCGCTCTGAATGGGTGTCTCCTGTGGTAACCGCAACGACGATTCCAAATCAAGCTCCTGTACCAGGATGGAGCTTTCCTGGAGCACTGGTTAGCCCTGGCAATCACCACAATACCTGAAAACTCGGGGAACTTGCATCCCGTCTCGAAATTTGTTCAAGTGAGATATGTGCTGTCAGCTGTTGCTTTCCAAGTTATCAGAGTGGGAAATAGTGTTGCCTGTGCAGACGGAATTGCCGAGATAGCTAATAGCAGTCATACAGGAGACGGACGCAACGAGCTGTGGATTGTTAATAGCCACATAGATCTGGCAACTTGGTATGATGTGAATGATTAGTACAGAGCGAATTGCATTGGGCGCGGAGGTAGAAGGAACACAAGGAGAGATTTTCGGAGCGTCACCCATTTCATTGCAATTCCGATGCACGTGCGTACCCAATGAAACCATTCCAACATATGGTCACAGTTGGCCACAACGCCAGAGTGCTAGTTGATAATAAGATACCGACAGAGCGAGAGCAGTCTGTGATACTGCGATGGGAGGGTGATACCTGATGCAACGTGTCGGATCGACGCCGGGTGCAGAGTAATCCGCCACCGGGATGTCAGTGACGGCTCTGATGGATGGCGCCCACTTTGACAGAGTCACTCCGCCCTGAAGGAATTTTTTTCTGCCGAAGTTAGAAAAATATTTTCGGAGATTATTGAACTGTCGCATGTGAATATTGGTTGATAAACAGAAGTATAGTGGGTGAAATGTAATATCCTGCAACAGGTATGAATTATAATAGACTGAGTACAACTGGTGAAAGAAGATTACTGGGCTCGGCTTTAACAAAGGGCCGAGTGTCAATTCATCAGAAAAGCCACCAATCAGTTTCTATAATTATCAATTCAAGTATCGAAGGCCGTAGATTTTCAATGCACGATACATTGAAATGAGTATCATCGTAGAGTAAACGATTTTTAGGTTTATAAGTAAGGTAATGAAAACGTGAGGTGGTTGCTGCTATGCATAAGGCATGTATTGGCGGCTATTGTAGGCAAAAGATTCAGTGATACCATCCCCGCCATAGTCAGAAAATGAGCATCAATTGAATGTCAACGATTTTTGCGTTTGAATCTTGGGTAATCTCAGTGGTGACCGGTTGCAGACATCTATAAATGCACTGTTGGCGGCCTTCGCAGTCAAAACTGAAAGTGATACACTCCCTGCCCCATTCTGAAAGTGAGCATCAACGGAGCATCAATAATTTGTCGTCTTGCATCTTGGGCAGTCCAAGAGTCACTCAGTGGCAGTGATTCATATACGAAGTAATCACGGCCTTGCCAGGTAACACAGTGCATGGCATATATGTTACCCCAGCATGAAAATGAACATCAACGGAGGGTCAAGATTTTCTGATCTTGCATATTCAGTCATTAAGGCATCGCGAGGATATCTGAGCACATAACAGAACTATTGACTGCCTTCATAAGCAAAAATACACAATATCAAAGGAAAAACATGGATTCCAAAATAATCTATATCGCAAACTGCAAAACATGCCACAAGATCTCACTGGATGTTGAGGAAGCAATTTTTTAAGACACTATTATCTAACAGCAAAAACAAGAGCATTATATGAATCTACAGATGGATCTGCAGAGTGACCCACTGACAACCTGGACATAGCAGACAGGTTGGGAGATTTCCATTGAACTGTACCAGCATTGACCGTTCGGGTGTATGCACTACCCAGTCCAGCACTGTGGGAATCAGGTGGTTTGGGCCTGGATCCAGACCCGAAGTGATGGTCTGGAATCATTGCCAATAGTATGTCTAATTCTCTTGCAAACATTGTTGGCTCTCATGCAGCAATGGTCTATCACTGCAAGACTTCAATCGACTCCCTTTACAGATTTTGAATCAAGTTTACTACAAAGATCCGGAACATGGTAGCCCGGCTAATGACGAATGAGAGGTTTACATGCCCCACAAACGTTCGTGATGTACATTCAAAGTTCATATCATCATTCATCATTGTCTGGATCCTCAATTGAGAGGTGCAAGTATCAATATTCACCGACTGAAATTGTGGATGATATTCAGTGGACATAGTACTTCTATGGCATACGACAAATGGGAATGAAACATAGATCGTTGATTGAAAAAATCAATCCGACATTGATTGCCCTCAAGTCGATCACTATCAACCACTGTCTGTCAGCCTGGAAAATTGATGAGTTTAGGGTCCCCCCAGAGTTTGGTCCATCAGATGGAGCACAACATATGTGCCATACAAGAAACATTAATCACATCAGCAAAATGTATTTTAGTCACTGGAAGCCTCCAGGAGTGTCTGAGAGAATGTGGAGTGCAAACTTAAATGAGTCAATTTCAGGAGAGTCTCAGACCCTAGGAGGGCATTCCTGCCGGCCTTCAGAGTAACTGGAATCTCTGATGACTGGTGAAGAAGTACCATGGGAGTGATTGTGAGAGGTTTGGGAACAACTCGGAGCATGGGAGAGAACTTTGGGTGCACCTGGGAAAATCTGGGAGCGCCGGCAACAAGCCTGGGAGCGCAGACCACAAGCCTGGGAGTGCCGACCACAAGCCTGCGAGTGCCGACCACAAGCCTGGGAGCGCCGACCACAAGCCTGGGAGCGCCGACCACAAACCTGGGAGTGCCGACCACAAGCCTGGGCGCACCTGGGAATGCCGGCGACAAGTCTGGGAGCGCCGGAGACAAGTCTAGGAGCACCGGCGATTGTTGTGGGAGCACCTCGAATTACAGTAGAGCTATCTGGGGAAAACATCATCTTTGGGAACGCTGCCGGTGTGCCTGGAAATCATAGATACTACTTATCGTTCAACAATTATTAAAACTCATGTATTCAGTTTGTATTCTCATCTATGTATCTGTATAGCTACCAATCTATACACGGTATATCTGGACTACCTGCAGGCGGTGCTTAAGAGCAATTCGAGGTGCGCCTCAAAATGATGATCGACTGAACTCAGAGATCCACTACGAGGGAGTGAATGAGCGAGCTCGGAGATTCACTTGGAGGCAGTAATCGAGCGTATTTGGAGATACACTTGGAGGCCGTGATCAAGTGAACTTAGAGATGCACTCCGAGATCATGATCGAGCGAGTTTGGAGATACACTTGGAGGCAATGATTGTGCGAACTTGGAGGCCGTGATTGAGTGAGTTTGGAGGCCGTTATTGTGCGAGTCTAGAGATACACTTGGAGGCTCTGATCGACCGAGTTTGGAGATACACTTGGAGGCCGTGATCGAGGGAACATAGAGATCTACTCGGGGATTGTGATTGAGTGAGTTTGGAGATACACTTCGAGTATGTGATCGTGCAAGTTTGGAGATGCACTTGGAGGTCGGGATCGTGTGAAGTTGGAGGATGTCTTCGCGCGAGTTTAGACGAGTATTAGAGGTGGTCGATGGACGGCGCGCCAGGTACTGAGACACTATTCATCAGTTTGTTCACTCGCAACCGTGAGAATGTGACAACGTGACTTTACCTTTGAGCTCCCATGAAGAGCACGGTCATGCTGGTTGATAGTGTTGGGAGGCACACCGGAAGCTGAAGCTACATTCAGGGGTCACCTCGTAATCATAAGAATGAAGGGTAGACAAACCAACTTCGGTGGATGCTGTACTCGGTGTATGCTGCACTCGGTGTATTCTAGTCGGCAGTGTGAGCTGTACTCGGTGTCAACTCATGATCATGACATGGAGAGATCGAGAGGGATGACTGAACTTTGTGTTCTGCAACGATGGTAGAGTTGTGGACGATATAGAGAGAGATGGGGGATGAAGATGAGCACGATATGGAGGATACAAGCGGATATGAGCAATCAGAGGTACTACTCCTCGTATTGGGTTGGGAAGACCGCATATTGGTGAAATCACACACCGGATCGGGACTCGTACCTGCTGTATCGGGGATGGTACATTGACTCCCACACGTAATTCTCCTAAGTCCCAGTTCCTCAAGATGATTTCCCTCATCTCCTCTCATCTCGCTCTTTGTCGTCCTCAACTCTACCATCACCTGAGAACACGAAGTTAAGCCATCACTCTCTATCTCTTCATGCCATGATCAGAAGTTAACACTGAGTAAAGCATACACTGCGTACTGCATCGTCCCACTATCGACTGTCTCCCGCTCCCAGCCAGTCTCCCATATCTCCGCAGACTATGTTCTACTCAGTTTTCTACATTCCCACAATTATGAGTAAACAAATAAATACAGTCTCCGCTCCTGTCGCGCCTCCCTCCCGAACTACTGTCTTCAGATTGACCGCCCCCTAGTTCTCTTCCAATCTCGCTCGATCACACACTCCAAGTGCATGCGCACCCTGGCTCAATCACTGCCTCCAAGGGTATCTCTAAACTCGCACAATTACAGCCTCCAAACTCGTGTGATCACACCTTTCAAGTGCATCTCCAAACTCGGTCGATCACAGCCTCCAAGTGTGTCTGTAAAATGGCCCAATTACGGCCTCCAAACTCGTTCGATTACGGCTCAGTAGTTCGCATGATCGTGGCCTCCAAGTGCATCTCCAAACTCGCTCGATCACGATGTCGGAGTGCATCTCTAAGTTCACAATCACCGCCTCCAAGAGTATTTCCAAATACGCTCGATTATGGCCTCCCAGTTCGCACAATCACGGCCTCCAAGTGCATCTCCAAAGTCGCTCCATCGCGGCCTCCAAGTGTATCTCTGAACTCGCACGATTACGGCCTCCAAACTTGATCTATCAGGCCCTCCAGGTGCATCTTTCAGAGCGATGGCAGGTGTACCGAAATACAGGGGTAACGGAGGTGGATAGAGTGATAGGGAGTATATTCAGCAGACCCCAGAGTAGATAGACATCATCTCATTTCCATCTCATCTTATTATACAATGAAAATACACACTCTTTCTTTCCCAACTTTTGGTCTTACTGGCAATGTCCGAGATGTCATGGATCCTCAACGTCAGGTAGTATCAAATCTTCCCACCCAATGCCTACGCTTGTTGAACCAGCACTGCTCTTTCAAATGCATTCCATTTGGATGTCGTGAGAGGTGTGGTGGAGTGTTGATGGTGGGCTCTCTGCCTTCTAGCTCCATCCTTTCACTGCAATGGCCTCCAAGTGGTGTATCTCTAAGTTTTCCCAATGGGTGTGTCCAGGTGCTCTTCGGATGTTACTCGACTACTATCTGCGGCCACAATGACCGTATGTTTATATATACAGAGACTTAAATAATGGATCCCATATTATGATGTAGTGAATCTTGTGACTGTAACAAAGACGAATATGGTAAGACGAAATGCCTTGTGGTTGTGTAACAATCACTGCTGTGAGAATTGGGCACCAAGTCTCCGGCAGTGCTTTGCAGCGGTCTCAGTTGCTCTCGATGTATTCCGGAGAGCTGCAGAGTGTTCTCCGCTGCTCTTGATCTCTCTCGCAGATTGGCGCAGAGGTCTCAGGATCTTCAAAATTTGATTATTGTATAAGTCAAATCTTGTAGCATCATGAATGCGCCTCCATAACTGCAGGTGCTTTCAGGAGCACCTGGGAATGCTCTTGCAGAGTCTGAGAGCACAGTGTGTAGCTCCAGGGCGGTCTGGGAGCATCCAGAAGTACTTGGAAGCTCTGGTGAGGTCGCACAGAGTGTCTGGGAGGGTTGCGTGTTGCTTCCGAACTGATTTACATTTTCCTGTTGCACGCAGTTCACACTGCATGAGCAGATGTTTTTCAACGCCTCAACACAGATATTTGTTCTTACTCGCCCGAGGTTTAAGATAACAACATAGACAATACCTCTGGCACATTTCACCACAGAATCCACTCAACCGGTACGGACACACCAATGGCACAACCACACAACAATCTGGGCAACTTGAATGAGGACTGAGTCGATTACATCTCGGAGGAGTTTACAGAGCAGCCCGACCATTCTTTTAATCCACTCAGCCGCTTCGTTGCAGCTACTGAAGCTTGCATGCAATTTTCAGCTGTTCTGTCTATGGGTGGATCTCCCATTGACAGCAGCAGCCATCCCGTCCGCTGCAGCAACATCAACAGCAACAGCAACGACATTGCTAGCATCACCACTGTTGAGCATATGGGATTAGTCAATCGAAGTACAATGGTAGAGGGTGTGATGTAACGTTGATGTTAGGAATGGTGTCAGTGATTGGATTTAGGATTACCTTCGTCCACTGTACTATTCTAGGTTTCTTTGATATATCATATTTATAGTAAATATAATGGAACTGATGGTGAACTGAAGTCTCATCTGGAATGTGTGAGACCATAATCGCGATGATGGCTAACCATCCCGCAACAATTGGACTGCAAGCTACTGAATGATCATCTTTCAACCAATTACATATGGTGCACGACTTCAGCGCAATAACTATCATTGGTCCTATCCAGCCCTGAGGATACATTAAAAGCAGGAACAACATACTTCATTAAATGTATGGAGCAAGTGATGTCATCATTGTGCGGAAAAACCACATTGGGCGACGTAGGAGTAGACTTGAAGATGATTATTTATATTGTAAAGGAGATATGAATTGTTCATCACGTGCCCATTGTCACATTCACAAAAGTGGGGAAACTGGTCATTTTGCTTGAAACTAGCAGCGCGACAACTCGTCGAACACTGAGGAACATTAATGGAATGCCATATTTCAGGGAATCATCAATCTCATTTTTTTGAGTTTGTGGGTACAATAAACAGATTGAATTTAATGAAGGAGATTTAGTTTTTGCTGATGCTATGTATCAAAATTTTCCCTTGGTGTTCCTTTGTACCTTTTGGCTTCTTCCATTTCAATTGGTTTGGCGATTTCCAATTCTGTAATTTGCTTTTGTCCTCTGCTTAGTCTATGCCCTGGCGGCTCTACCTCAGTGGATGCGAGTGGAAGTGGGTATCCTGAGTTTCCACCACCGAGCCCACCATTAGCTGCATTGCCATCTCCACAGGCTCCACCAGCTGCTCCATCATGAGAATTATGGTCACTGCCATTTCCTCGACTAATTCTTCCAAGCCATGTTGATGAACTGTCCGTGTGTCTCAAACTAGAGGGTGATGACACAGAATCGAAAAACCCTCTTCCCCCAGGGTGTACATTCCCTGATGGACCTGGTTGACCCAACTGAACCAATTATCGGAAATTGTACTTCGATGATTCTGACAACTTATTACCCTCCAGGCCTGATGTTACTGCTGTGTTGACTTCCTCAATCCGAACAATTTCATTCTCCATCTTCGTGGCATGATTGTGCAACTCCTTTGTCAATGGGAGTTCCTTCAGTGACCATGTTAGTGAAGATAGTATTATATTGACATTCTCAATCTCTTTCAATAATTGCTTCACGTTCTTCTGAATAACATCATTGGTACCCCTCTTAGCAAGAAACTGAACAACATTATCCATATGTCTGTTGCTCACGGTGTGCATATCTGAGCAGTATCTCTGAAAATATTACTAGCTTGTCCAGTGATCTGATTATCTTGTGATTGATCAATATGTATTCCAGTCCGTAATTCTTGTAGTACAGATTGCAGTAAATACATCTGAGAACCAACCCACAAGACATCCCAATGCAGGCTGTGTATTTCAGTTCTGAGGCAGGGTTCAAAAATGTCAATATTGTTTTGGACTGAAATATCTTCATCTTCTAGTACATTGTTTTCTTCATGGCACGCCTCAATAACATGTAGAACATGTTGAGGGAGTTCCGACAATTGACTTTAAACTAAGTCCGCATTATCCTTGCTAATCATTATTTCCCCCTTACCTTGTTCTGCCTCATCCGGTTCTCCTTGTGTGTTGATTACCAGGTATTCTCTTCGAGCCTCATCGATTCTTCTTTGATATCCCAGACACCATTTTGAATTATCTTGAGCCAGGGGTGACCAGGGCTTCTCCGCTCAAGAGCTGCTTGGCCTGAGCGCCATGCTTGTGTATGTCAGTCTTCTCCTTGGAAGTGATATTGGGAGAATTGACCAGCTGTGAACAGGTCAATGATTCAAAATTTGTTTCTGCTCAGTGGGGACAGTTGTCAGTTTAACATTGTTCCACACCGAACTGTTATAATATGAACATGCACTGATCTATAACTCATCCAACATATTTGTACCTAGAACACTCTGACAAACTGTCAGCATTGACAGCATACTGAAGGATTACTCTGTTCATACTTCTCTAGCTGACAACGAACATAAAAGCACATATGCCTTGTGCAGTGCTGTGGACTATAACTGTGTCCCAAACATATGCACTACAAGATATAATCAGTCGCCTTGCAATCTAACCTGATAAGTGTTGTTAAGTCTGCTGGCAGGTATCATAACAATGTATTGGTGTGGATTGTTTGGTAAATGATAAATGAAAGCTCTTGTAAAAGATACTTGTTGATATAACTCTATTGTCTCTTGGTTGATAAGTATCTTCAGATAACAGTGTAGAGTACTTAAAATATTCTATCGTTATGGGTGTGCATAATCCCATATATTTATTACACCATTTATCATATTAAGTACAGCTGCCTATCTATGATCTCTTTCTTTCCTCATCTTGTCATATGACTCAACCTCTTGCCCGTTCTTGAGAGCTACCAGATGAATATGTTCCCAAGATTTGATATTTTCCCCCTGCGGGAAGATTACACCTCTTCCGGAAAGACAGAATCTTGCACAAATCCCTTGCAGGGTAATGACATTGTAGACAAGTCCCAATGTACCTCGTAGCTGATGCCTTGGAATACTACGCATGATGTGGTGATGTGGGAGATGTGCGTGAAATGATGCACATCTGAAGAAACAATTTGATCTGCAGAGGATTTGGGATTCTTCCAGTGTGCATATTCTGATGCGGTGAATATATACCCAGACATATAGTGATAGCTCACGAGCATGTAGTAAGAAACTAATTTTTGATTCAGTTGTAGATAGAATCAATAATACAATTTTAAGCTTGTCTTTGGTACATCTAAATGTTGACTGTGGATTGCTGTTTGATGATTTCATGCCATTGCCGGAGCAATGCAATCTGTGTATTGTCATCCTCGATGGGTTGAACACCCTCAGTCCAATGCTACATCTACAGTGCTCATAATCGCGTTATTGCCGTCTCGTCATACTATATCCCCATCCGCCAGGTCATAACAGGCCACACATCCTAAAGCTGAGAGTGTTCATGCAATGTGGTTTCAACGCATGACGATCCTTATAAGAACCAGGTCATCCATCCGATAATATCATGCCCATCAATTTGACAGATTAACTTGAACTAAGAGATTTGAAATTCAATTCGTCTCAGTGGTTGGGACATCTGCCGATCATAGTCGGTAGTACTTTATCACAAATTAATGACTGATGACATGTGCTACTTGGCATGTGTCATTGATTTAAACCGCGACCAACAAATACTTTACCAATGTAGAACATTGCGCGTCCACTCGGATCAAAGTACGAGTCCGATGTTTCAATGCATAGTAAATCAAACCAATGAGCAGCATTGTTTCAGGCCTCTTATCTTGAGCCAATGTCACAATTCCCTCAGTATCATCATGCTTAGGCCAAGACATTTCTCTTAGGTTGGGAAGTACCCTGAGTGATCGTATCATCTCAGGCAATATGTCAGGGGTTCCATGTACTCGCATATCGATAATCGACTGCTTTTTCCCTGAATCGCCATATTCTAGGGAATAATAAGATTTTTTCCACTAGTATCCAGATGCTGAATGTGGTTGAAAATTATGCACACAGCTGGAGTCTTAGACTCTCAAGTAATGTTGACACAATTGGTTCATCAGAAATGAATCAGCTATGCACCATTGTTTACTCAATTGACACACGACTCATAGGCAATTTCCCAAAATATAGGACAATTGACTCAGTTGCACCATCCTGAATAAGTGTTATGCATATTACGTGACCAGATCTAGAGTAACTCCGTGATAAGGATTCATCCGACTATCACAACAACCATCATCACTGCTATGGGACAACTCCTAACAATAAGGAAGGCATGATCAGTTGTGGTTGATGTCTTGCTTCTAGCTTGACATCTCTTCTATTGATCTCGACCTGGTTCAAATGGCATCGGGACTGGTTTTCACCACTTTCCAATCAAGGTGAAGCTTCCCTGTACATGGAATCCATTGAAATGTCGCCATTGAGCTGTGCCACTCAGTAGCGAGACTTATGACGTCTTAGTAGTAGATACGTGGCAGGAAGGTACAATGCTTCCTTTCATTTCGTTTCCCATTCTCTTGTACAGTATAGGCAGCCAAGAAAGTCTGCACTTAAAGAGCTAGATGATGTAACAGTGCCATGTGACTCAGGGCCGGGTAATGGGCATTCTATATGGTCGACTCGCCACGAGTCTTAGATCTCTAGCATTCATCGTACCCATACATCAACATTTACTATCACTTGAGTTGATGTTTGCAATCATATACCATAATTACCACACGTATAGCTATCATGTCCCATGCTGGGGTATGTGCCCTTATATGGAGATAATGTGGTATGTAAGGTCACTGGGAAAAATGACCTTACGCGACGCGTATCTCATGGAGAAGCTGTTTTTGGGCGGGTAATCCATAGAATATTTGACGCATAGCACTATGACGTCCTATGGACCTGCGACTTGACTAGATTACTATGATACGCATGCGATTCTGGGCGCTTGATACTATACATCATGCTGCATTCAATAACACTGTCAAATACACTTCATTGCACGATCCCTAGTAAGCTCTGAGGTACACTCCTGATTACACTCCCAGCCTGCTTGACGTACGCTCCCAAGTAAGCTCTCAAGACACTCCGAGTACACTCCTAAGTACACCGAGTACATTCTCATGTACACTCCCGGGCATGCTCCCAAGGATGCTCATAATTGCACTCAATGGCACTCTCGCAGCCTGCAGGACTGTACGCTCCCAAGTAAGCTCTCAAGACGATCTCAAGCACACTCCCGAGCATGCTCCCAAGTACACTGGCAAGAGGCAAGACACTCCCAATCTCACTTGACTATATGCTCCCATGCATGCTCCTGGGTGCTCGATCCAGAGACTTGCTGAGTTGCAGGGGCAAGGCACCAGGAGGCGGGAGGTGGGTGGCGGTGGCCGATATCATGACGTCGGTCGATATCAGTGTTCCTAAGCGGCCTGGCTGGCCGCCCGGCTTTTCAGCGGCCTGCAGGCCCAGCCCGGCCTGGCCTCCATTCTGAAAGCCTGCGCTAAGGGCGGCCCGGCCTGGGTCAGATGCCGCCTGGCCGCCAAGAAACAGCCTGCAGGCCCGGCCGGAACAGCCTGCAGGCCCGGCCTAAAGCCTGGCCGCTTAGGATCACTGGTCGATATGGTAGTCTGAACCTTATCGTTAGCGCGGCCACCAGTACAATGTCTCACGATGCCTCAAGGTCATGGTGTTGACAATTGCAGCCTTGGATTCCGCAGGAAAGGTAGACAATTGGTTCTCGGGGAGAGCAGATCTCCGACTCAGATTGTCCAGCGGAATCAGCTGCCTGCTTCCCACCGATTTTGGGTGTATGTGAGCGCATTCGGTCCATGACTGATGTTAATGATGGTGATGGTGATGATGGCAATGGTGATGATGGCGATGGTGATGGTGTCGGTGATGGTGATCATCGTACCAGAAGCACTTAGAGAAGTTGGTTGCCTACGTCAACGTTAGCATCAAAGCTTCCACAGACTAAGAGCCTTCTATTAGCCAAAGCTTCCAGACTTGGAGCCTTCTATTAGCCAAAGCTTCCACAAACTCAGGGTTTTCGATCAGCCAAAAGCTTCCCGTGGAAAACTCTACACCTCCCCAATATCCTCCTACATGCTCGATCCAGAGACTTGTTGAATTGCGGACGACAGGCACTGGGAGGCGTGAGGCAGGTGGCGTATGGCGAGCAGTGTTTGCTGAGTGGCGTGTGGCATGAGGCAGGTGGCTGCCGGCCGAAATCATGATGTCGGCCTATATCATAGTCTGAATCATATCTTTACCGCGCCCACTGCGACGAAATCTCACGATGCCTCATGCCCATGGTGTTGACAATTGCAGCCTTAAATTCTGTAGGAATGGTAGGCAATTGGATTTTGGGGAGAGGAGATCTCCGACTCAGATTGTCCAGCGGAATCTTCTGCTTGCTTCCCACCGATTGTGGGCACATGTGTGCGCATTTGGCCCTGGGCTGATGGTGATGATGGCGGTGGCAATGATGGCGATGGTGATGATGGCGATGGTGGTGATGACGGCGATGGTGATGGTGTCGGTGATGGTGATCATACTACCAGAGGCACTTAGACAAGTAGGTTAGCTACGTCAACGTTAGCATCGAAGCTTCCACAGACTTAGAGCCTTCCTTTAGCCAAAGCTTCCAGACTTAGAGCCTTCCATTAGCCAAAGCTTCCACAGACTTAGAGCCTTCTATTAGCCAAGGCTTCAACAAACTCAGAGTTTGCCATTGGCCGAAGGCTTCCAGTGGAGGAAATCTCTACTCCTCCCGAAGCGAGGCTCTCTCAAGAAGGCTCTCAAGCACGCTTTGAAAGAGTCTTTCAAGCAGGCTCTCAAGCAGGCTCTCAAGCAGGCTCTCAAGCGGACTCTTAGCGAGAGTGTACAGTACCGGTATAGCAGCGAAGACTGGTATAGGTCCATCTCGGGCCGCGAGCCGTATATTGTTCCATAGGCCCACGCGCACATCTGTATGAATCGACTATAGATGACTATAGGCTGCGCGTCGCGCAGGGGTTCACGGGAAGCTTGCTAAGAGCTGCACGTGTGTGTGTGTGCGTGTAGTGCAGTCTATTGTCGATATGCACTTTTGCAGATGGTTAATAATTATATGTACTTCGGAAATCTTAAAAATCTTACCTAAGGCATTAACAGTGTATCTTTAAACATGAATCCACTAGTTTCTGTGAAGCATACACTAATCAATTCACATCTGGCTAAAGAGTTATCCTGCAAACAATGACATAATTAGTAAATACAATAAGGTTACAAAGAGGTATTATACGTTTATCGTCAGGTGACTACCAAAGTATTCCCATTGCATTCATGATATATCATTACTACTGATAAGTGAGAACCCTCAACTTCTGGTAGATATAAGCTAATACCCCCGCAACTCTCAACTCTCTGGAGGAAGTTTGGTCCATTGGTGGAGTGATTTCACCTGGCCCTTTCAGTTTACTTTTTTCAAGATTTGAATTGGGGTCTGACTCATCATTTCGGCTAGTATAAATTCATGTGAAGATACATCGCTGCGGTACAAGTCCACTTTCACTTCATTATTTTTCAAAATCTCATTTTGGATCAGACTCACCATATCGGCTAGTGTGAAATCACGTGAGATCAAGGGCCGGGGTACGAGGCCATTTCTAGGCGAGATTCAATTTTCCAGATCCTTGAACCACCAACAAGATGGTTCGGCTAGGTAGAGTTCTAGCAGGCTGGATACAGAAGCCGACGATTCTTATCGGCATGCGGGTTGGGCAAGCGAGTCTCCTAAGCGAACGAACTTCGAACATGAAGTACCACCGGGCTTGATCGACCCAGGCCGTGCAATGCTTGCCTGCCGGTATTCTTTATGGGGTTGATGAGTGGGGGCTTCGTCGTATGGTGCGGTAACGGCTGTAAACCGGGTGAACATGCATTGATCGACCGTACTCTGCGACGATCACTAGATTCTTTGAGGTCTTAACTGAGGCCGGGCCGACACGACAGACATCGTCTTTCGACGGCTTTTTAACTACGTAGCGGTAGCCACGCGAATGTTGCCGGCTATAGATTGAAGACAAACGCCCACGGGGTGGAGGCGCTCTATATATAAGCTCGATATGTATTCATGCTCGAGTGATCATAGAGAAGGTCATGGCTTCTGTCGGATCCTCAACACTGCCCGACAGTGTCCGTAATTGGATATATAATACTCAATATCTCACCTGAAATGATCTTCATCCCCGCTTCCTGGGGAACCGATTGATCTAGAAGAATCGCTACTGCGGAGCCACCGCGAACTGCAATAAGACTGGGTTCTCATTGGAAGTGCATCAAGACCGTTGAGAAATATGTCCGGTGTCATCACAACTCACCGCCTGTCTCGCAACAAACTGAGACGAGCAAAAAGAGGTCCAACCCGGAGTCGAACCGGGATTGCCGGGATCAGAATCCGAAGTGCTAACTATTACACTATAGAACCTGCTTCGATATAAAAAACCTGATCAGCAAATCCCTGTCGTGTGTGTGATACTCTAGGACCCAAGCAACAAACCGGGGTTGACACTGCACCAGGGAGGCCGTTTTGGAGTAGTCATTAAAAGTCATCAAAGTTTCTCGCATGTCAATTATGCCAAAAGTCGATGAGGATTGATGATCGATGGTGTCATTCATTCCAAACTCAATAAGCTAGATGACTCGTTGAGATTGGATGACAAGACATGGGCAGAAAATTGAACGCATAGTCAACGGTTGTTTCGCCCTGCCCCACCTCGCCTATAGCTATTGGAGACGTTGATGGTAGTCTCATACTGCTGCTGGCGTAGCAGTCTGAATTAGGGTTTTTTGGAGTAAGTTCTGACTGGGTCACTTAATGAGAGTATTTGGTGACTTACCACATAATTTGGTGGGCTCTACGAATTTTGCTGGGGATCTAACTACTAAATTTGGTGTCAGTCACAAATATTTCCACTAAACTTAGTACCAGTCGCAATTGCTGCCACCAAATTTGGTACCAGTCAACCAAATTTGGTACTAGTTAGAATTGCTTCCACCAAATTCGGTGCAAAGTCACATTAGCACCATCAAAATTTGCATAATTCCTATTTTCAGGGCGATTAAGTAACCCAAATGAAACTTACTCTAAAAAACCTATGTTTTGGACCAGACTACGTTGATGGGCTGTTGGGGGAGTATTTTTTGGGCTAGGCTCACGATTGGATAACGAGGGCAAGGTGCCCCGAGGAGGAAAAAGGCTTGGCATAAGGGTTTCTGCACGCCTAAATTATTCTAGTCTCGGAGTGTGGTACACCCTACAGCGTTCTCGAGACTAAAAATATTCATGTATGGGTCCGTACAGGTTTAGGTGAGGCTTTAGTCTGTCAGTGAGGAGCTTCGTGCTTGGCAAGGGCCGGGGTCATGTGATTTTTTGAGAGGCTCATCGAGGGGTCTTGCGATGTTGTTATTGGCTTCTTTCTCATCCCTATCATACCTCAATTAAAGTCTACAAACTGCTTTCATCCTCTTGTCCTCCCATATCGTGACTTTCATCAGCAGGCTTCATTACCTAGCGCCACCGACTAAGGGCCGTCTACAGACTGGGTGAGGCTTTAGGAGTTTCTATTTCGTTTCCAATACATTCTATTTTAGTTTGGGTTTCGTTGAGATCGGGCTTGGGTTTTAGTCTCTCGAACCTATTGAGTATCGAGCACACAATATTTGGCGAATGGGGGTGAGAAGCGAGCGAGAATCTTACTGTTTCAATCTCTCTAACAACCCTACAGCTTATTTGTCGTGTACCGTGCACTAGATATAGCTTGTCCTTTTCTTTAGTCAATCGGATTGCCCTAGCAAGTCTATTTGTAGCGTAGGCTTGACATCCTCCTCTTCCTCCTCCTCCTCCTCCTCCTTGTGCTCCACAGCCTCCACCACCACCTCCACCACCACCTCTTCCCCCACCATCATCCCATTAACCACAACTTTGTTCTTCTATTTTTTTTCACTTTTCACTTTTCGCTTCTGTACGGCTACGTAAAAGTGACCCGTGCACCCCCCGTCAACCCTTTTTCTCCTTCCTCTCTGTTCGACTGCATCGTCCGACAGCAGTACCCAACAGTAACCGTCACCCTGCCACCACCCCCTCCCCGATGGCAGATCCTGAGATCAGTTCAACTAGTGAGAGTTTACCTGTTGGTGTTGTACTAAACCCTGTTGATATGTTGGAGCGGTTGAAACGGGTTTACCAGGGCAATCGCGCTCACACAGCGCTTCTGAACACTCAATATAGTCTGGGATTTCTGTTCGGAGATAAGAAGATGCAGGAGTACCTCCGAAGAGGGAAACCCAGGGACTACAAAAAAGCTTTGAATCGTCTTATCAAGAAAGCGCCTCCAAACATTAAAGCCGAGCTCGATAGGGAGGTAAACGAGGAGAGCAAGACTTCACGGGAATCATCGATGTCGACTTCAAACTCAAATGACCTTGATCTTCGAGACTTGCATAGGCAGCAAGCCGCATGGAAACAAGAATATTTGGGACCGGTGGCCACCGTGTTTGCATCTGTCGTCACTCAAGCCGAAAAGTCCTTCAAAGTTTCCGACTATGCGAAGCTCATGGCAGTTGTGCAATCGTCTGGTGCTGGGAAGTCTAGGCTGATCGATGAGTATTCGAAAACACGAGTGGGTGTTATATATACTTTTAGAGTCGGTGCACAGTCCGGCTACCCGCCAGGCGATGTCGAAATTACTGAGTTGTTAGTTTCGTCCGCGGATGGAACGGGAATGGATCAACGTTCAATGGAGCATGCAACCGTTATCGCTTTATTGGGCGTAACAGCTCAATTCGGTCAGTTTGCCCTGTTTCCACCCTTTAACGTAGTCACTAATTTTTGTTCGGCAGTCATAAAGCTGTTTCTTAAACAGGGCGAAAAAACACGCCGGCGATTTCCTGCATACTTCCGGGACTATATGGCTCCGTCCATCACGAAAAACCCAGATCCAGTTGAACAGGAAGATCTACTCTCACGCCGGCTGGCTGCTACTCGCTCCGACGAGCGGATACGGTTTTGTGAAGGCGTTGTGGAGAAAGTACAGCGGAAAGTTGAGGAATTTCGGAACAGTACCTCTTGGAAAGCGATTTTTGACAAAGGGCGCAAGAAAAAACAAGTTCGTAGTCCCTTGCTAGACGCACTTAATTGAGTACTAATATTGTTAGATTGTCGATTATGACAAGATGGGCACTGAGCCGCTCGTCATCTCCACACTGCTCGATCCTTTAAAGGATCTTATCCACCATCTTACTACCTACAATATTGGAGCGGGAGATATACCGTTGTTCTTCTGTTTTGATGAGGTTGCGAACCTTTCTAAGCCAGGATCCGGAAATGCCTCGGCGCTCATGGCCTTGCGTCGAGTAACACGCTTGTTTCGCTACATGCGAGTTTGGACTTTTTTGCTTTCTACGCAGCGGCCGCTCTTTCATCTTACGCGAGCAACACCTGAAGATGATTCTTGGAGAATAAGGATGCAAAAACTCGAGCGGATCCCGCCTTTTTGTTCCTTCATGGTGGATATGGAAGCAAGTCGGCGGTTTGCAATCAACAAAGATGCGGAGGTGTCGAAACCCGTGTATGAATTTTCTTCGGTAACGCACATGGCTGCGCTTGGCCGTGCTCTGCTCTCAAGCTTCGTTACAAGTACCGCTACCACGGTCTTCGCTGACGACGTGCGGGAGAGCATTTTACGCAAGCTGTTCTGTGGGCTAGATTCATACGACTCTAAGCTACCAATTCATCTGTTCGTGGTGATGGCTTATCGGATTGCCATCGACCCATGTCTCAACAAGACGGAGACAGTGGATCTGGAGGAGCGAGCGGTGAGCTCTCATTTACGATGGATTAACGAAGTGGATCAAAAGACGGGAGCTTTCAAGTCTATGAGTTTGTCCGAACCCTTGGTTTCAGAAGCCGCCGCTTCCGTCCTCATCGAGCGAACCATCGAGAACGACCCTTGGTTAGGCTCCATTACTCAGTTGTACTTCCATTTTTTCAGCGCTGGGCGTATTGACCGCGGAAGGGCTGGAGAGCTCGTTTCGAGGCTACTTTGCATCATGTCAAGGGACCAACTGTTTCGGCATGATTTTGATAGGGAGGATGACCCGTATTCCGTAAACTCTGAGCCAATGGTCTCGGAAATCGAATCGCAAGAGATGAAGCATCACCTCCAATACGCGCGGCCGTTCAAAGTAACTGCATTCGTCCAAGCATTATTTACTGACGCCGCCAAAATCCTCGACACCCCCGCTCAGCTTCCAGATAGTACAGAGGACGAGACAATTACCATTCGGAAAGAATTTGCAACTTCAGTCATGAACTTCACTCACTTTGTGACAACGAGTGTGTCTCTACGCGGTAATACTATTTTGCAGCTGTTGCATATGCTCCTCTATGAGCAAGCAGCGCTCCAGCTGGCGTACAATCAAGAAACCTGGGACTTGTTGATACCGATTTATTGCGGAGACATCCAAAAACCGTTCGACGAATCACGCTTGGCTGCAATGGTTCTTCAGGTCAAAAACCGGGTAGGGAAGACCTCACTGGATGTGTCCAAAGATCGCAGCAACTACACAAAGATTTTTGGGAAGTCAATGCCGGTTATCTCAATCCTCCTTGATGTTGGAATACAGCAGGCCGAGTGCGAACCGTCCCCATCGTATCGAAAGAAGACATTCGCGTTCTGGGTTGCTGGTCATGGACCTGGCAGCTACGCATCCGTTACCCCAGCCATAAAGGAGACCCTTAGTGCTATGCTCGCTTATGATACTCGAGACTACGGCATCCAGGACAACGTCATTCGCTACAATATGCGCGAAGACTATCATACCTGGGACGAACGATACCCCACCAATCCGCTGAGCACTATCTTGAAGGTTAGACCGACAAAGCGGGAAATCCCATATGCCCCACCAAGTACAAGATCTCCAGGGAAGAAACGCAAAGACGCCCCAGATTCCGACAAAACACAAGGCACTCGAGGAACTGGCGAGGCAGTAAGGCCGCCGAAGAAGCGGAAGAAACCAGCGAATTAAAATTAATGTCACCAAGGAGTTGCTTGTCAAGCGGATTGTTGCACTCGGAATCACAAGCTCATAAGCCCGCCCACCGTCAGTTTTCCTTTTTCTCTCTGTTCGCAAAGGATTCCGTCTTATCGGCCCCTACCTTCATAATTTCTCCTTTCAGTTCTTTGCTCTTTCCTTGAAATCCCTTCGTTTCTTTCTTCAATCCACGATGCCGTTTACCATTCTGATCGCTTCTTTGGCTCTCGCTTCCACCGAATTCGCTCAGGGAATCGACTCGTAAGTTAATCCGTTCTCCATCCTGTATAAGCAACTGTTATAATGTGACACACTCTTTTGATACTATTTAGCTACCATGGCCTCTACGGGAGCCTCCGCTTTTGAGGTCGTCACCACTGCCTACGAGCCTTCCCCGACCCAGACATCTCCCGTGTGAGCTATTTGCTTCCACTCTGCACCACTATCAGTTACTAATCTAATTGATAGAGATCACCACTACTATCTCATAGTCTTCCATGTACTAAGGGTGGAGAAGGTTGCTTTTGTGCCTCATAACTTGTAGCTAGACGCGGCAAACGGTCGAGGAATTGATCATTCGTCATGAATGGGAATTGATTACACACACAAATACCCTGGTTCACAGTGTCCATTAGAGTAACCATTGGGTGACAAGGTTAATCAAGACATGGTCAGTAGGTGGCTGAATAGTGAAGCGACAATATCGGCCAGTTCCAGAACCGGGGTTCGGTTGACATCCAACTTTGGCCGCCCATGGAAGCATTCACGCTCGTGCGGTTCTCTTGGAAGGATGCGCCTGGCTACCAGCACCAATACCCACCCGCATGTCACTCATCATATAAACCACGGGACAGATATTGTTATCCTAGGGCCCATCTGGGGCTGCTGTATTAAAGTCGACCACCACTCCATATTTTGAATATAATCAACTGTCCTCCACGTCTCGAGCAAGTCCGGCCTAGCTACTTAGTAATATTGGAAATCCGCTCAACCCACACCCGACTCCACCCAATGGTGGAGTGGCTAAAGTGGCCTTGTCATTCTGTATATAGAGAGACCGCTAGAGTAGAGAGAACGATATCGCTTTTAGACTTTCTCCGGCACCGCTACCATTTCCAACAGATTATGAGTTTGGACAGCGCAGTACCTGAGATTGTCTAAGACTTTCACCCCCTATCTACGAAGTCACTCCTCTAAGTGAGATTCCAGTTTATTTTCTAAGGTTCATTCCAGACTTTCGGTTGTGACCTTCCCACAGGTGAATGCTGTTCGTTATCGAAGTCACGTATCTCACTACACTTCCGATTTGTTTTCTAAGGTCCACTCTAGACCTTCCATTTTTGACACCGTCTGCCTGCCACCAAGAACTAAGTTCTTGCTGCATTTCGTCTCCCTTCTCGAGCTACTAGTTTAGTTGCTAGCCCCGTGGTAATTGTGGTGCCACCACTTGGATCATCCACGATACAAGGGTGGTCCAGATGTAGTATACGAACCTGGAGTTATGACTTGTCATCCAAATTATGTTGTATCATGTTAGTTGGTGCGGCTCCAGAAATGTGTGCAGCTCTGTACAGCTTAACTAGTGGTTATACAAATTATGACCTTCTTAGTGTAGATGTTCTATTTCTAGCAACTTCTTTACATGTCGGTAGCGACATGTTGTTATCCTCTGTTGCTGTGATTCTGATGTATCCGCTCTGGCAATTGGTGACAACTGACATTGTAGAATTCAGATTGAGAGAATATTTAATTATCAAAAAGAATTCACTGTTATCACTTGGATCATAACTTTTGATTACCGGACTGTTTGGGCCATGGCAACAGGCTACCCCCATTTCAAAACCCTGGTGATGTAACTAAAATTGTGGAATGATGACCTAGGTCTATGGAGTAGTGCAGGTCATGCAACCTGCAACTGCATGCTATGTGTCGCATGCACGTTACACCGCCATAGCATGCAGTTGTAGGGGGTGCCAACAGGGGTCTGACCTGCCATAGCATGCAGTTGCAGGGGGCCTGACCTGCTGCCATAGCATGCAGTACAGGGATCTGACCTG
>Ga0307515_10007338_pt1 | contig 21810 bp, 5 predicted proteins | sample 17_EM_MG_FD_194513 | JGI IMG/M metagenome (GOLD analysis project Ga0307515, IMG submission 194513) | Populus trichocarpa ectomycorrhiza microbial communities from riparian zone in the Pacific Northwest, United States - 17_EM | ecosystem: Host-associated > Plants > Roots > Unclassified | place...
AAGAGAAGAAGGTAAAAGGGGGTATCGTATATAAATAGTAGGGCCAGCCGCCAAGGCGCTAGTGGTGGGCCAGCTAATAGTAGGAACAGTATGCGTCAGGTCAGTGCCGTGACAGTACTCCCCTCCCTAAAAGGTTTAGTCCCTAAACCAAACAAGTAACTTTAAATAGGCAGTACGCGGGACTACCTGTTTTCGCTATAAAAATATTAAAAATCCTAATTAGTTGGCTTAACAAATAAAGTTAGCGCGTGGCGCTCTTGGCAAGAATTCTAACTAATTAAATAACTTTAACCGGCGGTTAAAGTTCTATAACATCTTAACCACCACAAATTTTTAGTACGGTGGTCGGCCACGACCTTAGCGTGACTTTTCCTTATCTTATGCCCAATCTGGGGGTCCTAGCTTCTTAGGGTGTTGCTTGTAAAAGCGCTATATAGCTTATTTATAACCCTTTAGGTCCTCTTCCGGCTGCTAGGTTATGTCCTTATAATATTTCTATTTAATCTTATAAGTTAGGCCTTAGGGGTCTTTGTTATATACATTAAGGATTTTCTTAAACTCCTATTTATCTTCTATATTGCCATTATTATCTCTCTCTATTACTTGTCCTTATATATTACGGCGCTCTACAGTATTAATATTTACTTAGCTAGGGATCTCTTTAGTAGCCTAGAGGCGGACCTTAGATATATAGAAGGATTTATTTACTTAGATGTGGTCCAGGAGGTCTATTATAACTGCCCCTTAGTATACTGTAAGTACGGGGTATAGGCCGTCCCATTTATCGTCCCATTTCTTCTTAGGTTTATTTATCTTTATATTTTCTAAGCTAACCATAACTATATTACCTTTATAGAATAACGCGCTCTTATCCCTATAGGTATTGGCATTATCTTTATAGCGTTGCTATAAAATCCGGGCTAGGGCCTTAAGCTATATTAATATCCGCTTAAAGCGGTTAGCTATAGAGTCTGCGCGGAAGAACTCCTTCTTTACTTATGCTAATAGTGTTAGTAGGTGGGGGCCAGTAGGCTTAATTCCGAGGTAAGGGTTAAAGCTATAGTTGGCAAAAAACGGGGAGATACCTATACTCTTATTAACTTAGTTATTTATAGCAAACTCGGTAAGCGGTAAGTAGTTAACCTAATTATTTTATATAAAGCTAACAAAAGCATAAAGGTACTTATTTACAGCAGCGTTAACGATTTTAGTTTAGCCGTCTATTTCTAGGTACTAGGCTAAGCTTAGTTATAAGGTTGTCTTAAGGCATTCACTTAGTTGTCGCTAGAAGTCGCTAATAAATTATATACCGCGATTAGAGATAATTGTGCTTGGTGCACTATAGAGCTTATATATATTATTAACAAAGCTATTAACTAGCTCCTCTATTAAGAGTCCTATTACTAGAACAAGGTATTATATTTTAGTTAGGCGGTCTATAATAATAAGGATATATTTATATGCCTTGCCGTGGCGTTGGTATACTAGTAGCGTTATAATATAGTTGATCGAAATATTGGTCTATAGGCGAGCGGGTAGTTTTAGTAGCTTTAGGAAACCGGGTGGGGTAGAATAGGGGGTCTTAGTGCAAAAGTATAGGGCACAGTTTTTAATAAAGGTAGCCGTGAACTAGGAGATTCCTAGCTACCAGTATATTTAATTTAAGAGGTTAAGAGTCTTAACCCAGTTAGGGTAACTAGCGGGGCCGCTGCTATAAGAGTAATAAATAACTTCTAGGTAGAGGTCTAGGGTATTAGGGACAAAGAGGCGTTAGCGGAAGTAGATTTGTCCGTTAATAATACTGTATTCTAACTTATCGTAACGGAGTAATTTCCTAATCTTCTTTAGCTAATGGCAAGCTTTCTAATTACGCAGGGCCGCCACTATATCTCTTATAAGTTTGTTCTCCTAGTATCCTAACTAGATTAGCTTATTTAGTAACTTTTTGGCTATTTTAGGGTCTAAAGCGGCTATAAACTCTATGTTATTAGAGTTACGGGACTTATATAGTAATTCTTCTAAGATTATAGGGTTAACTTTTTAGGGTAGTATAATAACTTGGGCTTAGTAGCGGAGGCGTTTATTATTAGCGTCCTTAGGTTTTATTCCTAGTAGTTAGCTTAGGGTATTAGGGAGCGTAGCTTTACTGCTAAGTCTATATATAATTATAAAGTTAAACTATAAAAGGAACTCTGCCTACCGGACTTAGTATTAGTTTAGCTGCTTAGTAGTTATAAACGTCTATAGGTTCTTATAGTCAGTAATAATTTTAAATAGCTCCTTAATCCCTTATAGCTTAGGACGCCATTCCTTTAAAGCCTTAATAATAGCTAAGAGTTCTTTATTATAGATCTTATAGTTACACTCTAGCGCAAAGTGCTTTGCGGAGAAGAATGTGACCAGTCTTAGTTTACTGTCGTTGTTGTACTAGGAAAGGACTCCGCTAAAAGCCTAATTTAATACATCTGTCTCTACCACTATTTTCTTTATATAGTCGTAGTATGCTAGTACTAGTGCTAAAGTAAAGGCTCTCTTAAGGGCCTTAAACAACTTAGCTTGTTTTAGTCCCTATAGCCATCTAACGTCCTTTTTTAGAAGTTTTGTTATAGGTGTAGTAACAGCAGAATAACTTTAGATAAACCTGCGGTAAAAGTTTACAAATCCAAGAAACTGCTATAATTCTTTAACTAAGGTTGGGTTCTCCTATGCTTGTAAGGCTTAGACCTTTTTAGAGTCTATACTTATTCCTTCTATTAAGATAATTAAGCTAAGGTACTTTGTCTTTATTATATAGAACTCTAACTTACTAATATTAATTTAGAGGCCGGCAGCTCTAAGGCGGCGAATTACCTCTTTAACGTGCCTAGTATGCTTAGCTTAAGTTTTAGAAAATATAAGGATATTATTAAGGTATACTATGCAATAGTCGTCCAGTACGTCGTAAAAAATATAGTTAATATAGTTCTAGAATATAGCTGGGGTATTATAAAGGCTAAATGGGGTTACTAGTATTTCGTAGAGCCTAAAGCGGGTAATAAATGCTATAAGCTATTTATAGCCCTTAGCAATACAGATCCTATTAAACGCGGCGATAATATTAAGCTTAGTATAGAATTTGGCGCCGTATAGGGCATTAAGTGTCTCCTAGATAAGCAGGAGCGGGTATTAGTTCTTAATGGTAACGTTATTAAGTCCTCTATAGTTGTAACAGATCCTCACCCCTCCTTCTAGCTTGGTAGCGAGTAGGAGCGGGGCTATAGTAGGGGACGTTAATTCTCGGATAAAGCCTTTATTAAGCATCTTATTAATCTATTTCTTAACGCATTAGAGCTTAGTAGGGAAGAGTAGGCGGTTTTTATAGTACGGGGGCTGCTTTCCTAGCATGATTTCGATTTTATAGTCCTATAGGCGATGTAGTAGGAGCTTATTAGTATTCTTTAGGAAAAACCCCTTAATATAGTGCCTGTATTCCCTTAGGAGGCGTTATATAATATTGTCCCTAGTTAGAGCGGGCTTGCCTTTTATAAACTTTTTAACGTTTATATCTATAACTTTGCGGCGGAGGAACTTAGTATTTATAGTCTAGAGGTTTTCCTTAAGGAAGCGGTGAAAATAACTAAGGAAGACCTTATAGGCTTCTTCTATTATATAGTCACTATTAACTAAACGGCAAAAGGATTCCTTTATTAGGTCTAGTATTTTAACCAGTCTAGTAGGGAGTTTATTTATTAATTGTTTCCGTTCTTCTTATTCTACCAATTCTACCAGCTCTGCTATATAGATCCTTATTACTTTTACGCCTTTTTATTTATAAAACTGGGTGAAATTTATAGCGCGTACGTTTATGATATCGTCCAGATTAGGGCGTATTTGGTCTTCTCCTAACGTTATAGCGGGGCTAGCTCGTCTTAGTCGGCTCTTAGGAGCGGTTTTTAGGCGGCGGCCTTATATAAGGCGTGCGGGGAGTAGGTGCGAGGTTGGGCGTTATAGTGGCGCGGTTTCTATTATCCGGGTCTTAATAGTTTTATAGCTAGTCCTTACTATAATGCGGGCTATAGTGTACGTATATGGCATATAGCTTAGTTTTAGGTATTAGGCTAGGCGGCTAGGGTTTAAAGGGTATCTAGGTTAGTGTTAGATTCTTAGTAGCAGCGGCGCGAAGCGGACCTTCTTCCTTAGTCTTAGCAAGGCTGGCTAGCCCGTTATTTCGGTCTTAAGTGCTAGAGTAGTCTAGTTTTCTACTGTCTTATTACTTTACAGCTATATGGGTTCCCCTTTATTAGGAATATCTTCTACTATTAGGGCTTTATATATAGTTCTAGGCACTAGGCTTAGTAGTGCCAAGTATTTACGTGGGGCGTCCCTACTACTATCAGCTGTCCCCTATAGGAGATAGTTCCTAAAGTAGTAGTCTAAGTTAAAGCGGATCTTAAGCTCCTTAAAACTAAGGCGGGGCTTATACTTCTAGAGCTAAGGTATACCTAAGATAATTAGGGTAGTAGGTGAGAGTTTAGTAATAAGAAAGAGTATAGCTTTAGTATAGAGGCCAATTGATATTTAGGTGGTAAAGTAGTCCATAACAAGTAAAGTTGGGATGCTATCTATAAGGTGTAGTAGCCTAGGTGCTAATAGCTTCTTAGTTATAACGTTATATTTTCTTATAATAGACTCTATATTAGCAAATACTATTATAGTACTACCGGAGTTTACTAGGCTTACTATATTAATAAAAACTTAGGGGTATAGGTTGCGTAATAAGGAGAGTTAGGTTTAAATAAGGATTAATTTCTTGTTACTATTTGCTAATCTAAGATTAAGTAGCAGCTTACTAATAAAAAGGACTAATTGGTCTAGTAATAGGGACCTAATCTTCTTGTCTTCCTCCTTATATGGTTTAGACCCTTAAACGCAACTTAGTCTAAGGGTTTGCCTTTTAACGACTAGGGTACGGGGCTGTCTTAGTAGGGCGATTTAGTATCTGTCTGGCTGGCAGTATTAGTCTTAGTTGGGGTATAGGAAGACGGTACCTCGCTAACAATGTGGCCGTGTTTATATTCGCTAGCATAAAGTCACTAATTCTAGGCGTTATTAATAGGTTGGGCTTCTATATAGGGCATTATTTAGAGTAACTAAGCCGCAGGGTTAAAGGGGGGGAGTTATCTACCGCGGCTATAATAGACTCCGCGGTTGCTACGTCCGCGGTTATTAGTTTATATCATTTAACGGGCTAGTATTAGGACTGGGTTTGCTGTTATAGTGGGGTTATAAGCGTCCTTCTAGTGGCTAGGTAGGCTATAGGTAAGGTACAGTCTATTATTAAAGCGGCGCTTACGCTCCGTGTCTAAGATTCTATTAAGGTCTATAGGTTCTCTAGTTACTACTAAGGTTAGGGTTAGCGTAGGGGCAGGGGCTTAAGCAGGTAGGCGGTGGTTAGTGTTCTTAAGGTTAGCTCGGTGTATATAGTTTATAAGGTTCTTAGTAAACACATCCATCTGCTTACTCCAACCTATATAGTCACTATCGTTAATTTTATAGTTAAGTCTAAGTACTAGCTCTTCTATCTTTAGAGAAATAAACTTCCGGAGTAGGTTTATCTTCTATTTATCTGTCTTCCTAGCGCGGACTATTAACTTATTAAGCTCTCCCTTCTAGGACTAGTAATTACGCTCGCCCTAGGGGAAATGGTTAAGCTTATTTTTTGCAACCTAGGTTATATTAATAACCTTATAGTAGGCAGCAAGCTCTTTAAGCATATTTTCCTTAGCGGGCTATTTCCATATAAATATATTATTTAGGTTCTCGTATATAAGCTCTAGGCCCTACTTAATAAACTTATAGGCCTTGCCTTCTAGCATATCCGAGATATAAAGGATTTAAGATTAGACTGTATTAAAGTAGTCCTAGTTACAGTTAAAGACTCCTTTAATCTTAATGTGCTAGGTCTTAAAGTTAGCTTATCATTCTAATAGGGTGCCTTTTCCGCTAAATATTGGCGGGTCTTTAGACTTCCGTTTTTTTTACTAGGTTGCTGCCGTTATTATAGGGGTTAATTATTTTAGAACGGCGATAGTCTCTGCCTAGGAGTTAATAGTTCCTATTTAGAAAGCAATAAGGGTATTAAGGCTTTCGTTAGCTTTCTTATTAGCGGTATTTATATTATACATAAACTATAGTCCCGCTTTAATGTTGCTAAGGAACTTATTAGTATAGTTAACAAGGGTATAGTAAGCTTTATCGGCCTTAAAGGTCTTAGGGTATAGTAGGGAGCGGCGGATTATCCATGCGATGTTAGGGTGTATCTATATAAAGAAGTCTGCAAAAACTTCGTGGGGGTTCTAGGTTTCGGCCATTTCGGCATCATTAATATTGCCCATTTAGGTGGTCTTTGGCGCTAAGAAAAAACTAAGGATCGTTCTAGGACTGTGCTGGATTATAGCGTATAGACGCGTCGGCTGCGCGTATAGGTCGCGATTGTTCTGGGGCGGAGATAACTGGGATATAGGGAATTAGTGATCGCGATAGGGCGCAATTAATGATAGCACAAACTGTTATAGTACTGCAATAAAGTAGACTGAATAACTACGTTGTGCTATAAAGAAGAGAAGAAGGTAAAAGGGGGTATCGTATACAAATAGTAGGGCCAGCCGCCAAGGCGCTAGTGGTGGGCCAGCTAATAGTAGGAATAGTATGCGTCAGGTCAGTGCCGTAACATAGAGCGTCTACCTTTTTTTTACGGAAGATACTAAGATTAGCTATATTATTAGGCGAATAAAGGGTATATTATTTAATAGACTCTTCGCCTAATAGGAGACTAGTAGCCCCTAAAAGTAGTAGTTCTACTAAGAAGTCCTTAATAATCTTAACCTAATATACCGTAACTATAACCTACTAGCCACTAACTAAGCTAAACTATATACCCTAAAGATAAGCCCTATTAAATTATTTAATAAATTCTATATTAAATTCTAGGAATATACTAGAGCCCTTACCTAAAATAATACTAAGATTAAAAGGACCTCCTTAAAAAAGTTACTTATCGCCTTAGTTATGCAGCCGCTAGCTATAACTATAATAATATTTATAATATAATAACAGCTCTATAAAAGATTAAATAATAACTAAATTAAATTGCTACTACTAATTTTTACCTAAAGACCTCTTTATAGAAGCCCCCTAGGCCTATTAAACCTATATATACTAAGCCACTAATACCTACTACCTTAAGTACTACTAAAACTAATAATAATTTCTCTATATTAACCTTCCTATAAAAACTCTTAAATAGAGAGTATAAGCTACTCTAAAAACTAGAATATTACTATAGATGCTATTAAAAAGGCTATTATTATAATAACCTAAACTACCTAATAGCTAGGTTTAGTAGTTACCGCCTAATACTTAACTTAATACCCTAAATATTAAATATATTGCTATATATTATTATTATATAAGATAAAGATATAGTAATAGTAATAAAGTTAGATATAGAAATAGAAAACGCTAAGTCTTAGCCCTAAGTTATAGGTTAAGACGCCCTAATAATGGAGGAATTTATATATTAGTGTCACGGCACTGTCCTGACGCATACTATTCTATACTGTCTCGTACTATCTCGTACTGTTCCTACTATTAGCTAACCCACCACTAGCGCCTTGGCGGCTGCCCCTACTATTTATATACGATACCCCCTTTCACCTCCTTCTCCTCTTCATACCACAATGTAGTTATTTAGCCTACTTGCATTACAGCACTGTAACAGTTTATAGTATCTCTAATTGCGCCCTATCGCGACCTTTATTTTCTTTCTCTTCCTAGTATATTATCTCCGTTTTTCTAGTATAATCGCGACCCGACGCGACCGATAACACCGTACTATAGTCCTAGATAATCCCAGACAACCCTAGCACAGTCCTAGATAATCTTAGTATTACAGCCAGTTTTATAGATTTTAATTGCCTTACCTAGATCCCCTGAAATGGGCGACTATAATATAGATAACACCCCGTTAATAAACCCACGCGAAGCGCTCGCCTGCCTCTTTAAGACCTCCCATACCTATATTGCCTAGGTAATTAGGAGTGGTCCGGAGTACCCTAAGGACCTTAATATGGCAGGAACCTTCTAGCACCTCTCTATATGTATAACCTTTTTAACTAGCGTTAAGAACGGCCTCCAAGCCGTCTATAATAAAGGCTAAACTATAAAGTCCTAACTTAAAGAAGCTTAGTATAGAATTAACTCCCTTAAGACGCTTAAACTATATATATAATAAAATAAATAGCAAGCTCTTGTATATACTAAGACCATATAAAGTCTAAGCTTTTAGATTACTATACTTACCTAGACTATTACCAAGAAGAATATAGCTACTAGCTCCCCTCTTCTAACTAAGCCCTGTAGAAAAAAGCGTAAAGCAAAAGATCTAACCCCGTTTAATAGCAAGGGATTACTAATTAAAAAATAAGAAAAATTTAAGATATGGGAAACGAAGATCTAAGGCGTTTTCTAGAGAGATGCAAAGTGCTTTAAGACCCCAATAGATAAAGTCCTCTACATATTAGACATGCTGATAGATAAGGCCTATAACTATATTAAGCATAGCCTTAATATACTACGCATATACCCAAATAACTCAAATAAATAAACCTTCTCCGACTAAGAATCTATGCTTATATATATAAGGAAGCACTATAAGACCATTAACACAACCTAAGCGGCTAAAAATAAGTTAGATACCTTAAGCTAGGGTAAGTGTAACTACTGGTCCTAGAAAGCAGAGCTTAATGAGTTAATAATTAAAGTAAATAAGACTAAGGAACAAAAAGTAGACTTACTTAAGAAGAATATTTCCCTAAAGATAAAAGACCTAGCCCTTACCCTTAGCTGCAAGATCGGCGATGCTAACTATAAAGGCTGGAGTAAGTAGATGGACGTATTTGCTTATAACCTATAGAACTACGCCTACTATATAAAGCTAAATACCGCTAAGCTAAGTACTGCTGGCGGCTATTAACCTACATTACCTAATAATAATACCTTAGCACTGGCACTATAGAATAACCTAATAGACCTTAACGCCATTAAATTCGGTAGCGGTAGTAGTAGCCTCCCTAATAACGTCTAAAGACACTATATAGATAACAGACTCTATATAGCATGTAGTCAACCTAGCCACTAGAAAGATACTTATGACCCTAGAATAAACCTAAATCCCCTTCCAATGCTACTGCGCCAACCCCCTCCTAGCTACGGCGGATTCTTTAGTAGAGGGGATAGTAACTAAAGCGGTAACTATAGATGAGGACGTAAGTTCGGATACAGAAACCTGCCCCTATAATGGCCTTCCCTAATATAGCCCTAGCTGATGGTCCCGTACGCGAATTATAGACAAGTGCTTTATATCGCTACCAATCGTGAGACCGGCTATATTATTGGTGAAGTACCCTCTAGCATATATACACCGTTGGAGACCGACACGTTAGGACATACTAGCTAAGACTATAGCCATTAGCTAAGCCCCATAAGTTAGTTATTAAAAGGCTAACCCTTAAACTAAGTCGCCTCTAAGGGTTAGAACTATATAGGGAGGAGGATAAAAGGATTAGATCTATACTACTAGACTAGTTAGACCTTATTTTAAGTTAACTGCTACTTAACCTTAGAACAGCAAATAATAATAGAAATGCCATCCTTATTTAGACCTACCTCTCCTTACTACGTAACCTACTCCTATAAGTTTTCATTAAAACAGTAAGCCTTATTAACACCGGTAGTATAGCACCAGTATTTATAGACAAAGACTCGCTTATAAAAAAGCATAATATTATAATAAAAAGACTCCTAGTTCTAAAACCACTCTGCCTTACTAATAGACTCCCATCTAGCTTTATTACCCACTACTTTATAATAAAAATAACAATCGGCCACTATATAGAATCTATACTCTTCTACATTACGAAATTATTACCCTCTATACTAGTAATTCTTAGAATACCCTAGCTTAAAAAATATAACCTAAGGGCAGACTTCCCTGCTCTAGAGCTTAAGTTTAACTCTAATTACTATGCCTATAACTGTCTCCTATAGCATATTCCTAATTATAACTAAGTAGCACTATATAGACGCATCGCAAGGCCAACGCTTAGATACCGTTAGCTGATAGTAAAAGAGGTGCCTAATACTAGTAACCTAATATACGTAATAAACAAAGCAGAGATCCTAGAAGACTAAACCACCGCCCTATCCCTAAAAAAACAAACACTACTAGAACTATAAGTCCCTTATATATACCTACTTAACCTAGGTTAGCTAATAAGACACCTAACTTTAAGTTATTTGCTATACGTATATGTGACTACATATATAACAGCCAAGGATATTATAGCTAAAACCGAAACTAAAGTAATTAAGACCTCCCCCCCGTAACGCCTAACCTTATACCCGTCTCCTGCGCGTACCGTATAGGGCCGCCGCCTTATTTCCGCCCCCCTAGGTCGACCGAGCTATGCTAGCCTAGCCGTAGCACCGGAGAACTAGATACGCCCCAACCTGGACGATATTAGATACACTTATGCCGTTAATTTTACCTAGTTCTATAAATAAAAAGACGTAAAGGTAATAAGGATTTATATAGCGGAGCTAGTAGAACTAGTTAAATAAGAAGAGCACTGATAGCTGCTTAAAGAGCTGCCTATAGGCCTAATAGAAGTACTAAACCTATTAGAAAGATCTTTCCGCTGGCTAGTAGAAGGCGACTATATAATAGAGGAAGCCCGCAAAACGCTACCCCCTTATTTTTATAACTTCCTTAAGATAAACCTAAAAACTAAGCCTAAGTTTCTACGCCAAAAGATAGTTAATACTAATGTTAAGAAATTCCTAAAAGGCAAACCAGGATTAACCTATAAAGATATTTTATAACGCTTACTAAGAGAGTTTCGCGAATATATTAAACACTTCCTCCCTAAGAATATAGATAAGCTGCCCCCTTACCGACTATGGGACCATAAAATTAAGATTATACCTAGAAAGTAGGCCCCTGTCACGGATTCCGACCGTAGCACCGCCAAGGGCTCGCCCTAGGCGAGCCTTGGCACCCACAGTATATAAAGCCACGGTGCCTTCGCACCTCTTTACACCTTTGTGTAATATCCTATCGTGTACCTAGTCAATACTACGACTTCTTAGAGCCTCCTTAACCTTGTCTTATAACAGCCCCATATTATAAGAACAGACCACTTTTACCCGCTAAACTTAGTTATATAAAGAAATGGATTAACGAGATGCTAGATAAGGGTTTTATCCGTAAATTAACCTTACTAGCCGCCGCATTACTTCTCCTTGCTGCGAAACCTAGTGGTAGTATGCGAATCTGCTATAACTACCGAGGCCTAAACACAATTACTATTAAGAATCGGTACCTACTACTACTAATCCGCGAGATACTTGACGCACTCTATGGTGCCAAGTACTTTACTAAGCTTAACGTAATTGCTGCGTTTAACTAGATCTGGATCGCGGAAGGTTATAAGTAGCTTATAGCATTTATCACCTAGTTCGGACTCTATAAGATATTAGTTATACTATTTAGTCTTTATAATACGCCCGCTATATTCTAGAACTATATTAACTATGTCTTACACAACGCCCTTAATAACTACTATACTGCCTACCTTAATAATATCCTTATCTTCTCTAAAACACGCACTAAGCACACTAAATATATAAATAAAGTTATCTAGAGACTCGGCAACGCCGGACTGTAGATTAATATTAATAAGTCTAAGTTCTATACGACTAAAACAAAATATCTCGGCTTAATTATCTTAACTAATAGTATGACTATAGACCCTAAGAAGGTGCAGGCCTTACAGAAATAGAAGGACCTGACGTCAATTAAAGAACTATAGCAATTTCTTAGCTTCGCGAACTTTTATAGACGATTTATCTAAAGCTACTCTGTAGTTATTAAACCTATAACTAGGCTATTAAAGAAGAGTACTAACTGGTTATAGGGCCCTAATTAAGCACAAGCCTTTCAGATACTAAAGATAGTGTTTACTACAGCACTAGTCCTAGCATACTATAACTATATAAAGAAAACCGTAGTAGAGATAGACGCCTTAAACTAGGCTTTAGGAGGAGTGCTTTACTAAGCTAGCGAAGATAGTAAACTTAAGCTAGTCGCATTTTTCTCTACTAAGTACTCTACCCCGGAATATAACTATAAGATATATAATAAGGAGCTCCTAGCAATTATAAAAGCACTAGAAGAATGGCGCCTTAAACTATAAGGAACTGAGTAACTATTTAAGATTATTACGGACCATAAGAACCTCTAGACCTTTATAATAACAAAATAACTAAACTAGCGCTAAGTCCAATGGGCTAAGTTCCTCTCTTAGTTTAACTTTATTATTACCTATAGGCCTAGCACTAAAGCCATAATCCTAGACGCTCTTAGCCGTCTCCTAGGCGTAATACCTGCTGATGCTAGTAACGAACGTCTACGACACCGAGACCGCGTTGTTTTACTACCGAAAAAAGTCAACCCCGCTATCCTAGAAGAGCTGCTAAGCAAATCCTAAGACTAGAGCGTTAAAGACTTTATTGCAGTAATAGACCTAAAGCCTAAGAAAAAACCCCTTAAGGAGCTTATTAAGAATGCCTATAAGGAGAATAAACTCGCTAGGGATATATTGGCTGCGCTACGCGAATAGGAAGGCTATAAAGTACGCCGCTGGCCTAAGCAGATTAGGAAGTTACTCCGCTATAATAAATCCGAATATTTAATTATTGACGGCCTGATTTACTATAGAAATCAAGTATTTATCCCTAATTTACCTAAACTCCGACTAGAAGTCATATACCGTATATATAGTTTAGGTCCTACGGGCCACCTAGGCCGCGTTAAGACGCTAAACCTCCTTAATCGAACCTATTAGTGGCTAGGTATTTTATAGTTCATAGCTACCTTTATAAAAGACTACGCTCTCTACTTCCATATAAAGACCCTACGCTTAGCACCGCCTGGTTTCCTAAAACCACTAGAACTACTAGTCCGCCCGTAAACTAATATCTCTATTAACTATATCGTTGATCTACCTAAGTGCCTTTATAACGGCAAAACATATAGATATATTTTTGTCGTTATTAACTGCCTAACGAAGATAAGATACTTTATTTTTATTACTAGCCTAAATACTAAGGAGCTCATTAAAGTATTTATTTACACTATCTATAAGTTATACGGCGCTTTAAATACTATCGTTTCTAATAGAGGCTCTTTATTTATTTCTAACTTCTAATATTGCCTAAACTAGCGCCTAAAGGTAACCCTAAGCCCTAGCTCTACATAGCACCCTAAAATAGATAGTTAAACCGAGATTATTAACGCAGCAATAAATAAGTACCTACGCGCCTTTGTAAGCTTCACCTAAAACAACTAGGTAGATTGGCTTCCCCTTACCAAGTTTGCTATAAATAACTAGGTTAATAAGACTATGGGAATCTCACCATTCTTTACCAACTATAGCTATAACCCACGTCTAGGCGTTAAACCAGCAGGCCCCCAGCTATTAGCCCTATCTGCATATATAAAGAAAGAATACCTATAAGCTAATACTATTGCTAACCGCTTTAAGCGCATCTTAACCTAGCTTAAAGCCCTAGCTTATATCTCCTAGTAATAATATAAAGATAATACTAATATAAAATAAGATAAAAGTATAATATTTAAAAAGGATAATATAGTTATAGTCAGCCTTAAAAATATAAAGACTAACCGGCCTAAGAGGAAGTGAGATAATAACTAGGACGGACTATAGCCCGTCCTAGCTACCTATAGAGGAGTAGTCGTAGTTAACCTCCTAGACTATATCCGTGTTAATAAGTCTTTCTATACTTTAAAAGTCCGCCTCTAGTTCCCTAAAGAGATCTTTAGTTAAGCACGCATTAATAAAAAGGAATGTTATAATATTATAGGCAGGATAGCGGAAAGGGATAATAATAGCAATATTACAGATAAGTAGGAATTTAAAAAGATCCTTAATATATATAATAAACAAATAGACGAGCACGGCTTAATATACTATATTAAATAGAAATATTATAATAAGAAAACCTAGGAACCTAAGAAATCCCTAAAAGGGTGCGAGTATATATTACTAAAGTTCTATAAATAATACCCTAAGAAGCCAGGATCCCTAAACTGGGCATAAGATAAGGAAGAGCTATGCTAAGGCCGTAGCCAACCACAAAGATAAATTATAGTGGTTAAGATCTTATGGAACTTTAACTAGCGGTTAAAGTTATCTAATTAGTCAGTTTTTTGCTAAGAAACGCCACGTGGTGGTAGTATAGAGTTTTACCAACTTTACTTATTAAGCTAACTAATTAAGATTTTCCATACCTGTGACGGTTTGTCTACATAGCTACCATCGAGGCGTCGTCGGTCACGGATCAACGTCGCCCCAACGTTGCCCCGACAACCGAACATGTACATAGTCGTCTACCGCGCACCCTTCTTTAAGCCCTTACCTTAGTCTATTCATAATATAGCCCCTTATTGTTACTTAATCTATCGGATTGCTCCCACGGAAAGCTAGCCGTGATATTAGACTAAGGTTAACCCCAATTGGCCTATAGAGGCGACATAATACTAGGTCCAACGGTCAAACGCGTAGCTAGTTCTACTACTATAACTACAGACCAACCGACCCTCTAAGCCCTGCTTAAGGCAGGCAATTGCAACAGTAGATTAAGCAGCTGAAAGAAGAGACTGCGGTAATTAGATTAAAAGGATCACCCTAATTACAATCTTAGTAGCAAAAGGACTTACCTAAGGAAGCAAAGAGATACTATGGTAAGAAAGAGCGCATTAAGGCCTAGTGCACTAGAGATAGCTACTGACCCAGCGCTGGCAGGTCGCGAGGAACCCGTAGACGCAATACTTAAGCCGCCAGAGCTCCAACCGTACTATGGCGAGATAGAGCTTTTAGACGATATAAAGAGTAAATGGGACCGTCTTATGGTATAATTGGAAGATAATAAGAACCCTATGTACTTTAAGATAGAGACCAAAAGGGAGTTTATAGCCGCGACTACCTAAAGCCTAGCTAAGATACCTATAACCGAACTTATGGAGGAGCTGAGGCTCTAGGGAATACAAAGGAAGGCGTTAGAACAGCAGATTGCTATACTATAGCGTCTTACAAATAACTACGCGTATAAGGCTATTAATGCGAAAGAGGAGGCTGAGGTAAAGATAGCGGAGCTTAAGGAGCACCTGGATAATAGGACTAATAAGCTCTACGAGGCCAATTGGAAGATATTAAGGATGGGCCGTAAGGTTACTATATAAGCCCTAGATCGGGAAGACAGCAAGTAAGAAAGCACACCGTTACGGACAATTCGAGAAGGAATACTACTCTCTTAGACGAGCAGTGTTACGGGCTTAGGACGCACGGCGAAGTTCCTAGATCTACCTACGCTTATAGATGGGAAAGAACCTACCTATTAGGCCTAGAGCGGCTATATACGAAATAAGCTTTAATTTAATATAGACTGGTTTTACCGGGACGACCTAGGCCAAGAAGAAGATGCAAAAGTAGCGTATATTAAGACGCGTATAGGAGGCAAAGCTTATAACCACCTCTTACCTTATTTAGAGGTAGAGTGCGACACAGAACGCAACCCTACTAGTAAAGAGGTACTTAAGTTCCTAGAGAACGTCTTTAAGGACCCAGATCGCCGCATTAAGGCCCGGCAGGAACTTAAAGGCCTTAAGATGCCGTACCTAGGAGACTTCAACGATTTCTAATCTAACTTCGTACGGTTAGCAAATATCTTAAGGATGCTATAAGATTAATAGAAAGAGGAGCTTTATAATAAGCTTTATAATAGCCTACGCGTCTAAATGGAAGTCAAGGTAGCAGATAAAGACTATAGCTTCTACGCTTATTATAAGACTGCTTAATAGTACGCCCAAGGTCTAAAGCAGATAGGTAAGGAACGAAGTAACTATAGAGTAGCCTAGGCTATAAAGAAAGCATCTATTAGGGGCGCTAAAGAGACTAAAGGTCCCCCCCCTTTCTGGCAGTCTTTAACTTTAGCACTAGCCGTAAGAGCGCCAGTTACCTACTTTAACTGTGGTAAGTAAGGACACTATTCTAAGGATTATATAGCGCTAAAGAAGATAGAAGCTAAAGCAATTAACTAAAGTAAAGAGTATGAGATAGTCACCGACTCGGCGGAATTGGAAAATAAGCAGCTCTAGGAGAAGTCTCCTACTTAGAGTAGACCAGAGTAATTAATATAGCGCCCGTACAGCTAAAGGAGATTTTAAAAGGCGCAGCCCTTACGATGCTATGCAGGATTGCGCTAGGTGGCGTAGCTTTTAATATGGTAAGCCTGCTTAACTCTAGTGCGGGCGGAGAGGCCTTTATATACTATAAGCTACTACTAATTATTAAGTAACGACTGCGACCAAAGCTCTATAAGATTAAAGGATAAGAAGTTACTATGTCTGGCTATAATAATTAGCAGACAGATATAATTAGACAGCTCTTTAAGGCGAACCTAGTTATGGATGGTTGACGAGCCCCTATATAGTTCCTATTCTGCGATATAGGCCGCTACAATCTTCTTATTAGCCGTAGGTAGTTTAAGAAGACTAAGGCCCTTATTAACTATAAATACCGGGCCTTAGTATGGCCAACTAAGAGGAACTACTATAGCAGGCAGGACGTAATTATACCAAGAAAGGAACTCTTTCCCCTACTAATTAATAAGAATTACTAGAAAGATGCAGATTAAAGAGACGCACTACTAGATTAAGAGCCTGTGCCTACGCCCCAACGTATTCTTAAACGTATAGCCGTAATTAGAGAGCTTCGAGAGAAGAAGCCTCCTACCGAAATTACACTAAAATAAGCCCCGTACGACTATAAGTATACCTAGAGGATTAATACCCAAGACGTGATAAGGAAGATATAAGACCAGCTCTACCCTAAGCCAGCTTTACCACTAAAGCTAAGAGTAAGGCAGTCCTCGCCTATCGCGGATATTAGAGCTGCGGATATCGCGTTACTTAAGGCTAGGAGATTCTTATACGGAGCGAAGCGTAAAGGCGTAGTAATTAGATCTACTAGCCTCTATAAGATTAACCGGCTAATAGAAGATAGAAAGGGATAGGACACGCTACTAGATAATAAGGAAGAACTCCGCCGGCTTATCTATAAAAAGCTACTATAGCCCTATTAAGAGTACGCTGACGGTTTCTTAAAAGCTACCTCTAATATACTACCACCGCATCGCGAGGGGGTGGACCATGATATTGTTCTTAAAGGCGACAGCCGCAATCTAGCCCCTAGCCTACTATATAACATATCACTAGAGCAGCTAGAGCTTATTAAGGTCTACCTACAGAAGCACTTATAAAAGGGGTTTATAGTACCAAGCGACGCACCCTTTATAGCTCCGGTCCTATTTACTAAGAAGCCTAAAGGGGGATAGCAATTCTGCGTTAACTTTTAAAAGCTTAATGTAATTACTAAGAAGGACCGCTATCCGCTGCTATTAATTAAGGAGACGTTGACCAGGTTATTAAGAGCGAAAATCTTTACCAAGCTAGATGTTTAGTAGGCTTTCTACTATATACAGCTAAAGGAAGAGGTAGAGGAGTTAATCACCTTCTATATAAGGTACGGATTATATAAGTACCGCATCCTACCCTTTAGACTATATAACGGCCCTACATCCTTCTAAAGGTTTATTAACAACGTCCTTTTTAACTACTTGGACGATTTCTATATAGCCTATATGGACGACATCCTAATCTACTCGGACGACCCGCTAGAGCACGAAACTTATATTAAGAAGGTATTGTAGAGGCTTTAAGAAGTAGGCCTATAAGCAAATATTAAGAAGAGCGAGTTTAATATCACCAAGATAAAGTTCCTAAGCTTTATTATCGGTACTAACGGGATCGCTATAGACACTGATAAGCTAGCTATAATTAAGGATTAGGAGCCCCCTACTTTAGTAAAGGGGGTGCAATCCTTTTTAGGATTCTGTAACTTCTACCAGGCCTTCTTAAAGGATTACAGCCAAGTTGCACAACCGCTTAGTAAGCTTACGAAGAAGGAAGTATGGTATCCGCTAGGGGAGGAGGAGCTTAAAGCCTTTAAGCGAGTTAAGGCCCTTATACTATCTGGCAGTGTAATTAAGCACTACTTACCGTTCTAAGATACCTATATAGAGACTAACGCGAGTAACGGAGTAGTAGCTGGGGTACTAAACTAGCTGCAAGACAATAGGACCTAGAAGCCAGTAGCCTTCTTCTTAAAGATAATGTCCCCTATAGAGATACGGTATAAGATCTATAATAAAGAGATACTAGCGGTAATAAGAGGCCTATAGGAATAGCGAGGTCACCTTATTAGCCTCCAGCGTATACCCTTTATAGTAGTTATAGATTATTAAGCCCTTAAGTACTTTATAACTAAGAGGCTGCTAAGTCCACGGTAGGCCCGCTAGGTAGACCTACTAGCGGACTTCTATATATGGATTATGTATAGGCCAGGCACGGCGAATATAGTAGCTGATACCCTATTACGAAAGTAAGAGGACCTAAAGACGTAGAAAGAGAAGGATATAGCTACACGCACTATACACCTAATTAACCCCGCCTTTATAATCGCCACACTAAAGGCAACCTTAAGAGACCCCCTAGCTGCAGCAAATTATAAGTAGGAACTATATAAGCTAGTTAACTAAATCCTCTAGGCCAATCGAACTAGTAAATCGCTAGTAGGGCTATATTAGTTAGCTAAACAAGACCGGAAGGGCTGGAAACTCCAAGGAGGACTATTTACCCGATTTGGTAAGCTAATAGTCCCTGACACTAACTACCTCCGCACCTACCTTATTGCAGAGGTATACTCTTACTAGGTAACCGCCTACCTAGGTAAGACGAAGACTAGGAAACTTGTAGCAGACTAATACTATTAGCCAGGACTACCATCAGACTACGATACCTATGTAAGAAATTGCAGGACCTGCAGAAGGACCCATATACCCCGCGACAAAACCCTAGGCCTACTGCACCCCCTACTAATTGGTAAACGCTATTGGCAGTATATCTCTTTTAATTTTAAGTCCTTCCTAATGGATAAAAAGGGCTTCGACAACATCTTTATAGTCGTTAATTAACTAGGCAAGAGAGCCTTCTTACTACCCTACTATAAAACTGCTACTATAGCTGACGCAGTAAACCTGTACTACCAATACATCTAGCGCGTGTACGGCCTCCTAGAGACGGTTATATTAGATTAAGGACCCTAATTTATCTTAGCCTTTATAGACAAGCTATGTAAACTAACCGGCGTTAAGCAAAAGCTCTCTATATCCGGTCACCTATAAATAGATAGTAATACAAAGGTACTAAACCAGTACATTAACCAACGCTTAAGACCCTTTATTAACCACTACTAGGACAATTAGTTAGAGCTTCTCCCCTATATAGACTTTGCATAGGTAATCTTACCGCACGAATTTACTGGCTTCGCACTATATAAGCTAGAGCTAGGATTTAAGCCAAGGCTCTACTTTAACTGGGAGGAACGTATACAAGCAACCTTAACACCTTGTAAGAAGCTAATACGACAAAAAGCTTAGGCTTTTGTATGTAGGACCTAGGACGCAGTTAAATGGGTAAGAGATAACCTAGTAAAGGCCTAAGAGCGGCAGATAATATAAGCTAATAGGCACCGCCGCGAACCAGACTTTGGAGTAAGTGATTAAGTATACGTTACTAGGAAGGGCTGGGCTACCAACTAACTAAGTATTAAGCTAGACAGATAGCTCGTAGGGCCTTACAAGATTCTAGGCATAAAAGGATACTCGTATATTATCGACCTACCCCCAAATATAAAGATGTTAAACGTCTTCCATGCCGATCAACTACGAAAGGACCTAGATAACCCCCTACTAGGCCAAAACAGGGAGCCAGAGGAGCCAATCCTAATTAATAGCGAGCCGGAGTATAAGATTAATAAGATCCTTACTAGTAGAACCTACCACGGAAGGCTATAGTATAAGGTTAACTGGGTAGGCTACGACCTAGACGACACCTGGTATAACGCAGACGGCTTTATTAGCGCCCCCCATAAGATTAAGGCGTTCCATGACAAGAGACCCTATAATGCTGGACCACCCGTACAGCTATTATAATGGCTAGAGGCGTATTACAAGGACGTAAATCTAGAGCCCTTAGAGGAAGACAATAAAGTAAAGAAGGACGGAAGGGTAAGACGGACAAGGAGAGCCTGACTACAAGGATCAAGGGCGATCCTCCTAGCTTAAAGGGGGGTGATGTGACGGTTCGTCTACATAGCTACTATTGAGGCGTCGTCGGTCACGGATTAACGTCGCCCTAACGTTGCCCCGACAACTGAACATGTACATAGTCGTCTACCGCGCACCCTTCTTTAAGCCCTTACCTTAGTCTATTTATAATATAGCCCCTTATTATTGCTTAATTTATCGGATCGCTCCCACGGAAAGCTAGCCGTGACAATACCCGGCATAGAAAATCGCTATTAGCTTAGTTAAGGGCGGTAAGTGAAAGTAATATCTTTGCAGCAAAAATTACTTATTTAGTTTAGGGACTAAACCTTCTAGGGAGGGGAGTACTGTTATAGCACTGTCCTAACGCATACTGTTCCATACTGTCTCGTACTATCTTATACTATTCCTACTATTGGCTGGCCCACCACTAGCGCCTTAGCGGCTGCCCCTACTATTTATATACAATACCCCCTTTTACCTCCTTCTCCTCTTTATACTATAATGTAGTTATTTAGCCTACTTGCATTACAGCACTATAACAATTAGCTTACTTAATAGATAACTTTATAAAGATAAATAGATAGAAATAGACAGTTTTACCTATAATAGGAACTACTACTAAAAAATAATATAAAGCTATTTTATAATTAATTATAGAGCTACTAATAAATTTATAAATACCTAATTTATATATACTTATAACCTACTTACCTTACCTTTACTAAAGCCCGCGCCCTATAACTTATTAATAGTAATTATACTATATAAAAGATTACCTATATAATATAACTTTACCTAGATATAAATAGGCACTAGAAAGAACTTTAGGCTTATATTATACTACTTACTAACTACCCTATTATCTTTAGAATAAACTAGCTTAAATAATATAACTCTATTATTAACTAAAAAAAGAGAGAAGTAACTTTTAACTCTAAATACTATAGAGAGACTTACCTAGGGCATAGCCTAACCACCTCTATTTACTCCCTAGGATATTAACCTAAGGAACCCCTTATTACCCTATTTATAACTAATTACTACTATATAAGTGCCTTAGCCTTCTACTATATAATATATAAGAAAGGCTAAATTGTTACTATAGCTTTCTAATTATAACTATATAAGCTTAATAAAAAAATAAAACTACATCCTTTATAGTAATAGGATAGATATAGTTAACCTTTTAGAAGATAACGCCACTATAGAACTCTATAAACTTTTATCTTTAAACTTTAAGAAGTTTATAAAGCTTAAAAAAGGACTTACTAATAAAGAACTCCGTAAGCTCCTTAAGAGGTATTATAACTTTACTAATATATGCTTATAAAAAAGCGTAGATATACTCCCCCTATATTAACCTAATAACTATACTATTAATATTAAATAAGGAAAAATACTACCTTATAAGAGACCCTACCTAATATTAAAAAATAAACTTTTAGTTATAAAAAAGTATAT
>Ga0307515_10007339_pt1 | contig 21808 bp, 2 predicted proteins | sample 17_EM_MG_FD_194513 | JGI IMG/M metagenome (GOLD analysis project Ga0307515, IMG submission 194513) | Populus trichocarpa ectomycorrhiza microbial communities from riparian zone in the Pacific Northwest, United States - 17_EM | ecosystem: Host-associated > Plants > Roots > Unclassified | place...
TAAAAGTCCAAATCTAGATTATTGGAATTTATTATTAAGTGGTTGTTAAGATATTAAGGTGTAAATTTAGTAAGTTTTGAGGTGGGCCACTAGCCCGCGTGGGCCACTAGCCCGCCAACTACGTTAAGGAATAAGGCTAATATAAATACTATAAAATAATAGGTATATTACGAAGTAAGTATAATCGATAATAATATATAACGAAGTAGGTATTATTAAGCTATATATATATAAACTACGTAATAAAGTTAAGATATTGTATAAGGAAAGAAAGTAGAAAATAGAAGAAAGGGGTATATATTATTTACTTAATTGCTAGGTTAATAGGTGCTGTATTATATATAGAGTAAAATAGGATTTAGGTAGCGATTGTAACGGAACCTTATAGCAAGAACTACGGTGGGCTTATTATTAGGCTAAGTGTATAGGTAATGCAAATTAAAGTTAATAACGTAATAATAACTAGTGGAGTAGTTGCCTAATAGATTAACTCTAATTATATTCTAAGAATTACTATAAGGAAGGAACTATCTAGGTAGGGACTAAGGGTCCTTAAATACACAACCGTACTCCTATAAAATCCTTCTTGTATATAATATATATGTGCTTTATCTACTCTATTACAGATTATACGGATTCTATAGATTATATAGATTATATTATATAACCTTAGTTACTATTCTTCGTTATATAGCTCTACTAATTCTATCTTAGACCGTGCTTAAATTAACTAACTAGCTTCTTCTAACTCTTTCCTAAGTAGTTATAACATTATACTTAAAGCGTCCGTAACACGATCTCCCTCCTTTTTATCTTCGTCCTTAAAGATCCTAAATATCTTTAAGTTATTTACTAGAGGTGTAATATTTATCTAATTAATTTAGTTAATATTATTACTTATTATACCTAAAGCAACTTCTTCTTCTTTAACTGCTTATTGCACTCGCACTGTCGCTATAATATTATCCCTTAGTAAGATTATACTATCTCCGTATTCTCGCTGCTTAAGAGAGGGGTTAGTCTATATTACGTTAGTAAGTCCATTTTCGCAATAACTATCCTCTTATTTAGAGTGCATAAAAGCAAATATTTGTTTATTCTATAATATTTATTCCGTCTCTAATGCTAAATATACGCAATTTATTACTCTTAATAGTCGTCTAGTTCCCTAATTAATTTGTTTTAGGGTTTTATATTTAATCTATTACTATACGGCTAGATAATAAACTGTCTATTACTCTTGCTAAATTGCGCCGTTCTTAGGACGCTAAACGGGAGGCTGCTAATGCTTAGCAACGGGCCCTTAAGTCTCGTCTTACGGCGTCTACTTAGTTAATCCGTCTTAAGAAGGTGCATAAGAAGGTCCGCTTTAAGGAGTAAAAACTTATAAAATAGGATCTATAGGAACTTAGTAATAAAAGAACGGATTCTCTTTTAGCCGAGAAGGAAATAAATCTAAGTAGTTTAGCAACTGCTCTTCTTAGGTCCCCCTTAGGTAACTTGTTCTTTAGCAATCCTTCTTTATTATTACTGCCTAACCTAAATTTTTCTGATACTTCTATACCTTTTCTATAGCATTCTTTAAATTTTCTAGTAGTTCCTAGGTAGTCTTATTATAGCCTATTTACTTAACCTTATACTATATTTTATTGTTAATGTCCTTATAACTAACAATCTTTAAAACTTACTATTTATCTTCTTCTTATCCTTTATACGTGTCTGCTTTATAAACTAGTAGCTTAATATTCCCATATACTGGCTCTAGTATTACGATATACTATATAGGGTAGATCTTTATTTTGGCTAGTAGGTTTAACTTAAACGTAATTAATAAAATCCTTTAAATAATTTTAAAAGGTCCTAGTCTAACGTAGTCTAACTTCTTACTTAGTTGTTAACTCTTGAAATTTTTATATAGTAGCCATACTTTATCTCCCTCCTTAAGATCTAGTCCCTTAGATCTCTTAGCGTTATAATACCTTTTTATTCTCTCTTATACTTTCTTTACTAATTCTATAAGGTCTATATAAAGATTTATTAACGTCTTTATTCTTTCTTTAGCTGTACTACTTGTTTTTTTCGCTTACTATAGTAATAATAATGTTCTTAGCTTATATCCATAATTTACCTTAAATAGTAATATGCCTATTTCTTCTTAAGGTGTTATATTATATATAAACTGCGTAACTGGTAATAATAATACCTAATTATTCTATACGTAATTAATATAGTGCCTTAAATACTATTCTAGCGTCTAATTTAATTTTTCCATTTAACTGTCTGTCTGCGGATAATATACGGTAGAAGTTACTGCTCTAACTCCTTGTTCCGCTAAGAATACCTCTTAAAATACTACTATAAATCTTAAATCTCTGTCCGATATAATCTTGCTTAGTACTCTATATCTTATAAATACTTCTTTAATATAGATTCTAGCGATATCTTCCGCTGAGATTTCTTTTATATATGCTATATAGTATCCCCACTTTATAAGCTTGTCTACTATTACTAAGATTACATTATAATCTTATCCGGTAATAGGATTTTTTAACTTTAGTAACTTAATAATAAAGTCCTATAATATAACTTTTTACGGTCTCTCTAGTATTTTAATAGGCTGTAGCCCTCTATACGGCTTATATCTTATTAGTTTATTCCTTTAGCAATCTAGATATTCTTTAGTAACTTTTTATACTAAGCTTTAGATTCTACTTCTCCTAGAGTCTTAATACTAAGCTTATAGCTCTATTATGTCCTTAAGTTAAATCCTTATAGAATTCTTCTATAAATCATTCTGCTATACTTCTTAGGATATACTCTATTTTTTAATTTTCGTATATATCCGACTGTAGATCTTCTAGCTATACTTTTAGAATCCTTTATACCTAAAAGCTCTTTAGTAACTTATAAGCTTTCTCTAGTTCTTTCTAAGTTGCTATAATTTTTAGATAATTATACCTAATTAATCCGTCTATATCTTTTCTCAGTAAAGCCCCTAATGGCTTTTCGTTATTCTATAGTTTAGCCTTTTAACTTAGAGCGTCTGCTTATGTGTTGTCTATACCCTTAGTATACTAAATCTTAAAATAGTATTTTATAAGCATCTCTACCTATTTAACTTGTCTTTAGTTAAGTTCCTTTATTATTAGGAACCCTATTAAGTTCTTATAGTCTATCTTAACTATAAATAGTTTCTCTATACCTTATAAGAATGCTCTCTATTTCTTTAATACTATAACTATACCTAATAACTCCTTATTGTAGATATTATAGTTTAACTCTAGTGGTATTATCTTTCGACTATAATATGCCACTGGGTGCTATCTATCTTAATATTTCTATATAAAGTACGCCCCTAGTATATAGTCTAATATATCTATTTTTATAACCGTCTCTAGACCTAGTTAATAGATTTTAAGAACTGGCTCCTAGGTGAATAACTCCTTAACTTTTTTAAAGAGTTCCTGCTATTCCTCTCCCTATACCTATAGTTCTTCTTTCTTCGTTAATTGCGTAAATGGTTTAATATCTTTTAACTACTACGCTATAAACCTTTTATAGTAATTGTAAAACCCTAGAAACGATTTTAATTGCGTAACATTTTCTAGTTTATGCCAATTTACTATAGCCTTAATTTTCTTTAAATCTATACTAAGTTGGCCTAGTTTAATAATAAATCTAATAAAATCGGTCTTCCTGGTAAAGAACTCGCATTTTTTAATTGCTACTAGCATCTATTCTTCTTATAGTCTCTTTAAGACCTATTTAACATATTCCCCGTATTCTTCCTTAGTTATTAAGTAGATAATAATGTCGTTAAGGTATACTATAATAAATTCATCTAAGTATTCTCCTAATATATTGTTAATACGCTTCTAGAACGTTGCTAGTACATTTATAAGTCTGAATTATATAACTAATGGCTTATATAGTCCTTCTTTTAACTTAAAGGCTGCCTTTTATTTGTTATCTTCTTTAATCCTAATCTAATAGTACGCCCATCTTAGATCTATCTTCGTAAAGATTTACGCATTACCTATCCTGTTTTAGATTTCGCTAATTAAGGGTAAAAGATACCTATCCTTTCTAGTAATACTGTTTAACTATCTATAGTTAATACACAGCCTTAGTTTACTATTTTTCTTTAGTATAAATAGTACTAGATAACCTACTAATGACTACAATGGTTTAATATATCCCTTTTATAGGGTTTTCTAAATAAACTCTTTTAGTGCTCTACCTTCTTTTTCGGTAAGCTTATAAATTAGAAAGAACTTTAAACTTATTTCTAGTTCTAATTCTATTTTATAGTCCTATGCTATATACTCTAATAGCTTTTTACTTTCTAGTGACTATAGTTTCTTGCCGTACTTATAGTATCTTTTTAGTATATAACTTAAGCCTCGCTTAGTCTTCTTGTATATTACTCTAACTTAGTACTATACTAACTTAGCTTATTATTGTATCTTGCGGCATTAAGTATCTCTAATATTAATTTAACCTATAATCTAATTAATCTTTAGATTGTATTCCTATAACTAAGGCATTCCTAATACTGCCTTATTATTCCCCAATAGTAATATATTAAAAGATATCTCAATTTATCTCCCTTTAATGGTTAACTAAATAGGTCCTATTTTAAGGTTAATAATCCCTCCTTTATAGGCTATTGGATCTCCTAAAATCGTTACTAATAGGTAAGATTGCTCCTTCTATCTATAAGGTAATCCCATTTTCTTAACTATTAGTAGTAAGACGTGGTTCCTTATTACTCTACTATCTATTAATGCTTTAAACTGCTAATCTTGCCACTTAACTCGTAAATTTAGATATTGTTCTTAAATTCCTTTAAGGGTCTAAGGCTCTACTACTAGCTTCCTTTAGTTCTATAAGCCTCCCCTTTTCCTAACTATTAGCTACTTAATCCTGTTTATACTTGGTCCTCCTTAAGCTAATACTTAGTTTATTTTTTATCTTTAATATGCTATAAATACGTGTTCTCTAGGCATTCCCACCACTGTTGTCTATCTAGGTATTTTTCCGTAAGGAATCTTCCTGGTTAAAGTATTAAGTCCCTTTATTCTTAAACTTCTATAAGGTACTAACTATGCATATACTTAGCGTTTTAATATTTCGCCTTATCCGTTATTTAATATATTCTTATTAGATACTTCCAATTCCTATCCTTAGGTGCTCTATATATATTACACGCATTATCCATATATACTATCTATAATAGTATATAATGTGCTTAATGTCTTAGATTAACTCTTAGCTCGTCTTTATTTCTAAGTTTAAACCTTTTTTATATTAATCTAAGCGTCGTAACTTTATTTATAGGTACTAAAATTTGCTACTTGCTTCTTAAGTCCTCTAATTACTCCTCTAGATCCTTTAACGTCATAATTAAGGCTCCTTTGATATAACTTATAGCCTTTTCCGTAATTAGGTAGTCTTAGATAACTTTTTTGTCTAACTATATATAGAAATCTTCCTACTTATTGTTATGCCTTTACCTATACTACTTTTAGTACAGCTACTAAAGTGTATACGGCTTATCCATAAGAAAGTATCTTTTTATTACTACGTCGTAATAGCCCTTTATATGTCGTTCCTTAAACCTAGTTAAAATCCCTAGATCCTCTTCGTTTTCCAGTTTAATAAGCCACTTAGCTCTTAGTATACCTATTCTAGGCCTATTAGTAATTCTTTATACTAGTACTCTGTCCCTTATACGTCCCAATATACTAGATCTCTTATCTAGTTTTTGTTCTTACTATACAATAATTCTTTATCTAAACTCTTCTATAGTTTCTTTTAGTTTACGTCTCGTAGATAGATCCTTAAAGTTCTCTTACTTCTTAATCTTAGTATTAGCTTTTTAATCTTTAGGCTAAACACTACGTTCTCCTAGTAAGTCCTTTAGGTCTATATATCTATCTCTTAGTCTAACCGCTATTTATATTATAGATTCTCTAATCTATAAAGAAGCCTCTTACCTCTTACTTATAGGTGCCCTTATTTATACTCCAAATTCTTAGTCCTTTAGATTCTTTAATCCTAAGCTTGTTTCTAACTTAAGCTTAGCTCCTACCTTAGTCTAACTAGGCTTAGGTATTCTTATCTTATCTTAAGAGTCTTAAATCTCACTTATCTTATCTTAAGAATCTTATGCCTATGGGAAACTCTATCCCGAGCTTATTTGTATATCTTTAAACTAAGCTACTGCTCTACTCTATTAGTTATCGTCTATTATAGGTCCTTAAGCTTACCTTCTCTTATCTTAAGAATCTTGGTTATCTCACATCTCGTCTTAAGAATCTTAAGCTTTTAGCCTTTTACCTTTATTAAGTGCCAAAGTGGTTTACTATCCTACTTCTCTTACGTCTTGCGAAGCAATAGATATCGTATCTAGTAGGGTCTTAATCTCTACTAATATTCCCTATTCTATAGTGGAATTATCCTCTACCTCTTATATAACATCTCTAAGGTCTACGCGTTCCTAGTAAACCGCCTTTATTACCTTATCGTTATAAAATATTTTGCCTATATTAAATTTATTATCCTTAATATCCGATTTATAAACTAGTTTATTAGTTCCTCTATATACTATAGGGTTTAGCTCCTATAGCTAATAGCTTATACTATACTTAGCGTTTTTATAAATTTAGTATATGTTATTATAACAAAACGCAAAACTTTTAATTAAACACTCTTTTATTCCTCGCAGTATACTATTATCTCTCTATACGTATATATCTTCTACTACTAGTTTTATTTCCTTTATTATATAGTAACTCTAACTATCTTTATAGTCCCTTATAAAGTAACCCTATTTTCTATAATTTATATAAGCTCCGTCTTTAAACCATTAACTTTACTATAAAGTCCGCCTAAATATCTTCTGCTGCTAAGATCCCTAGTTTAGCCTCTACTCCTTAGTCCTATAATTACTAGATCCTTAACCTCTAGGTTTCCATAGTTTCTTACTCTATCTCTTATAGGCTTCTTTAGTACTACTTAGGTTTATTAGCTTTACGCCATACCATAGTTTCTAACTTAGCTTTAGTTATTACGTACTCTGCGCCTTATATAACTATAGAACTCTATCCTAACCTTTCTTAGCCTATTCCCTTTAGTAGATCCAATTATTAATCTTAATCGCTTAATCTATTAAGTCCTATAGGGTGTCTGCATCTTCTATTAGAATAATTACGTCCTAGACTTTAGCCTTAAGTCCTTATTTATACTGTGCTATAAGCGCCCTATTATTCTACTTAACTTATATTACTAGCGTCTAAAACTGCGTTATATACTTAATTGCTAAAGTTTATTACGTAATATCTTAAAGTTTTCTTTCCGCTGTGGTTACTGCCTCTAGGTCTCCAAATATTTATATAAGTTATTCCACAAATCCATTTTAGCTTAAGAACATAAACCGTACCTCTTAGTTCGTAGTTATTATTCTATTTACTTATATCTCTATAAGGTAAGGCTTAAACCATTTAAATACTCTTCCTAATAAGAACAATCCTATATACGCTATTTAATCCATAGGTATTGCCAGCTTGGCTCCTTCCTACGCGACCTTAAAATGCATCTGCGTAAGAAATCCTTTAAGCTTTAATCTCTCTCCTAAAAATCTTTTAATCAATAGTAACTTAACCTTTACTACGCCTATCCCATTAATCCTAGTTTTAAGTACTGCATTATTTTCTGTTAACTGGTTAACTATTTCCTATAGCTATCCAACCGTTATAGGTTGCTGTAAGTTAGTATCTGCCATACTAGTATCACCTAACCTTAAAGTAGTTACCGCCGTCAATGGCGTTATAGTGGCTGCTTTTGGTGGTATGTTATTTAACTTTCTATATTTAATACCGTAACTAAATAGTAATTATATAACGGAACCTTATAGTAAGAACTACGGTAGTTTCGTTATTGGGCTAGGTATATAGGTAATATAAATTAAAGTTAATAATATAATAATAACTAGTAGGGTAGTTACCTAATAGATTAACTTTAATTGTATTCTAAGAATTACTATAAGGAAGGAACTATCTAGGTAGGGATTAAGGGTCCTTAAATATACAACCGTACTCCTATAAAATCCTTCTTATACATAATATACGTGTGCTTTATCTACTCTGTCACAGATTACACGGATCCTATAGATTATATAGATTATATTATATGACCTCGGTTACCATTCTTCGTCACATGGCTCTACCGGTTCCATCCTGGACCGTACTTAAATTAACTAACTAGCTTCTTCCAACTCTTCCCCAAGTAGTTGTAATATCGTACTTAAAGCGTCCGTAATAGCGATTCTAGTAGAATTTAATAGACTTAGTAGAATTTGGCAGAAGTTGCGGATAATATAAACATTATAGATATTACGGTAGAAATAGATAGATAGATAGTATATATAAGGTGTTATAAGGTTGCCCTATAACTGTACCCCTCTTTTAAATTTAGGCTCCTATAAAACGAGGTTATAGAAGTTCTAGGTAGGATTTATAAAAGTCTTTTAAGGCTTATATAAGTCTTATAGGATTAATAGGTTTCTATAAGGGCTTAGTATTACCTCTTTATTTAGTAAGATATATATATAAGCGTTTCTGTTTATTATTCTTAATATTATTAATTCTTTTAACAAAATACTACTCCTTACTATCTACTTTAACTAGTAGAAGAGGGTCCTAAATCTATCCAGGTAGGGTATCCGTTATTAGGATAGTAGAGTAGAGGACTAATATATAGTATATAGGGTAGATTTTAACTATATTAAAAGGCTTTAGTTAGTAGCTTTCTTCTAGTTAAGTTTCTTAATAGGTTGGTTTAGATTTAGATTTCTTATATTTAACTAAATAAGCTATTAACTTAATAGGCCGGTACTAGAATTTAATTATTATTTACTGCTGCTTTATAGATAGATTAAACCTATATTATCTTATAGTAAGGAATTGCTATAGTTTCTCTATCTTATTTATTAATTTATCTAGTTTTATTATTTATAGAGTATAATAAGTAGAGTAAGGGGCATTATTTAGTGGGTTAAATCCTATTTAAGGATACTAATTATAGTTAGCTAAGAATAGAGAGACTTTTATAGTAAACTTAATAAATATAAACTAGTTAATCTAGTCGTCCTATAGGGATAATATATTGATATATCTAAATATACTATTCTATTATAGCATTTGCGTATTTAGTTTAACAATCTATTTATAGATCATATATAGTAGATAATAATACTTTAATATAGAGTTGGGTAGTTAATTCTTTTTAAAATATAATGATAAACTAACAGCCTCTAATTATTAGAAATAATGATTTTAGAGAGCTTATAGAGTTCTTATATATAATCTAGAAATAACTAGGCAATAGTAGGTATTAATATATCTAGGTAGGGGATTAAGTGTCTTATTTTAAATAGTCGATCTATAACTATTAAATTATTCTTATAGTCTTTATTTATAAGGGGTTTAATAATAAAGTTAACTAAGGTATTCTTTTATATTTAGTCTAGGGCAGGTAGTAGCTTTAAAGGGCTATTATATATCTTATATAAAGCTTTTGCTCATTAGTAAGTATAGTAACTAGCTAAATACCTACGTATTATTTCGTATATATTTCGCTAGTAATACTCTTTTAGGGCCGTCGAAATCGGACTCTACGCCTATACGTGATGACTTGGCCTACGAACTTGCTAGTTTTTAGGAAAGGTGATATAGAGACGTCGCACGGCGTGTGGGTAGGAAATGGTGATTGTAGAGATATTGGGGCAGTAGTGGAAAGTTTTTACACGGGATAGTAAGATCTCAAAAACCATTACTATTGGTACCCCTTTATAGTAGACAGCTATTATACTACTATTCCAAGCCTGCCTGTATAATTTTTAAGGGTATAAAACGGATTCTAACGTCCTCTAACCTTTAAATTGAAAGCATTAACGACCTTTTATAATTGATAAACGAGCGAATAAACGAATAAATAAACCCCCCTTTCTACCCCTAGAGCAATCGCCCGCGGAGTATACGGTTACTTATTGTTAATTACTGTATAATACTGCCTAGCAGCCTAAATAATAACAACCTTAGGTTTATCTTGTCTCTTCACTATAACTAGTTACCCTAAAAAGGGCCTAATAACTGTAATCTAGCTATAAAAGATACCTAGAGTATATATATATCCCGCTTGCCTTTAGTATTAAAAAATAGTAGTTAGAATGGACAAATCCCCCTTACGCCTTTAATAGGCCCTAGGGGGAGGGAGATAGGGCGTATATAGTAACGGTCTATAAGAGATAGTAAATAGAAGACGATTAAGATACGAGATATAGTATTTCTCCTTAATTAGGCTTGTAAGCGCTTTTATATTAATTATCTTATTAATAAAAAGGTATTAAACGTATTTTAAAAACCTATTAATAAATATAAGGATTAAATTGTATATATATTCTTACTTAGTTTTAAATAGCAAAAGATCTATAACGGCTTAAATAAATAACTTTAACTCGAATCTTAAACGAATGCTATATTATAAAGATATTAAGCTAAGGAGCAAGAGAAGGTAATAAGGAGACGTCTATATATATATGCCAAGTCTTAAGCGAAACCCTAACTAGGCGACGCGCCCTAACGCCGTTATATTCCTTTAGGCTTTGTCTACCTTAAATATATAGGGTTGCAAGTTAATTAACGAGATTTTAATATTAAATTGAATTGATTAAATCTTAGCACTTAATTTAATCAATTAAGAGTTTGCTGGCTTTTTAATTTAATTAATTTAAAAGTCCTAATTAAATTAAATCAGTTAATAAATATTAAAACTTTTATAAAAAAAATATTACTAGGATTAATAAGTTATAATACTCTAAACCTTATTTTCCTTAGTCTCCCTTACAAAAAAAATTTACCTAAGTATTACCTGATGTTTATATCATTATATTACCGCTAGTATCTTAGTAGGTAGAAGAACTTTACTACCAAATTTACCTATTAATAATATTAATTTTATTACCACTATGGCTTCTAACGCGTTAGATAAGAGCTAAGCAAATACCTTAATCCTTTCTATAGCTTATTTTAATCCTACTGTACCTACTAACCTCCAGCGCGCCTTAAATTATAGCTTAAATAGTAATACTAATATATCTACCACCGACTTCTAATAAGAAGAGTATAAAGGAATTAAGTAGAAGCGTCTTCTTAGCTACTATATTCCTTATCTAATGGTAGGTAGACGTTATGGGCCTATATAGAAGTACGGATATAATATTAAGTACGCTAAATTAGGTAAGTGGTATTAGGTATATAAGCTCTACTATAAAAAGAAGGCTTATCTATAATATATATATCTGGCTTTAGGCACCTTAAATTACTTTAGGTATATACAGGATAAATATAATACTAGTAATACTGTTAGGAATATAGGCAAGTTGCCATTACGCGAGGTAAGTTGCCGTCACGTAAGGCAAGTTACCGTCACGTGTCGCCGCGGCACTAGCGTGGCGAGGAGCCCTAAGCTCCTCGCCCTTCCTTAAGTAAGAAAAAGATAGAATAACAATTATTATACTATCTACAACTTGTAGATACGTGATATTACCTTATATTACTAATACTAATTAGTGGTTAACTTTAATATTATACTATAGAATAGCTAGGTATTTTACTAAGAAGAGATAAACTACTATACCAGTGCTATTTATGCTAGAGGAAGCTGTCTTTTAAGGTTAGAACTAGTCCTAAACCTTAAATAGAACTCTTCTATAAATCTAAGGATTTAAAGGCTAGAACTAGTCCTAAGCCTTTCCTAAATTATAGATTCTTGTATCTATTATATAGAATAATACGCTTTATAAGTCTTCGCAATTTAAGGCTAAAACTGGTCCTAAGCCCTATAATCGCAAATATATATTATAAACGCGTACTAAATAACGAACGCGTACTAAACGACAATCCCTACCCTAATGACACTTCCCTCCCCCTAAAAATATGGCTACGCCTACCTTAAATAACTGGGAAGACTCCTTACTACTAGGGGTAGCTTTATACGCAAAACTTATTAATAAAGATTAGGACAAATTTACTATTAATATAACAACTTATACTATAAAATAAGTTAACGGCTTTCTTTTATACCGTATTATATTTTACTAAAGTAGACACTACGCCAATCTATAGCTGTAGAAATATTTTAAGGAGGATTTTATAGGATGGACCGTCAACACCTAGGTACTTAGCAATGTTAATATTGTTTGGGATTTTTAAAACTTCCTCTATAGGAATAGGGTATATATTACTAAAAATAGTAACCCAATTACTAGTAATATTTAGGCCGTTATTATTAGTATAGAAGAACTAGTATAGATAAAAGCTAAAATTATACGTTAACTATGGAAACTTAGAACCAACCCATATTCTTTAAAAGGCAACTTTAATTTAGAATAAAACCCCTAGAACGCTATTATCCTACCTAAAGGTACTCTCCTACCTAGAGGTGCTCTCCTACCTAGAGGTACTCTTCCTCTACCTCTACTACTTTTAGCTCCTCTACCCTGGCTAACTAGTAAGCCTTTATTATAAGAAGTCACGAATCTAATAAAGGTATATTTGGACAAAGAGAAGAAGTTTAGAGGAGAACTATATAATATGCTCGGAATAAAACTATAGGTCTTTTATAACTGTTATAATAAGGTTAAAATTTAATGCTACTAGTACTATTACGCTTTCTCTATTATATTAAAGGGATAGGTAGTAACATTCTATTATAATTATATTGCGGGTAGAAACTATAGCTTTAATATAATACTTTAGCTTACTAGAGCCTACTTTAAGACTAATAAAAACTGCTAACTTTATATGTCTAAATAGCGGGAGACTATATTTTAAAGAGTTATCGCTTCTAATTTAATAAAGACTTATTTAGAGTGCCTTTAACTACTTTTTAATAAACTTTAGAAAATCTAATATAGCCTTACTAAAACTTACCAAAATAAGAACAGTCTAAGGGACTAGGTTATCTTAGCCTACCATAGCGTTTTTAAGTATAATTTGGCGCTATATAAACCTATAGATATATTTAAAGGAGTATATACCGAGCTAAGCTCTACCGTAGGTACTGTAATATAAATATAAGAATCTTAACAGTTCTATACCGAAAACCCTACCTAACTAAGTATTCCTAACTAATATAATTATAACTGGACTAATTAAATATATAGTGGCCGTAGTAGGGAATACGGTAAAGGGTATAACTAATATTAACTATAAGGTAATTGTAAAGGTCCTTATAGAGGTTTATTTTAAAGTAATCGCTAAAAGAAGTGCTATATTTATAAGAAGCTAAATTGCTAATTAACTAGATATTCTTTTAATAAGTAAAAGGAGGTATATAATAATTTTCGCTAGAGTATAAGAAATGTTAAAAATTATAAGGTTACTATAGCCTACTTCTAAAGCTTCCTAGTTTAATATAAAGGCGTAGAAGATTTTAAGGGTAAGGTTAATAAAGCCAAACAGCTCCTTATAGATATGGAAATTAAGGACTACTTTTCTAACTAATACTTTACTAAGTATAGTAGGTAGATGGTATATAAACCGTTACTATTCTTAATAACTAATCTACGCTCTATTCTATTATAAAGTTAGATATCTTTAATAAGCTAAAAGAGAGTTCCGCGTTTTCCTTTAATAATAGATACTTAGTAAATATCTTTTATGGTATTATACTAGATATAGAAGCCGCAGGAGTATCTATAATAGGAGGGCCTTAAGTTTAAGCTCTTTAGTAGCTTAATAGCTTTATTTAGATTAACTAATTAACGGCAGGCTAATATACGATTTATTTTAGTAAAGGTACTATAATCTCTTTTAGCATAATTAGGGTCTAAACCCCCTTAAGATATATCACTTTCTACATTATTCCTACGAATACTCCGTTTCTATTTTATATTAAAGATATAAATAAACTAGGCGTTAAGCTTAATAACCTTAAGAATATACTTATTTAGGGAGATAATTAGGTACCTATTATACGCAAGTAGAGCCACCCCTAGTTGCTCCTTTATTAACTAGAAAAGAGCGTTACTTAAAGCCACTTAATAGAGTTAGAGTTACGTTAACTATACCATTATTTTAGCTACCTATCTATTTATAGATTACTTAGGGTTCTCTAGCAAGTAGGCTATAAAGTTAAAATTAAGGCAATTAAGCATCTTATAAAGTACTACTACTACTACTAAATAAACTAGAAGTCCCCTGGCCGATTTAAGTTTACCCTTAAAAATAACTATAACTTTAACTTTTATATTATTGTTAATATTATATATCTTAGCGGTAAACTAGTACTCTAAGTTGTTAACTTCTTAACCTTCTTTTAAGCTGTATATTTCTTAAAGGATATATTAGCTAGGAACGTATAAAATACCCTTTAATTATACTAGATTAATATCTACCTAGGACCCCCTAATTAAATCGTCTATAATATAGGAAAGAACTTCTTATCTATAAAGTTTTAATAATAAATAAAGGTAATGGTAATCGAGGTTAAGGAAGTCCCTATTAAGGCATATAATAGTATTAAAAAAGTGGAGTAATATTACGCGCCATTATGCCGCGTATATAAGATTATCTTTTTAAAACTAGAGAACGCTAGTAAAAAACTTACCTTATAAATAGCTATTAAAGCCATTAATAATTTCGCTAGCCTAGATAGACTTATACCTACATTACTAGTCTTTAGCGCCTACCCTTAAATAACTAATAATTCTTTACTATTTCCTTTTATTATATAATAAGCTAAGGCTATTTATAAGGTAATAAAGGAGGTATAACGTCTCTACGCTATATACTAGGTTAACAACGTACTAGGAATAAGAAATGGCCTAAATACCTTAACTATACTTAATCTACTACCCTAGTCTGAGGTATGCATATAGTGTAAAAAGGGAGGGTAGTTAGGCCTATATTAACTTATTATAATTAATAGTTAAACTTATACTATTTAGATGCCTTATAGACCTACTTAATTCCATTTAATTATTATTAAGCCTTATTATAAAGATAATAGTTCTAAGCCTTTATAGGATGCCTTAGAGAAGAACTATAATTAACGTACTTTAAAAGGCGACTATAATTCTAATATAATTATAGTAGAGGTTCCGTAACTATAACGTGGTAAAAGTCGCCTAAAGGGATTATAAAATCGCTAATATCTTATTAATTTTAAAGAGTAATTTGTTACCGCCATTAAGAATAGAGTTAAGTTATTATTAGCCTTTATAACAGCTAAGGAGAAGGCTAACTTTAAGCTCGTAAAATAGCTCTAAAAGGAAGGCTATATTATAACTCTTAGAGCTCTTTTCCAAGCATCTAATAAGTAGGAGATTAATAGTCTTATTATAAAAAGAGTCTTTAAATTTAAGAAGTATAACCCTACTAAGTTTAATAAAGTTTATATCTTTAAGTTAAGAATAGTTAACGAGATTAAAGGCAAAGCTACTAACGCCCTATTTAAGAAATTAAGGCTTATTATTTAAGGTTATTACAATAATAGTAAAGAGGTAATTTTTATGCAATTTTTTATAATTTAACGAGTTAGTTAGCGAGTTATTATTGCGCTAGCTCCCTCTTTAATAAAGAATAAAATAGCGGTTTATTTATAAGATATTACTTAAGCCTATACCTAATTAGAGACATACCTTTAGCGCTTAATATTAGTATACCTTTTAGAGTAAATTCGCCACTAGTATCCTAAAGATACAATTATAGTTATACTTAAGCCATTATATAGAATTATAGAGGCAGGAACTTACTAGTAGGCTACCTATAGCAAGCACTATAAAGAGAAGCTTTTAATAACTACTTTTATATTTAATCCCTACTTCCTTATTACAACTATAGGAACTCTATTTAGAATTGTCGGTATATAAACTAATAATATAACTATCTTAGGAGACGACTAGTTTTTAGCTCTTAAAGAAGATAAGCTAGTAAAGGTAAATCTTATAGCAAAGCTAAAGGAAAAGCTTAAGTTAATAATACTATTACTTTTTAATAGATATATCCTCGCCCTAAATAAGGATTCTATTACTTACGCTAGAAGGGTTAAGGTAAGAAGATCGATATTATTAACGTTAATTCTCTAAAGCAAAGATATGTAGAGTAACGCGCTTATAAAATATATATTACTTTTATCTATTAACCTAAGGCTTTATTTAATCTCTTTATTACTACCTAATACTAGGAACTAACTAAGGATAACATTCTTACCCTAAATAAACGTCTTTTTTGGCAAATGAACTATCTTAATTGGGGACTACTCTATATGCCTATTAATCTTCCTACTACTAAGCTCTTTATATTTATTAATAGATTGTTTATAAATAATAAAGATTTTAGCTTTTAGCTAGGATATAAGATTATTATCGCGAACGAATTTACTAGAGAGAATAATTTTATAATCTACAATAATCTTATTTACTAAAGCTTAACTAAGAGTAAGCGCGTTACTTAAAGCGTTTTAGTATTAGAGATATATAAAATAGTTAGCGGAGTTAATATAGTAATTATAATTAGAACTACCCTAAAGATAATTATAAATTGACTTAAACTTCTTACTATCCCTATAATTATATGCACCGACTTATATTCCCTCTATAAGTATTTAATTAAGCTTAGTACTATAAAGAAAAAGCGCCTTATAATTAAGATTATAGTACTTTAGTAATTCTATAAGCGTTATGAACTCTTTAAAATTTAATAAATTAATAGCTAAGATAACCTAGTAAATGCGATAATAAAGGCGAACCTAAATAAGGTACTAGAGACGTTTATTAATATAAATACTCTATATAAGTTAAAGGTTAGGTTAAAAGGGAGTAGGAGTATAATATCCTATAGACCCTAACTTAAACTAGCTAATTAGGATTTTCTATCCCTAGGATAGAAAATTGCTATTAGCTCGCTTATTACTAGCGCCTTAGCGGCCCTCCTAATAAGATATCTACCTATAACTCCTAAGTAAGAAAGCACTACGTGCTAAAAGGTAAATTTTAGGATAGCGAGACTTATATTATAATGGCAATAGTAAGTAAGGAGGATTAATATTTGTTACGCTAGTTAAGCGGTATATATATATAGATAGCAACCGCAAAAGAAGAGTTGCTAGTGTTAGGAATATAGGCAAGTTGCCGTCACGTGTCGCCGCGGCACTAGCTTAGCGAGGAGCCCTAAGCTTCTCGCCCTTCCTTAAGCAAGAAAAAGATAGAATAACAATTATTATACTACCTATAACTTGTAGATATGTAATATTACCTTATATTACTAATAAATACCTCTATAGAAAAAGCAAAGCAAGAATAATTAGTTTTTAAATAGCTATAACTTTAAGCTAATAAGCTAGAGAATTTAAATTTTTATTTAAAAAGTATAAAAAATTATTATAAAGTTGAAAAATAGGGGGAAAATGCAATTTCTTATATAACTTTTTTTTAAAAAAAAAATTTTAATGGTTAAAATGATTATAATAAACTCTTATACTTTTAAAATAAAAGTTTTAGTAAACGTAAATATCTATAAGATGTTAAATTTAAAAAAAAATTTGTTTAGTAGTAGAAATGTAACGTGTCCCACCTTACGTCGCCATATGGCTAAAAAGACTAAGAGTGCTTACGAACTTGTTATAAGCGTAGTAGGATCTAATATATATTGCCGGTATCACCCAAGTGCACTTATATGGCCTATTAACTGTTAAATTAATTCTTATCTAATAGGTGTCAAAAGCAGAGGATTGTAAGGATCGCGGTGCCTAAGTAGGGGGCTAATTAGTCACCATAAGGATGACTAATTAAAGACATGACCGACGACACGTAACCACGTAACTTTTGTCTATATATTCCGACAGTAATATTACTATTAAGATAAGAGAACTATTTTAACTCTCTTATCTATAAATAGGTGTTAAGAGCCTAAATCTAGCCTCTTAAGTAAAAGGACGGCCGGAAACTACCCGGCTAAAGAAACCTTACTATAATAAAGCCTTATAGGAAATACCACAATAGACTTATTATTGGGCTAGGTATATAAGTATATAATAGTTAACAACGTAAATATAACTAGTAGAGTGGTTACTTAATAGATTAACTCTAATTATATTCTAAGATTTACTATAAAGAAGAGAACTATTTAGGTAGAGACTAAGGTCCTTTAAATATATAATACTACGCCTAAGAAATATACTAAGTACATTAGTACGTTAGTATGTTAGTATGTTATATTCCTATATTCCTATATTTCTACGTTCTAAACTTATAATATAACTCGCCCTATAACTTAGCTACCCCTTATCCTATAGCTTAATTAGTTTTAGTGCCTCCTATACTATTCTAACTAACCTATATATATCTCTTCTTAGTAGTTCTACTACTACTAATATAAGGTCTATAATACTGTAAGGGATATTATTGCGGATACCTTAGGTTGCCCTTAGGACAACCCCCGAACGCCCCTTAGATAGTTACCGGTTACGTACTAGAGGCACATGCCCGTAGTATATAGTCTCCACGATCCCAGAGGCCTTACCTCCTTAAGGATTCGTCTCTCTTACTAATCTATTCTGTTCCAATTGTGTTCTTATAGCCCCCTGTCTATAAGATCCCCTTACATTTAAATCCTTCCTACTCTTTTTTAGAAGGGTAGTCGGCTTTAAGGACCAGATTGTTTATTTATATCTTTTGTTTATAACTACTATCCTCCCTTAAAATCTTATAATGACCTAAATGGAAACTCCACGGATACCTTATAGAAAGCCATCGCGTAAAGGTAGGAAGGTCCCTCTAATAGCGAGAGATTGCAACAATATAACCCTCTAGGCAAGACGGCCGAACGAGCCCTAATACCCAGATGCTCTAGGAGCTTAAAGACTCTCGCACACCTACGGTTACTAGCAACGCTAAGGAAAATACAGACACCCTCTATAATGGTCGCAACGCTACTAGAAAGTAACCGGAACCCCTCTAGCCCTACCTAGGCCAATTAAAAGATTAAGCGCTAGAGGCGACTCTAAGATCTTCCCCTAAGCTAGAAATGCTAGAGGAATATACTAATGCGTCTAACTAGGGAACTAACTAGAACCCTCCCGGAAGACCATCGGCCTATAATTGGCATAGTGGCGGTATATAGACTGCTTACGAGCTAAGCGGGCCTACCCCTTTGGGTAATTTAAGCCTATTACTAACTTAAGACCCGAGCCTCGTTGGGAAGCCTATACTAGCTACTAGTACTAACACTACCTTTATAGTAGGAGCTTCCCCAGGCCTAAGTTTAGAAGGTTAAGAGCCCCATACTAATCTCCTTTAAGATAGATATTGGGAAGCTATCGCAAGGCTCTCGGAAGCTATGTGGGAGGAAGCTACTAATAAATATATTAGAACCCTTTAAGGGCAAATCTAGATCTGGTAAGGTCTAATCTAAGCTAGGTAAATTTTTTTATAACCTAGTTAAGGCTAAGGGCTTCCTAGAAGCTACCTAGTACCTACTTAAGAAGGTATAGAAGACTTAGAGAGTTATCTACACTATAAATAAAAAAAGGATATAAACTAACTGGCTAAGGCTTCTAGTAGTCTAGAACTCCGCTATAGACCCAACGCCTAGCAGTTAGACGATTGGGTTTATAAGGTAGATAACTTCTTTAAGATACTAATAATACGAGATAATACTAAAGAGCGTATACGCTGGATTATTAGCAAGATTAAAGACCGATCGCTAAACCAGATCGCACTTAATTAGCTTAATAAAGAGTAAATTACTATATAGCCATAGCTGCAAACCTTCCTAAAGAAATGGACTTAAGATCTATATGTTGTACAATATAATAATATAGAGCTATTCTAGAATGGGATATAGCTAGACCGCTATAACTTCTACTAGTTTATAAACTTTATGGAAACTTATACTTAGTAGATAGATTTAGAGCCCTTTAAAAATAAAAACGGTAGCATTTATAAAAAGGTGAAGATCGGGTTTATCTAGGCTAGAATTAAGCTAGTAATTTATGACGAAATAAAGCGCGTGGGAGCCCTATTGCGGATTATTATATATACGGATTTCGAACGAGCAGTTCTAAACGCTAAAGATATAGTAAGGAACCAGACCTTTTCTAGTAGGAAGCCGGGGGGTTACTAAAAGCGCGGGCACTTTAGTAGTAGTATAGGGCAGACCTAACCTTTAAAGAAGCCGTTCTTAAAGAGAACTTTAGAAGGGTTAAAGTTAGGAACCTTAAATAATAGGAAAGACTCCTAGGGCTAACCTAATACCTATCTAGCACCTTTACAGGAATACTTTAAGAAGTTAAGAAAAAACTCCGGAGGCAGATTCTATTAGAAAAATAAATAGGGTAATAACCGTACTAACGATCTAAAAAAAGAAAAGCCCTAGTTACGGACCTCTCTTAGCTATAACTAGGGTAAGATATAGAAGGAAAGACTCTCCGTATTACTATTAAGCTAAAAATGACACTCCCTATAGGTAAGGTACGATAGTTCTAAGTACTATATAATAGCGGCGCTAAAATTAATCTTATACGATATAATTTGGTAAAAGAGTATAAACTTATCCCATTGTAAAGGTGGCGGAAACCTATTATAGGCTTCCTAGATAAGTATTAGATTAAGCTATATAGTGCCTATAAGCTTATAGTATTAGTGGCTGATATATATAACCGCACTAAGGTAGTTGGCCCGCAACCCTTCTAGGCGGCTAACTTTATAGGTTATAACCTTATTCTTAAATACCCTTAGCTGGCAGAAGTAGATCTTAAGATATACTTTAAGACTAGAGCCTTTAAATAGTAGAATAATAAAGATTTAGAAGGGCGTATATTACTAATGAGCCTAAAGGACATCCTAGAGAATATAGCCCTAGGCGAAATAGTATACGCTCTATACCTAAAGGAGTATTAAATCTAACCCCTATTTAATAGCAAGATAGGTATAAAGCCTAGTATAGGTAATAACCCCTTTATAATAGAGACCTTACAGAGAACTACTAGATAGGTCGTAGAGATATTACAGGGAGGCGGCGATCTTAAGGATCTTATAAGATACTTTAACCGCCATAGGTTACTCTGGCTTAAGTAATATATAGAGAGTATACTACGGCACCTTAAACGCTGCGTTAAGGAGTTCTCTACCCTCTACTGGCTACTGTATAAAACGGTTTAATATACGGTGGCAACTATATATAAGCAACTACTACAGCGCATAACGCTGCCCGCGAGTATCCTAAAGGAGCTCTAGGACCTACCTAATAATAACGCGGAAAACGAACGCAACCCTAATTTATTAAATATTCTAGTAGGCCTAAGGAACTTACTAAGGGTATTTTTAGGCAGGAGAGCTAAAGTCCTACCGTAGAACTTGAAGTACAATTATATAATTAATCTAGAAGAAGGTAAACAACTGCCGAACCTTCCTATCTATAACCTCTTGCGTAAAGAGCTTAAGATCCTACGGGAGTACCTTAATAGCTTACTAGAAAAGGGATAGATCCGGCCTAGTAAGTCGCCATTAGGCGCGCTAATCCTCTTTATCCCAAAACTAGATAGAACTATAAGGCTATACATAGACTATCGCGGTCTTAATAAGATTATAATTAAGAACCGTTACCTACTAATACTGGTTAGTAAAATGCTAGATTGACTATTTAGGGCGAAGATCTTTATAAAGTTAGACCTATAAGACGCCTATTATAGGCTCCGTATTAAAGAAGGGGATAAGTAAAAGACCGCTTTTAAGACCTAATAC
>Ga0307515_10007340_pt1 | contig 21807 bp, 8 predicted proteins | sample 17_EM_MG_FD_194513 | JGI IMG/M metagenome (GOLD analysis project Ga0307515, IMG submission 194513) | Populus trichocarpa ectomycorrhiza microbial communities from riparian zone in the Pacific Northwest, United States - 17_EM | ecosystem: Host-associated > Plants > Roots > Unclassified | place...
CTTAAGATATCGTGTTTTAAATCAAGATATTTTTTTTTTAATTAGTGTCGGTGTCCGAGCCAGCTTGTACGTACCTCGACTAATCCCACAGGTCCTGAAATAAACGACTATATAAGTCTCAATTGCCATCATATTAGCAACACAAATGTTTTTAAACTCCTTAATTGGTCTTCTAAATGGTTTAAATCACCGACATCTTATCATTTGAAACGAATGACGCAATGATTTTACACAAATGTTGAATCTTTAAGGTGCTGGCAAAAGATTTGCTAGCCAGCTCAACAACTTGCTCACGGCAGTAGGAATTTATGCCACAAAATCTTGCCTCGTTACACTTGTCTTTGCTGCCACGATAACTGTGGCACTTGCCTCGTGCACAAGTCATGACCATGTAAATGAAATGCTAGCTGGCGGCTAGATAACCACATGGAATTGGATTTCCGTGTTCGGGACACATTGGAAGAATGTTCTTATTGTACGTGGTGAGGTTAACCAAGAGGCAACATTTGGTGGCATAAAATCCTACTGCCATTAGCCCAAGTTGTTGAGCTGGCTAGCAACTCTCTTGCCAGCAGCTTAAAGGATTCCACTTTTGTATCTTCGTCAGTCATTCTTTCATTTCATTTCACTCATTCATTTTATACGGTAAGATATCGTGATGGAGAATGGCGGACATTATAAACATGTCCCAAACTCGGATATCCGGCCAAGATTTTTTAAAGCGTTATTTAAATAAAAAAAAAGTGTGTTTAATGAGCTTCGGCAAATTATAGTTTTTCTAAAAATATTTGCTCCATACAATCTGGTTAACATTTCACGAGATTCTAAACATAATATATACATCTGCCCAACAGTGGCAGTAAAAAAAGCCATAACATTGAGATGAGTTCTCTCAACGTGAACGTAGAAAAATCATAAAATTGAAAAAAAAGAAAAATGCACTATGCACATGTTCATTTTACAGGTTCATAAGACATCAAGTATGGGTTACTATGAATTATCACTGTAATTCCGAGCTGGATCGAGCATATGATACAATGAAAAAATCATGGCAAAGAAAATTTCCTATCTAAATCGAACGCAAAACTTCGTGCCAGTCCTAGAGGAACACAGTCAACTTCATCTGCACAGAGGGATGAAAAAAAGCCGCAGCATAGTGTTAGTCATATAAACTTGACATACCACTTAATGGCATATGTACGGAGCTCATGAGTCATGAGGTCCTTCGACTAACACACTAATCCGTTGTTTACCACTGTCAGATCGGAAGTTATCTCCTTTAGATCCAACCTGGAAGTCAAAAAGGCACATAATTAAGTTCAGAAAGAGATCAATAGGAGGAGGACCGCTAAATACAAGTCAATGGCCGATCCGACCACCAGCTGCAAGTCCATGTCTAGACAATCAATTCATCAATGCTTACCTCGACTGCGCTGTCAGGAGGGAACCACCGTAACAGCACTCCAAGATGCATTACAGCAGGGATTAGCTTGAAAAGCAGAGTCGTTGTCACCTGCAGGGATGTTACGTAAGTCAACATCTGTCAAAATGTGTGCAGGCAACAGTAAATTGATTCCTCCCTATTGTTCGCTTTTTTTGCAATTCAATACCGCTAGAAATTTCCTTCTTAAGCAATGAAAAATACATAAAAAAGCATTGCCCACTCTTATCACAGATCTAGCTTCCAAATGACAAGGCATAACTTGGATGCACAAAGTTTGTCCGTCATTTAAACTTCTTTTACCATCACATTTATTTCAAGATGCATGGCATTTGTACCAGTAACTGCTTTTCCCATGTTCATTCTCATTTCCCTAAGCAGAAAATTGTTACTGGCAAAGGTCAATAACTTAATAGAATGCTGACTATGCAGTGCCTGTCCACATTTTATCAAATTAGTGTCCCATGTCCATGTCCATCTCCAGAGTAAAACTAAGCATCAAACACAAAAGGTTTTTTATAAGCACCTTTCACTTCATGTTGAGCAGTAAGTAGGGATTTGAAACTGCAGTGTGGATGCAAAATTCACCATCCTATTCGAATGAACATAATAATCTAAATATGCAATTAAATTGCAGAAACAACTTAAACTAGAATTGCATGTAGTTTTCTGATACCAACAAGCGATTAATGCATCAGGGCAAGTTAGACCCAACCTAAAAAACATGGCAAACATAAAATCTATAAATTCCACGAACTTTAGTAAAATAAATCACCATACCAAGCTAAGAGCTGTTGTCCCAAGAAGCAGCAGGTAAAGTTTCCCCTGAGAATGATCAAAGTATTAGCTAGTTAGCTCTTCATCATAATCTCCAGAGAGTCTCTCAGCAGGACTTAAGAGCAATTCCAGTAAATATTACCACAGACCACCACCATTAGCAAAAAATGTAGAAGTCAACGTAGTAGATACAAAATTCTATTTTCCAGGAGTTCTCTATTTGAAAACTTTTCCCAGTAAACTGTAATAGTACCACTTACCTCAACTAGATGAAGATTAGAAGCACGGCTAAGAAGAACAAAAGCAAACTCCCCTATTTGTGCCAGAGACATTCCAACCTACACATTTACATAAATACATTTAGGTTCCCTCAATTAACAACCAATATTCTTGAAAGTAACAGAGCCAGTAGGCCATCATAAAATCTTACAAGAAGTGCGGTCTTGTTGTTGTAACCAAATCCCCTTACAACTGTCGTGATTATGGCTGTCTTTATTATGATAACCAATATAACGGACGCCAGTAATATATCAACATGGCTCCAGAGAAAATGGACATGGATCAGCATCCCAATGCTGGCAAGGAAAAGAGCAGCAAAGAAATTCCGAATGGGTTCAATCTGCACAAGTAACAAGCTTCATGTGTGGGATAACTAGAGAGTACTCTGGTACCAGTAACAAATATCAAATGTCAAAAGCCTGACAAAATAACCAATAAACTATCATTGCAAAGATGGACTGCGACTACAATGCATAATACTGAAAATAGCATTGTGGTTTTACAAATTCACCATAGCCTTCACCTTATTCAACGTCACAGCCCTGAAGAGCATCTAACATTCACAGTCTCTCATATTCATTTAGCAGAAACAAACAAAACTTGCTAAACCTAAGAGACAAATATTGCCTCCATTGATTAGTTAAAAAAACAACAATAACAAGAAGCCCAAATTCAGTTAAGTCAGCCAGTCAGATTACAGTAGCAATTCATTGCTGAATTCTAGTGCCACCATGGAAAGCTTAACAACTTTCAAGAATCTCCTGATAGTAAAATATCTTTACATCACAAAATAAATGAGAAGGAATCATTTCTATTTTTCATGGTTGCAACATCTCCTTAGATGCCACATATATTACAGTATACAAATGCATACAACTTTCATTGACAAAATAGCATTCTAACTATAACTTACTTGTTCTAGTGTATGCTGAGCAAGATCAGTTGTTGATATCATCACCCCAGCAGCAAATGAACCCAGTTCTAGACTTAAGCCAAGCTTATCACTACTCTGAAATGTTATAAAATAAAAAAAGCAGATCATAGTGTCATTTAACCTGTAATGCAAAGAAATTTATAGAGGTAGCCAGCTTAAATTATCTCAAGAAACCCTAAGATGAAAAGCAAAGCGGAGAATGCAAGGACTTCATTGATTATAAAATGCAACACATCAAAGCTTTAGCAGATGCAACCGAAATTATATAACGATAACAGCCCAGTTAATTATAGCAGTATGTGACATGCCAAATACACCACTCTTATGTTGGTTCATCTATCTTTAACATTCTCAGGAGGAATCATCTAAACCAGATGCCAAAATGAAAACAGATCCAATATCTTATTTTTAGTTAGAAAAAAAACCATGTTCAAAAACTTTTAAAATGGAAAGCTATTCTTGGATCTACTATGTCCCATACAAATTAATTATGGTTTCAATACATGGCATATCAATAATTTCAAATATCATGAAGCATTTCCTGATAAACAACCTCTATTCATGAGCTTAACTCTAATACAAGACTTCTCCACCACAATGAAACACCTCAGACATTTAAAGCCACATGCAGCATCGCAATTCACTGGTTCAAATGCTCTAAGTACAGCTCTTTAAGAGCTACTGTTTGATTTCTGTACACAAATAGAAACCCAAATGAAATATAGCGAGCAATAATAGGAGTACTCATAAAGGTGTAATGAAGCGAAATCAAGAGTTGCAGATAGATTGAAAACAAGCAGATGATTCATACCCAGGCTACAAGCAAGCAGAAAGCGACTGATGCTAATTGATAGAGTTCATTGGTCTGCAAAAATGCATTAATGTCTCAGAAAAAAGACTGATGTAGCTAAAACACACATACACATTTTTTTTATAAGCCCACAGCAGAACTTCTTTAAAACAACTTATTTACCAAATAAATGTGTACCTGTGATGATAGGCTCATCATCAATTTAAGAAACCATGGAACCCAAGTACGAGATAATATTGACAGAACAGCCAAAAATGCAATCAACAACACCAACCTGGAAACAAGAGTAAGCATATTACAGCAGATAAATAGCTTTACCGTGCCTGAACACACATGCACATATACATGCTAACTCCAAAGAAAAAAGTTGGCAACTCATGATAATTAATATTTACTTACACTTTAGTCATGGACATTAGTCCTTGAAGAACACCGGAAGTTCCACATAGAACAGGAAGCAGTGCAAACAGCAAACCAACTGCACAGTCCTGAGAGGTAAAAAAATTCCAAAGTTGTAAGTGGTGGAAGGAAGGAAAGTTCACATAGATAACTTAAGTGCCAGAAAGTGATAATGGAACTCAACAAACAGAAGTGAGATTTGAAGGATGAGTGTAAAGAACCCAACCTGCAAAATTAGAGTTCCAATGGTGACTTGCCCATGAAGGGAATTAATAGAATTCTTTTCCATCAAGAACTTCAATACCTGCACCAAACCATGCACCTTTGAGATCATTGCATTACATTGTGAATTCTATAATGAGAGCGAAGGTTCAAGTGACTCATGATACATTAGGATAAGGTTTTTACCACTGCTGTTGAAGACATTGAAAGGAATGCACCAACAAACACACCCTCTGAAGACTTACCACCGCATAACTGCAAACAGCATCCAATCAGAACTGCAGCATCAAGAATGAATAACTCTGTGCAATATACTCTACTTGCCAAGAAAAAATATGAATGCAACATGCTCTGAAGCAAAACCAATGGCATAGTACCTCTGCTGTGTGTGCACCACAATGACAGGTACAAACTAGAGGTTTTATCACCAGTGGGTTAAAATAAAGAACTCTTAACTTCAAAACTTTTGTGTGATAGAAAAGATGCATATTTGGTCCAATTTTACAATGAAACCATGCAGCAACTACCTTAAACACTGAATTGGGAACCATGAGGCAGATTTGAACTCTAATCCCTTTACCACACAAGGTATGAAACTGGTATGGCAGGATTGTCTTTAGCAAAAACTCATTATGGTCAAACCCTGATGCCAGAATCTAAGAGCCAAAAATTATTGAATGGGAAAAACAAAGATGATGCTGTGTTGAATATGGGATCATTTCTATAACTGTCATTCATTTCAAAATGTCAGTTTCTCAGCCAAAAATTGCATATGTTGAATCATTTCTTATTTCTTCTCATAGATGTTATCTAGAATGCGATGTTTGGTTCCTTGTGATTGGTTAAACAATCAATTATTGTATACTTTGGTAAAAGTGGTCTTCACATATTAACGAAACTCAGCAATATAATTGCATATAATTTCTGAAACAATAAGTAGATAATCATACCATGGCTGTAATGCCACATAAGAACATGAATAAAACAATTTCAAGCAGACCTCCTACAACAGCAACTGCCCGGACAACTCGAAGCTGAAATTGAAGAAGATGAACTGTGAATACAATATTAATGAAAAAACAAAATTTGAAGAAGAAGGTCGAGAACTAACCTTTGTTGTTGAAAACTCCAAGCCCAAGGCAAAAAGAAGAAAAATAACACCAAACTGAGCCACCGTCTCAACCTGACAGATGAAAAACAAGTGAACTGTAAAGTTGGTAGAAGAAAATTAGCATCAATAACAAGGTAAGCTAGGGCATTAAGATTATAAAATTGCAAACAATAACTCAGAAGATTGTCATTGATGTTCGCAAAACATCATAAGAAGATAATGTGGAATCTTGTTTATAGTTGCAATTACAACAGTGGTGAACCATTTAACTATTGATGGCGAAAACTATATTTAATACCCCCAAATATTAGAGAACATTCTGATGTAAAGAACAATCACTTTTATGATTGTGAAATGGTACAGGTGAATCATCAGAATTCTAAGATTCAAAGCTAAAATAATCCAATTAGTCGTTACTACTAGATTATGCATTCAGAGCCTGTAATATATCCAAGTACAACACTAAGGCAGAGAAAGAATCATCCAGAAAGGTTTTAGGGGAACTGGTAAAGGAATGCATATCTATGCTACATACTTGAACCATTTCACTGACAAAGTTAAACCCTCCAGGACCAATAATGGATCCTGCTAGCAAGTATCCAGTGATGACCTGCAAGAATTTACCATTAGAACAATGATATAAGAGTAGCATGATGAGATGGTATAATTTAACTCAATGAAATGCTCCGACATTGATATAGCATTGCAGTGAGTCATGAACTAAGCAGAGATCAAATATAACCAGACCGGTTGTCCAGCACAAGCAAATGCAATGCCACCACAAGTTGCAGATACAATGACGACAACCAAATCTGATATCAATCTACAAGGCAATAAACTCAGATTAAATTACCAGCTGAGAAAGAGAAATAAATTGAATGAAATATAAAATATCAGTACACTTACCGCAAGTCTAGCTGCAGCACCGGATATTTTGATTTAAAGTTTGATATAATGAAGACATTATCCTGAAACAAACAATTATTTAGCAGGTGAACACTAGCAATGTCACCAACTCGGGATAGGTTTAGAAAAGCAATCACACCTTTCGATCTATCAGTGTTGGGGTATCTTCTGGTCCATTCTCATTGTCCAAATTAAAAACATCATGAAATTTAAACGACCTAAAATGAGATTCAGAAGAGAAATGTTTCAGATGATATAGCAGCATTCATATACCAAATAAAAGCAAAAGCCAACTTAAGGTTTAAAAAATAATAAGGAAAGCCACTAATTTACAAGACAGGAGCTTATACTTTTCCTCTTTCGTGTCATTTTTCTTCGATTTAACTCTGGCAACAGTTTCCAAAACTGCCTGAGCAACGAAAAGGTATCAAGAAGATATGTTCAGCAAAAACTTGTTCTAAATGAATCCAAACAAGGGGAAAGATAAAAGCTCTAAACCAAGCAGACTTTTCTCAAAGCAACTAGATCAAATTTATGATGAACAAGAAAAAAAGATTATAACCACAAGTAGAGTACAGGTAAAAAACACTGCCATTGCCAGTTTTTCTCGTCACAATATAAATTTCGATTAAAAAACTACTTGATTAGAATCTCAGTATATATGGTGAGAATTATAAAAGCATGAATTAGTTAAAAAATTCTAAAAAACCATAACAGTGAATCAAAGCGAATGGCATCATCTGCCTTCTTGAGTGCATTGTGCCTCAATCACTGATTATAATGTTAAATAAATTCATCTTACACCCAAAACTAAACGCTCCAACGGAATCAAATCTGCTGTCATTCAAAATTTGAGAAAAGAAAAAAAAACAACCAACCTGCTGTTCAGCTACGCTGTTGTTGAAGCTTCCGGCATCAGTTGCTGCCGATAAGACAAAATAAGTGAGGAAGGAACCATGATTAGCTAGGTGATGAAAATATGCATGCAATGATCCGGTGATTCACATCTTGCACAAACAATAACCAACATAGTAGAGTCTCAGCGCAAATTGAATTTCTGGAATCTATTGTACTGTCATCTACCTTCACAATCTAAAATGCACGCAGGTCACTATACCATCAAATCAAGCCTAACAATTAAAATTGAATGAGATTTAAAGACCACAAATTCTCAAAAAGACTGATAAACCCATCAAGTTTTCGATCCTGAGATCGAGTTCGTCAGTTCTGAGAACGAATCTAAGAAGACAAGATCTAATCCTCTATATATCAATGGTACATTCCCCGTCAATAGAGTAAAATTCACCAAAATGACACTCAACAAATGGCAAGCGTTAATAACAAAAAAATATATATAATTAACTAAATTAAGCATGATGAAATACTTCTTGAACGCAAAATCAAGAAGTAAACCCTAAAATTAAGAAAACGAACCTTCGTTTTGGTCATTCTCAGTGAACTCTTTCTCGAGAGCTTTATCGATCATATCAGCAAAACTACCGCCTTCATTAGGTTTAGGTAGAGAAGTGTTAGAGATTGAAGCGTTGGCGGTGAACTCGAGCCGATCTGAGTCGGTGAGTTCGTCAGCGAGTGAGAGGGAAGCGAAACAGAAGAGGAAAAAAATGAGTTTGCAAAGAAATGGTTCTCTTCTCAACATTGCTTGGAGGAGAAACGTCTTGATAGATAATTTTTTTTTTTTTTTTTTGTGGGAGCAGGGTGGGGGGGTTCTCTTTTGCTTTGGGCGCTGAGAGAGAGGGTGAGAGAATGCAGGAGAGCGTAGTCAAGTAGAAGTCATGAATCGAATATGAAGGAAACCAGAAGCAAAGATCTAATTCTCCAATTTGCTTTTTATTTATTTCTCTTTTTTTTTGTTATTTTTTATTATTTTTCTTCTTTTTAATCGGAAACGGGACTGCTAGGTTTTTGGGAGTTTGATAATATTGTTTTTTAAAATATTTTATTTTTAAAAAATTATTTTTAATATTTACATATACATTAAAAAGATTTGAAAATATGAATAAATTAAAATTAAAATTAAAATTTTAAAAAACATTTTTAAAATATAAAAATAAGGGTGGTTTAGTTTTAGTTTCAAAAGAAAGGTGATGATTTAAAAGGTTTATTTGCTTGATTTTATCATCAAATCTTAAAAGATTGATTTATTCTTTAAAAGGTATTAGATCTGTTTTCTTAACACTTTTCAAAAAAAATAATTTAATCTTAATTATCACGTAAATAAATCCAATATTATCCTGTAAATTTGAAAAATAAAATCAATTGGGTTCTGCAATAGGTACAGCAGGTGATATGCTCAAAAATATTTTCTTAATGAAGGTTTTGATTTAAATATGAATAATTTGTGTGTGTGTAACTGGGCCACAGGCAAAAGTATATTTTGTTTGAAAAATGACTAAAATTGTGACAGTGGTTTTATTTTATTTTCTTATAGAACCACGAATTAGGGAGACAAGGGAGTTGAGAGAAATGCAAGTTGGGTGCGTTTGTAGCTGTGTCCTTGACTAGAGTTCAAAACCCATGATCGACCATGACAGTGTTTTCAGGGTGGTCTACTTTGTTAGGCATGTCGGTCCAAAATGTGTGGGTATGGAGCCCAATATATTTTTATATATATAATATATATTACAAAATTTTCATTACATTTATAAAATTCTCTTCTTATTTCTATATAGAAAAGGTAAGATCCAACTAAAAGCAACCAATAATCGGCTGAGGAGTAGTGTTTGTCAATCAAAGGTGAGTGAGTTTTTTTATAAAGAAACCAAAACTAGCTTCTCGAGATCCTCACACCCAATGCATCTCCAGCATGTTGCTGGAGCTCTTGTTGCCGAACTGCCAAGATATACAGTAGATTAATGATTCTTCATTGAAATTCAATCGGGTGGAATAAAAGAAGTTACCCTTTGATCTCCATCATTTTCAGCAAAAAAAACAAATCTAAGTTTCTGCAAAAACACTTTACGACGTCAAAAACAAAACAGCCACAATCAAGAGAGCTTCCAGGCCCGCGGTAGGATTCTGGCAGATCAGTTCAGGTTTCTCTGCACAGAGAGCTTTGATAAAGGCTGTTAAAATTTAATACGGTAGCTGAAAATTTACTACGTACACATTAAATGGCATGGACAGCATTTTTAGCTTTACAGCCCGTATATAAGCACTAAATTGCTCCCTGTGAGTGTCCTACATATTTTCTTTTTCTTCATTTCATATATTTACAACCTTCTGCATAAAGAGGTAAGCTGTCACGGTTTCATCTCAAACACGGACCAAAATCCTGAAGGGCATGCCACAGACTGGTATTAATTACCCTCACTGAGGACCGGTCTACTAGTCTAGAAATTTATTAAGGTCTGTTTTGAGAGGTTCGCTATCGAATCTGCTATAACTCTGGCACTGGACTTCATGTAACCACCTGAAACAAGAACAAGTTACATTATTAAACAATGCATGTAGCTAGACAGATTTATCCAAGATGAATTCTCACGATGTAACCAATCAAACAATTCATATCCTATATGGTAAAGCTCAGATTGTCTAATTATCATGCATGAGCAACCTGGCCTAGATCGTCAAAGACACTCGAGGATGAAAAATAAAGGTTGCAACCACAACCACACCTCAACCCAGACCAGTTGGGTCAGCTATATGGATCCTTTTGCACCATTCCATGCGATATATCTCAATCTTTTCTGTGTCTGTATCTGAGAGAAGCAATACAAAGGGAAGACAACATACTATTTCTCTTCGGAGAAGCAAAAGGAAACTACTTTTAAGTCTCGAGATGAAATGAATCAAGGTAAGCATGGAAAAACCCTAGGGAATTGCTGGTTCAGATACTATACGCATGGACAAAATGCTTGACAATTTGGAGAAACCCAAGCATCGTGTTCACACCTCTGCATAATTTCAGGCTTTGTCCATCCGAAAATGGAACCAACGCAAGTTGTAATTTCTTAAACAGTTTCTAGCAACCTAATGCAGTTTGCAGTTTGGTTGATGACCATGATTACCAAGAAGCTGGATTGGATACAATTTAGTAATGGGATCATAAAATTCTGTGATGTGTCTTACTTTACGCGGAGATGTAACTGAAGGGCCTCATATTCCATCCACCAAAATGGAAATCATAGAAGAATGAAGCATATGATAATCAACAGATTTTTCTTTGCAAGGGACCAGTCTCTCTCAACCAACCAGGCTATGGAAATTTAAAGCACACACAGGTATACAAGCACAAACCCATGCATAGGCAAGTTTGACCGTTACAAACTAAGCATGAATTTGAAAACTGAACCTGATGTCAACATGACAAGAGAGGCATTCTTTTCACGAGCAAACCTGAAAACTTTCTCATCTCTGCTAGTTATTCCATCAGGGCTAATCTGCACCAAGCACAGTATATTACATGGGTTCCTACCAGACTCGCGATGATTAATTAACTTCTTATATGGTTACAACAGCACATCCATTTCAAGTAGCACATACATTATCTCCTTTAGTTAATCAATAACAGCTCAAGAGAAAATAGGCCACCTAAATTCTATTAATTTTTTCTTAGATTCTATAGATGCATCCTAGACAGTTTCAAATCCAATTCATTCAATGACATCAGACTGGCATGATGAAAGTTATATAATAAACTGGAGATTATCATGTTGGTGGGATGATTAAAGCTCGGCTTATTATACAATTCCTCTGGCACAACAGCCAAAAAAGCCCAATGACAATGCAAGATTCTCATCATAACTTCTGCACATTTAGGTGCTATTACAGATTAAACACTTGCAATATTTTTCTGCACAAATAGATCCAAGGATTGTGATACCTTTAACCTCCCTAATGGGTCTCCATCCAGGATATCAGTGCCGGCATTGAAGACCACCAACTCAGGATCAAACATTTTACCAGCAACCTAACATTCACACCTTGTAATAATTAGTGTCGCATAAACATAATCTATAAGAATAGATTCGGCATAACAAATGCATCAGATCCAGGAATTTCAACGCATAAAGTAATAAAGATCTAGAAAAACCTGCGAAGTGAAGTGATAACTGAAAGAGTGGCATAAAGTCAACACCAGCAGCTTTAGGTTACAAAGAACTATAAAGGCATTACCAAAATCTATATTGACATACTGTGCCAATGAACTAACTGAAAGAATGGCATAAAGTCACCAGCAGCTTTAGGTTACAAAGAACTATAAAGGCATTACCAAAATCTATATTGACATATTGTGCCGATGCACCAAACTCGACTAAGCCGAAAAGGAAGAGTTATAGGTAGTTCACAAGTATCAAGGCTATGGAAAATTGTTCAACAAATTACAGGTAGGCACATAGCAAAAAAAGGATGAAACTGAAACTGGCAAAAGATAAAATCAAGGAACCCAGTGAATGCTATAAGATGGATGAAGTTTCGGAATAAAGAAGCCAGCACATAGCATATAAAGAAGACTATCATGGACTCAGACTGAAAGCTTATGCTCTATTGAGTTGATACAATTGAACAAAAATAGAGAGGCAGTGAAAACAATTTTAAAGGAGGCATGAATGTTTACCGCGAGTGCTTCATCAAGTTTCACCAAGTACTCATCTGTTGTGGTACCACTCTGTCCACAGGGGAAAAGGAATAAATTGTATTCTGGTGCATAGTTCAACAACCAAAATCCAACTTCACCAAAAATTACGTACCACTACTTCAACCTTCTGATCAATGTACCTCCTAGCTTCATGATCCTATCAGAGAAATACCCACAAACTAAGAATTAAAACTAAAATAACCACAATAAACAAATTATATTTTTACCTGATAGCAACTTAATTGTTAAAACAGATGAAATCCACAAATTAACTACAGAGAGTGATATATGTATAAAATATATAGAGAGAAAATGGACAACTTTGAATTTATGCAACTTACAAAAGGATATATTTCAGGGTTGTACATATCCAGAATATAAACTCGTCCTGTCAGAAAGAAACAAAATTTCAAAACTATTTAGTCAAATACAATGTGAATGGACTAAACCATCACAAGGGGAGAAGAACAGATAAACATACTGTCATTGGAAAAATCCCTTTCATGGCCATTTCCTTGGTGTGCATCGAGGTCAATTATCATCACCCTGCAAAATTTTGCAAACAGTGAGGATAGAAGCGTGTTCATAAAGGATGGTTGTCAACTGACACTATAGCAGCATGAACAAAAAAAAGTAGCATCTACTTCATCTGAGCAGCAGCCATTACTTTGATATATCAAGCCGGTTGAAGGCATAATGAATGCAAAGAGAAATGTCTGCATAAGCACAAAATCCACCTCCTCTTTCACTACAGCAGTGATGGAAACCTCCTCCAACATTGATGGCCCACCCTCGCTCTTTTGCAAGTTTTGCTGCCAGAACAGTTCCCCCTACCTATGGTAGGCTATGATCAGTGTAGACACCACGCTATGTACAGAAATTTGAAACCTTGCAATTCTTCTTGTTGTGATGACATGGACTTCAACCAAATCTATTTCATGAATCTAATTTGATAAAAGTGATTAAAAATTTGCTAAATTTAAGGTCTTTTTCTTTGCTAAACCTATTGCAATAGTCAAATCTGTGAAGATAGTTGAACTTCATCAACTTAATCAAAATTTGGTCAGACAGAAACATTGTGATTCAATTTGGTGAAATATGGTTTAACCACAGAATCAAAGCAAGAAATGGAGAAGTGTGGCCAAATTGAGTTGCAGTTATAATATCATCTCCACTAACTCGAGCAAATTCTACAAAGACATTGAAGAAAAGATCAAGAATAATCTAGCTAACAACCACAAAAAGAGATTTTTGTCCCGTACAGAACTGAATGTAGAATTCCTGACTATATGGCTGACCCGACTAACTTGGAAATGCAGTTCGATTAAGTTGGTCAAACATGGTAAAAATAGTAAGTTAAACGCTGTTTATTTGCATGGTGCTGAACTAAAATTAGTGAATTTTTATTTTTTTTGCACTCATTGACTTGCAGACTTTGCATATGCACCAAAAAGACCATCTATGTTTGGAACAATAGGATTGGTCCCCTGGTCTATGCTCAATTAGCGAGAGCAACATGGAAACCTTTGTCTTATACGAAGATAGAAATGATACACCAGCCATGCAAATTTAGTTGCAATAGATGTCACCTGTTCTAGATAGATTAATCCACCTTGCATAAAACACTTTAAGCCTAAGCGATCTTATGCATACTTTTCTCATTTCTCATAGCATTTACAAAGAAATCCCAAAAGTTGGGAAAAACTCCCTTCTTGTAGCCATAAAAAGAAAAAGGATATCTGCCGGCAACACATTGCAGTAATGACATTATATTGTTGAGATAATATCATATCTTCATTTTGTTTGGATATGCTGACACTATTTTACATGTATGGGATGATTCCTACCAAAGAAAATTATACTGTGCATAAAATATTCATTAATTGTGCAGTTTTTATCAATGTTAATTCATTGGCTGAAATGTCAAATTTAGAGAGTACCTTTAAAATCCTTCGGGGTTTATATCATATTTAGCTAAGTTTTACAAAGTTGAGCAAATAAGCTGGATTGGACAAATTTATTCCATGTTTATCACAATAACATGAACTGAAAAGATTATCTAAAATCGCCTTAAAGAAACATGGAGTCTAAAGTTTATCCTTGCAAAGTAAAAATAGAGGTCAAATATAAACTATACATACCTGCTTGCGAAATGGGTAAAGAACTTTTTGCTGCACAAGACAATTGGGAAGTAGTGCGACTGGGGGAACCTGTATTTTAGATCAAATACTGTCGTTTTGAGATCATCACTAATTCAAAGTGATCTGTTATCAATGAAGTTTAAAAAAATAGCTTAGATAGGTTTTGTTTGCAACGCAGTTTGCAAATTAGCTGGATTGGACAAATTTAGTCCATGTTTATCACAAGAAGAACTGAAAAGATTATCTAAAATCGCCCTAAAGAAACATTGAGTCTAAAGTTTATTAACTGGGAAATAGTGTGACAGGGGACCTGTGTTATAGATCAAATACTATCATCTTGAGATCATCACTAATTCAAAGTGATCTATTATAAACAAAGTTGAAAATATTGCCTAGGTTTTTTTTTGCAAAGCAGTTAGCATCCAATATAAAATTTACAACAATTCCAAGAAAGCAATCAAAAAGAAATTGGCAGTAAAAGGAGAAAATATACATCACCTCGATTATCATGGCAACATTTGCACTGCTCTTTAGACTGCTCAAATATGACTCCGTGTGAACCTGTTAAAGAAAACCAATTAGTACAATATATAAATCCGGTCCATAAGCACTCATCTCACATCAATAAGCCAACCATAAGGTAGTAAAATTATTTATCCAAAACTCTCATCCTTGCTGGGCAATTTAAATTGTTCACCAAACTCTCACACAATTTCTAAGGTAAAAATCAGAAATTAACAACACTCCAATTAAAAGTCTGGAGCAAGGTAAATGCAAATCAACACTGAGTTGCATAGATTGAACAGAAGGTTCTTAGTCTCTTTGATGATTTTTCTCCCAAGCATCATATGTTCCCTTAAAAGCATTCAATACAAACAGGAATAAAAAGAGGGTGAAAGTTTTCAAAAAGATATAGAAAGTACCACAAGGAGATCATCTTTTGACGCTTCTAGAGGTTCAATGATACTATTTTTGTCTAGAACACCATCCACGATGAGGAATCGACATATGCGACCCCATTTAGAAGAATCAAAGGGGTGCCTACATCAGTTACAATTTGAGAATTGGGCTAGTGAGCATTAAGACTGAACTCAAAGACCAAAAAGTCAAAGCCAACAAAAATATGCAAAAGTTTCATTTTTGTAATTCCAAATAATATGTATGACTTATAGATGATTATACCAATAGCAAGTCAGAACTAAGCCATGCGACTTCCCATAACAGCAAATAAATTCAAAAGCAGAAGCAACAATATAATTTTTTCATCTCTTTAAGCTTTTCCTAGATCTGTAATTTTATCTCAAACGTCCAATAACAACACAAAAATAAAGTACCAGAAATGTCGCAGTGAAATATGCATGTTTGGGAGTGTGGTTGCGGTTGTTTTTCAAAGTGCTTTTCACTCAGAAATGTATCAAAATAATATTTTTTTTTATTTTTTAAAAATCATTTTTGATATCAGCGCATCAAAATGATCTAAAAACACTAAAAAAATATTAATTTGAAGTAAAGAAAAAAAAATTCAATTTTTTTCAAAAACGCTTTTGAAACGCAAAAACAAACAGGACAGCTTGTTAGAATTACAGTGTCCATCAATTTATCGATTTCCCAACCATTCCAAACATCATAAAGCTTGTTGCCTTTAGGCATTAGGTAACATATTAGTAACCATGATCATTGACCCAAATGCTCTCCACAAACATTGCACGATTTTTAATCTATAGTTTAACTTGTAATCATGATTTATTGAAAAAGACACCAGTGAAGAGCAAAAATTATGCTTTGAACTTTCCAGGGCAGCATATAGATACTAACCATGGTAATTAAAAGTTAAAATCCTTTAAAGGTTTAGCACATTGCAGTGCCAGGAAAGCAAGTACCATTTCATCAAGTTAGAAAACAGATCTGATTCTATGCCAAAGAAAAGGCATGACTAGGTTACATATCTGCTATGTATTCAATACGTTCTTCCGCAGAAGTTCAATAGTCTATAAAGTTTTTCAGTGAAAAAGCATCAAATGGTTATTATTATAAGGAAGCACAAATTATAATCAAATTTCAAAAACAATTCTAAAATATGATCAGATGCTATTAGCACATAATAAATTACTCCATATTTAATCTAAACCACAGAAATTAACAATTAATCATACTGTTAAATCTCGAAAAAAGGAAAGGAAAGTAAAAATCAATACCATGACAAAGGTACCATCAACCAAGAAAGCAGCAAATTAATTACAGCTACACAAACAAATACAACAATAAACTTCAAATAAATTATCTTACAGCTTTTCCATGCCAAGAAACGAAATATCATAAGCCGTCGAGTAAATTAGCGGTACCTGCTTGATCAAACATAAAAACTCACAATAATGAAATTAAATTGCTAATTACTTTATTTCTTAGAAAACAAACCTTAGAGAGAGGCACGTCAAAATAGAGCTTGCTAGAGAGAATACGATTTCGGCGGAGAGTAGAGGCATCAGCAGTACTGTTACTCGTTGAAGATGAAGAAGATGACATTGTTAGAGAGCGAATGCAGCGGTAGAGAGAATGTGATGCTTTGATAGCGGCGATTGTGAGGAAGAAATATAGCGTTGATTTGCCGAGATTCCGAGTTGACTCAGTGATTACTGGTGTGACTCGGAACGTCATCTAGATTTTTCGAATTAAAAAAAAAATATCGGTGTTAGCGTGGTAGCGGTACTGTAGAAGAAAGCAGAAGTGAAAGAGAAACGGTCTTTCACGCGCTAATTAAGAGAGTTTGCGGTTGGGTTTACCGATCAGGCGATGGAAACTTTTGACTGTTTTACACGTGCTAAATATGGTAATGTTGTGTTTGTGATGAATTCTAGTGGTGGGCTGCCGTACTAATGAACCCAGTTGTATGTACATGGCCCTGGCCTGGGTATATGTTTTAATTAAAATAGCTTAATTATTAAACTCATCCGGCATATCGGGTAGATCCGGAATGTAGACTGGGATAGGCTTAAAAAAAAACGACCACGTGAGTTAAACTAGATAAACTTAAGTGATCTGGCATTAATTTCTCATCCGGTTATAATTTAATTTATTTTTTTTAAGAAAAATTTAACGATGATGTTTTAATTTAATTATCCATGCTTTGAAGTAGATTTGAATTTGATGGAGTTTAAAACATTGAAAAATACCAGTTAAATGTTAATATAAATAAAAACTACTAGAATTTTGAAACTTTTTGGAAGATAATTCATAATCTTGGTGGTTAAACAAAGAAGCTATAATGTAGGCTAAAATGTTTGCATTAAATTTAATTGTTAAAGTAATAGAGTGTTATGGTAAGATAGCACATTTAAAAGAAAATGTAAAGTAACAAATGCGAAAAAATAATTAGAAATCTAGTATAGTTAAGAGAGTCGCAAAATGTCATTTGCGACTCCTTTAATAAAGACGTCTGGAGACAATCTATTTTACTATCAATTTTATGCAAAATAAATAAATAATAATTCACACAATCACAAATAATCAGTTCTCCACCATTAAAACACGATTAATATAAGCAACACATAATATATTAAATCGCAAATAACAAATGTATACTAACATTTAAAACAACATAATATTTTATTAAAAATTAAACTAACTATACATCTATCCACAATTATCATAACATATAATAATATGTAATTATATCTAATAATCTCCTCGTCTAATCCAACTCAAGGTGGGGCCTGTAATATCCATGTAGATTTGAGAATGAACAATATCATCCTAACTCGTGGATGGACCTGGGTCGCTCGTGAATGAGTTTGGGATGCTCGTGGACGGGCTAGTATCCTCAACACTCCCACGATAAATAATCTCATCTTCTGTTAATGTGCTTCAAGATACTCAACCTCCTCAGTCTCTTGAAGTCCGCCACAATATAAATTGAGCGTGGTGTTGGCAGCAATACATTCCATCTCATTGACACCTTGACGGGTAGCTGTTGTTGCTTTCCAAGCTTCTTGTACCAAGTAATTAATCTATATACATACATTAAAAATCAAGTAGTAGTCATCATTCACAATAAATTATTATGGTATTTAATAAATGTAAAACAATATTGCATACCAATTGATTCTATCTTGGATACTGAGAGGCATGGTGCATCAGGTTGCATGAACATCTCGAGAAACGCGACCAGGTCGATGTAATAAAATGATGTGTAATGGACATATATCATGTCATGTAGATATTTATATCATTCGTAGGTTGTCGCTCCTCAAAAACACGATCTCTCCTAACATCTCAAAGATCAAAGTAAGATGCATGAATTACTAACCAATTCTCATCGCGCTTACTCTGACGACTAACATTGTGTAGCTCCTCTCTGGTATCAACATAATCCGGTATATGTTAAGATAATCAAAATTATCGCATTGCCCGATCTAGACAATGCATCTTAACAATGTCGAAGTAGGGCAGAGGGACTTGTGCTAATCAAATGTCAGATCCCTCGCGACATATAGATGAAGTTAAAAGTATCAAGTCCTCTGTATATGGCATCCATATAACCTATCAGAACATATAAAACAATTATCTTAAATAATCAATTGAAACTAAATAACTAGCTTTAAAATAACAAAAAATCAAATACATTTACAATATATACATGATGTGATTGCTGCGTGTCCAACTCATCCAGATAAAACTCGTGGACATGAGTGATATTTGGCATTTGCTATGAAATGTCTAGCCTCACGTCATTTGACAAGACAAGCCATAAAGTTAGTAGTATATGTTTTTACATTCAATTTATATAAATAACATGTTAACTAGAATTAATTATATTTTATTATTACTTGAAACTAATGGAGAGTAGTCTCTGAGTGACATATCAATCATGTTTTTACCCAAGCTCTCTGAAAGCCCGATATGAATATACTCTCATGACTAGAACTATAATATTATTACAACCTAGCCTAGATGGATCATCTGCTCATGATGTCTATGTAGTTCTCTAGGAGCTACTCGAAAACCATGTCAACTCCATACCAAAAGAGTTTCCTCGTATAGGTTTACTATTTAAGTAGAGCCCCGACATATTAATCCCATTAATCCTAGCAAACTCAAACATTGAATCCACACTCATGTCACTACAAATTGGTATACCGACATAACGAGCTTGACTAACCCCGGTTTGTAATATTCTTCAAGTAATTTCAACTTCTATTTCAAACATATTTCAGTCAAGTCGATCATATAATATTCTCAATAATTTGTTAAGGGACATGTTCGATGTAGCAGTTAGAAATTCATGGTTTTCTCCATTACAAGTGATATCATTACCGGTACTGATAATGATACCACTATGAAAACATAATATTCCTAAATTATCAGCCATTATGTCAAACAACATAACCAAACACAATTATATTTTATTAATATCTTGGGGTTAATCAAAGTGCATCAATTATCAACAAAACATAAATTGATCGACGAATACCTGCTTTAATTAAATTTTGGTACCATAACAAAATTATCAAATAAATTCATGTATTTTATAGCTAGTGTTATTATTTTATACAAAATTCGATACAATTCATAATTTAACCTAAATCAACACTGATTATCTAATTACATAATATTTTTAATTCAGAATGTTTTAAAGATAGAGAAAGATAAGTGTTTAGGTCTACTAGGGGGTGTTTTTGATGGTGGAGAAAGAAATCTTGACCAATGGTGAGAGGGGAGAGAGGGGAGGAAAGGAGAGAGAGAAAAAACACTGGTTTTAAATTTTGAACAAGTCATAAATGATATATGTAATTGGTGTTTCTAAATATTTTTTCAATTGTCTTCGTCAAGTTTTTTTACTATGTTTTAAAAAAAAAAACCAGGAGATTATACACTAGTCTATTGGCATTCACCAAACAACAAAGTCAAGCATAAATGCTTCTCTAACTTCTCCTTAAGATTCCATCTGTCTTAATCTGCGGTGAGTTTGTGGATGCACACACACGTTTCCTCCTCTTCCTAATTAATTCCTCAAGGCTTTCACTAGTTATTTGAATTTCTTGGTTTTGATCATCAAATATGAGATAACGATGGGCTTTCTTCCGTAGTTCCGAGATAGAAACTTGCTCCAATCACATTAAAATACGTGACAGGTTATAATTTCAATCTCTATCTCCCCACCTTAATCAATTCATTGTCATGCAATCCTTTCAATATTAAAACCAAATGCAGGATTTTCTTTGTTTCTTGAAGAATCAATTGATTCGTAATTCTAATTTCAATGCGAAGACCGTCCATTATATCAGAGAATCATCTGCTCTGAGGCTACATCACTTATTGTTTTTTGTATTCTAAAAATACTTAAAAAAAAATTGAATTGAATTTATTTTTTTATTTTTAAATTATTTTAATATACTAATATTAAAAATAATTTTTAAAAATAAAAAAATATATAATATTTTAAACCTCTTAATTGGTCTATATAGATCAGCATAAATGAATTCAGATCGGATGACAAACTTTTGAGTGTCAATGATGGACTTCTAAGTTCCGTCTAGAATCAAGAATCGATACAATCGTAGTCAATTCAACGATTTGCAATTTTGAGTGATTGATGAGAGTGGAATCACACGACACAATATGAGACGTTTTTTTTTCCCCCTCAAGATGAGACGTGTGGCAAAAAATTTACAAAGTAAAACAACTAGAAAAAAAAGAGTCGAGGATATAACACCCTAACTACACGTGGCAGAGCTACTCCCAGCAATTCAGAGCGCAACCAAATTAATTATGATTAATTTTTTTCTTGATATAATACATTCACATGAAACAATTCTTTTAGGAATTGGTTTTCATATTTGAATTCAAAAAGAAAAAAACATTTGATTATTAAACCAAACTATATGATTATAAACTATATGATCTATGAAACAATTTTAAACTTAATTTTTATACTTTCAAACATATGAAGTGTACAGTAAACATGTTCTAAAATACAATATTTATTATTTTTATCTCTGAAATATTCATATAAAAATCTCTTAATTTCAAACTTGTGTCAACCATTGTATGCAATGATAAAAATAGTTATTATTATAGTTATAAAACTCAACACAGGAGTTGATCCAAAACAAGTCTCGGGTCATGGGTTGAGAGTGTTAACTCGAGTTGACACGTCGTGTTGACAAAAAAAATTTTTTTCAAAAAATAGT
>Ga0307515_10007341_pt1 | contig 21807 bp, 15 predicted proteins | sample 17_EM_MG_FD_194513 | JGI IMG/M metagenome (GOLD analysis project Ga0307515, IMG submission 194513) | Populus trichocarpa ectomycorrhiza microbial communities from riparian zone in the Pacific Northwest, United States - 17_EM | ecosystem: Host-associated > Plants > Roots > Unclassified | place...
TATCTTAAAATCGAAGAAATTCTTATTCAACCGTTGTGCCTATCATACATTATTAAAAACCTCCAATATTATAGTCAAGTACTCTCCATTTCATTTCATTTAATTCAATTTAATCCAATTAATTCAATTGTTTCATTAATCCAATTAAGTCTGATTAAACTGATTTAATTTAATTTAATCCCCAATTAATTCCAGGCATTTAAATCAGAGATTGCAATCTCCTATTTATAGCCAGATTCTTGAGCAATTAAACAAAAAATTCCAGCATTAACTCCATATTCTAATCTCCCAAATTCCGCAATCAACGAAGTTTAAGGACTTCGTAAAATATCTGCTATTGATACTAATGTTTATATATATATATATAAGTGTCAAGCATCCCACTAAGGCTAAAGTCTGACATAGAAATGGTGAGCTTTAGGATAAAAAAAAATACAGATCAAGCCTTTAACATGCCATGAATGAAAGAATAAAGCTAGAAAGGTTTGGTATTGCAAGAAACCAAGTCAGAAACAAAGTTTAAGTTGCAATATAGTTTGAATGACAACAACAGAGTTCATTTTCAACACAAATTTTAATGGATTTAACCAACCTTAATGACCTGATAAAAAAAATAATTAAGTAACATTAAGGACTCATAATCAGTATTAGAGTCCTAACAAAAGATAGCAGCTAAGGTAGAGAATAAAAGAAGCAAATCGGGGAGATCAAAGAGCATTGTTTTCTTCTCTATTTTTTAATTTTTAAATAGCTATGAAATAAATTTTGGTTTTTGATTTAGAGGAGTTTTGTTCCATTATTTTTTTAGATTGTGAGAAGAGATATTTTCAATTTTATTTTTGTACATTCAAGTACTTGTTTTACTTGAATTTGGTACGTGATTTATTGTTTTCATTCAAGCTTTTTGAATGGTTTTTGCGATAAACATGCTTTTTTTTATTAATTTTTCAATTTATAATTGTTGATTTGGATCAAGAAAAAAGCAAAATAAATGAATTTGGTTGATTTAACTTTCAAGTAAAAAGAATAAGAAAAACAGGTTTCCAAGTCTTAAACCCTTACTTCATTAATGTCTTCCGTGTTCACTGATTCATCAACAAGTTCACTCGGCTCACCAAAGTGGCTAAAACTAACTGTTTTAGTTACTATATTAACTATCAAGTCACACGTTCGGCTAAATCCATTTCTTGATTATGGAAAATTCTCTATTCTAATTAGCCTTCACAGGCAAAGTTAATGAAATGTTGAATTATCAATTCTCTATTCTAGTTTGCAGATTCCTGCAATGACTTGTTTTTCTAGGCAAGGCCTCTCAGTCGTTTTAACCCTTTTTTTTTTCCTTCCCCGAGTGAAGCTGAACAGAGTTGTTTCTGATTGCTTTAGAGGAAAAAGAATCCAATATGCAGCGTTTCTGATTCTAGAAACTGATCAAGGGACTCCATCGGGTTATGATTTTTAATAATATACTAGATGGGGTGTGGCAAATCATGCAGTATTCAATGATTTATATGAAGACGTCAGTTCTTTTAGTTTTTTATTTTCTTTTTATGAGAAGTTCTTTCTTCTTGTTGATGTGGTGGCTAACCAGGCAACATTAATAGAAGCATCACCTTAGAATCATCTTTCTTGTTTTTATGTGAATTAATATTTAATTAGTTGTTGGCTTGGTGCTTCTTATCCTGTCAAGTTGGTTCTTAATTTTTGTTTGAAGTCCCATGTCTCTACAAATGGATACCAGTGATAGTCAATTCTCTCTCAGCTTTAATCTTAGAAACAAAAAGCAGAATCTCAAGCTTCTCCTCTGGAAAGTGTAAATAGAGAAAATTGAACCAAAATTTGAGTTTTTGAGGGACTTTTTCTTGATCAGAATTGCTGAGACAACAAGATCAGTAGACTTCTTTCACTTTCTAGCTTTCAACAATGCACAAGTATGAGAATGTGGCAAGTCATGCTATCTATTCATTTCATCATTGGGTTCAAGAATGATCAAATACTCGTTTGAAGTCTTATATTTGGATTTTCTCAACGTGAACAAAGATGAATATCTATTCATTTCATCACAACTCTCGTAAACGGTTTTTTGAGAGTGTCATTTATCAATCTTTTCCACTTGCTTGATTTGAATGAACTTTTTAAGGCACATAATGAAGGATGAGTTTCATGACTATATAAAAAAAGGAATTCCCAGGTTCAAATGGTGTTTGAGGGTTTTTATAGGTCCAGGATCACTATCACGCCCTTATGTCCCTTCATCCTTATATGCTATCAGAAATTTCTTCTCTTAGAAGTTGAGACAAAAAATCTTTTTAGGTTTTTATTTTTACTTTAAACCTTTGATTAAATATCTAATTGACTTTTCTTTCTTGAAATCTATTTATCTGTTCATATCGAACTTTTTTATAAGAATCAAGATACCAATCTTCTTTTCTATTTCAATCTCTTGATCGAAAACCCAAACATGTTTCTTCCATTTACAAGTTTCTCAACGATTTTCTTCTTCTTCACTTGTTGAAGCTGTAGGAGAAGCCTTTGTTTGTTTTCTAGATATTTATGTTTCTTTTCAAGATTTTTCATTTAACAAAACTCTTTTTAGGGTTGTTGGGCTTTTTTATTTTTTTATAGTAATCGAGAATATTAGAAATAAGGCGCCCCCATTAAGAAGATGAGGTTTGCAAGATAAGTAAGATTACAGGGGGGAATAAAAAACATAAAGAGAGCGATGAATTTATAGCCTCGACTAGTTAGTCCAGTTCATGATACATTCAGGATTTCTATAAAGATCGGAGCCTTTATAGCTGAAATTTTTAACAGAGAACTTCAACCAAAAGGCCAACCGATGAAAGGTGAGGTTAAAAATCACATCCCAGTCTGGAGTTTTGGAGTCAAAGATCATATGGTTGTGCGCTATCCAAAATGACATGTATAGTCCTTTACAGAGAAGGGTAATTGCCTGACATTGAAATTTTCCTACTAGGCCGGACCATTCCTGAAGGTTATGATTTGGGTCTTTTGGCAGACAGCCTACACACCCAAACCAACTAAAGAGTCGACCCCAGAGAGACCATGATGTAGGACAAAGATGGAAGAGATTATGTATAGTCTCAATCTCTTTGCAATAGAAAGGACAAAGAGCTTCCTCATAATTGATGATTCTCCTCTCAGCTAATAAACCTTTTGTACAGATACTGCCATTTAGAAGAAGCCACATGAACACATCTATTTTCGGAGATGCAAACCCTTTCTAAAGTAGAGCAGGGGAGTGAAGATTTTCTGAAACATTAAAACCATAAAAAAGATGGCACCCTGAGGAGACTATGTAAACGTTGGAGCTGTGGGGTTTCCATATCTTGTTGTCTTCACCATCAGAGAAGACTAGACCACGTTCCACTTCTGCTATCAAGCTTTCACACATGCAGAGCTCTCGGGATCGAGGGGTCTTCTCCAAGAAAGATTGATTGAGTTATCAGTTGGGTGGGTTATGAACTTCTACAATGCTTAATGATTGCTGCAAGGAGAGGTTGTAAAACCTAGGAAACATGAACTGGAGAGGGGTTGCGGAGCCTAGCTAGGAATCAAACCAGAACCTAATGTTTCTCCCATCACACACCTTGAACCCGATATTGGATTGGAGGGAAGCGACTATGCTGTGATTTAAGAAAATTGCAGATACCATGCCTCACCAAATTGGAGATAAAGAATCTGTAAACACAGGAAGGCCATTTGCAAAATATGGCTGGTACTTTTATCAAGGTTCCAAAGCCATTTAAACATCATAGCCAGATTTTTGCTGTGAATAGAACCCATCCTAAGACCTCCAAGGGGCTTACTCTTAATTACCTTGTGCCAAGCAACCTTACAGATACCATGTGAATTTGAGGTGCCCTTCCAGAGAAAACAACGGTTGATGGAGGATATCCTGAAATGATCTCAAACTAGCGTAGGATCCTCTTGGCGTGCAGAAGAGAGGAATAATCATTTGGCAGGAAAATCAGAGTGTCATCTGCATATTGCAGATGGGTTATGTGATGTCTTGGAGAAGTTTGCAAGCCTTTGAAGTAACTTGAATCCGATGCCCTATTGAATAAAACTGTTAGCCCCTGAACTGCTATATCAAAAAGGAAAGGAGATGGGGGGGCCCCTTTGCCTGAGATCCCTCTCTATACTGAATTCTCTATTAGGAGAGCCGTTAATCAAGATGGTCAATTTAGATGTGGACAAACATTCAAAAATCAGTTTCCTCCAATAAGAGCCAAAACCCATATAGCCCATGGTAGAATCAATATACTCCCACAAAATCGAGTCGAAGGGTTTATGAAAATCTACCTTTAGCAAAAACTCGTGGTCTTTCTTACTATGAATACCATAGACAACCTCATTTGCTATCATGAACCCATCTAGAATCTGACGCCCGACAATGAAAGCAGACTGGTTTACACTTATCACATCTGGCAGAACGCTTCGGAGCCTAGTGGACAAGAGTTTTGCCACTATTTTATATAACCCATTAATCAAACTAATTGGTTGAAATTGGGAGAATCTGCTCGGCCCCTTAGTCTTCGGGATCAAAGTCACAAAGGATGAACCGATCCTTTTAGGTAATTTACCTGTTCTGAAAAATTCCTTGACCATCACAAAGATGTCGGAGCTGATAAGATTCCATGCCTTTTTATAGAAGGAGAAGGTGAACCTGTTAGGACCGAGAGCTTTTGAACCGCCACAATCCTATATGGCTTACTTCACTTCCTCCAATGAAGGCAGTCTTTCTAACCAAACTGATATTGCTTCTGAAATTTTAGAGAAACCTGAGCCTCCCATTTCAATTCTTCTGCATTGTGGCTTGGCAAACAAAGTTGAGAAAAAGTTGACAGCACCCTCTTTGATGTCATTTATAGAGACTAAAAATCTGTTGTTCTGCTATGGTTGCGACCATTCCTCAAACTTGCTGAAAGGTGGAAGAAATGGGTGTTTTTATCCCCCATTTTGTACCAGTTTTGGCGGGATTTCTGCCTTCAAATATCCTCAACCTTCCTGCTAACCTCCAAAAGCTCAGAGTTTAGATTCAAGTTTAGCTTTGTTTTTGCAGTCTCAGACAAGAGGCGCACCTCGCTTAAATCTTCAATGGTTGTGATGGAGTTCTGAATGTCTGCAAGTTTTGAATTTTGATTACCGAAGGTGGATTTGTTCTATTGTCTTAGTCTTTTCCCCAGAGTTTCTAATTTCTTTACCAATCTATAGTCACCTGGAAATTTCTTGCAGCTATCAGACCAGAAGATCTCAAAATCAGCTGAGAATGAAGGGTGTGACAACCAACAGTTTATGAAGCGGAAAGGCTTTCATCCCCAATCTACCTTTGGTGTCTGAAGAAGCAATTGACAGTGATCAGACACCCCCCTAGGGTAGCTACAAAGTGATAAGAATGGAAACTGAAGGTGGAACTCTGGAGATGCAAAGGTCGTGTCGATACAGCTCATGAAACCCCCCCTAAACCAAGTGAAACGGCTACCTTGCAGCTTGAATTCAATTAGAGCATAATTGGATAGGAAATTACGGAGAGCAGCTGACCCTGAATGATTAATATAGCCGTTACTTCTCTCATGAGCATGAAGAGTTTCGTTGAAATCACTTATCACCACCATTGGTAATTCAAAGGCAAACTTCAAAGTGGTGATGTCTTCCCACAACTTAGCATGATCTTGCACAGAAGATGTAACATATACACCAACTACCATGTAGTTAAAGGAGGAATTAACATGTTTGTCGCATAGGCTGATCCATTGCCCCCCTCAAATTCTATGGAATTAACCTCAAAGATAGAGTTATCCCACATCATTATGATCCCTCCTAATTTGCCTACAGACTCTAGAAAAGCCCATTTAACAGTTACAATATTCCATAAATTTCTGATGAAGGAATCGCAGAAGTTATCTTTTTTTATTTTTAATAGAAAGCAGATATCAACATTACTGTTGAGCAACCTATTCCGGATGGAATATTGTTTGTTCAACATACCTAACCCACAACTATTCCAAGCACAAATATTCATAAATAGAGCAAAACCAAGACATATCAAAACTTAACAGGGTGAGGAACTTACAACTTATTAGCTGATGTCCACTCGTCTACTTCTCTGTCAATGTTCCCCCGAACTCCCTCTTCATACCCTATAAGATATTGGAAGATTCCCAAGCCCAGAGCCGTTGCATCATGTAACATTTCCTGAGTCTCCTTTTCTCTATCAAAACCATCAGCTTGATTATTCTTGCAGGCTGTCTAGAACCGAACATTTCCTTACTTAATTCCTGAATTGAGGGAATCAGAAGAGACACCTTTCTCAGTAGTGTTAACTACACTACCATTAGCTTACAACAATTTCAGTTTCCTTGTTTTGCTTTTAGCATTCCTGTTGTTTTCCTTGACTGCTTCTGAGGAGGCCTGCTGGCTGCACTAAGAGCTCAAAGGGGTTGGTAGATGAGCATGTGTATCACTGGTCTCTGTATCCATGGATGCATGATTAGAGGTAATATCTTCATGTTTATAGCAGGGGATGAGTCGTTGTCTTTTATAAATGTGTTTCTATAAGAGTCAGGTACAACATCTGATATGCCACTGTGAGCCAAAACATGTATATCTTTCTTCACTTTCTTCCCTTTTTCTGTATGTGTATTTAGGGCCAAGTCTTCTGGTTCGTCTAAGCTTCTTCCTTTTTCTTTCCTTTAGTTCCATTTCCACTACTTCTTAGGGCTCTGCTAGGTCACGTATGAAATTAGAGAAGGAGTTCTACAATTTATATTCTGGTATAAATTCAAGGTTCTGGCTGTTTTGAAGGAGGGCCATGAAACCTGGGCTGAAGAAGTGTTAAGCCCTATTACACATGGGTTTATGGCCATATTGATTAGCCTTGTTCCTTTCACCTGGCCTGTGATGCCTTTTTTTACAAGGCCTATTCCTGTAACTGAATATGCTGAGACATCTATGCTGCTATCACTGTCAGCTTCCTCTTGCGTGTTTTCCTTTAATTTGTTATCGTGTGGCACTACAGAGGGCGGCGGATATGTAGCAGTGTGCAGTTGTTGATCTTTCGTCTAGAGGTTATGTGTTTCCTTTGTTTTAGGAAAAAGGCAGGCGGTTTTTGAAATTGTGTCAGTATAATCTAAGTTGTTTGTTGGTCCAGTGTGCCCTTGACAGAGGATGAGAGAGAAATCACTCTCCATATCCGCCTTCTATTACTCTGTTAAAGTAATATCCATTGTATAATGGTCACCGCCAGGGTCAGTAATCTTTGTGCCTGCTGTCGTAACCTCATCTGAAGCTGGAAATTTGCTACATGACTTTTCATCTAATGTTTGAATGCCTGTTGCATCCATTGAATGTTTGATTGTAGACAACAGTGGACTAAAATCTGGTTTCATTTCCATGGTTGAGATTTCAAACTCCTCGCCATATAGAACCAGCAAGATGGTTAAGGTTGTGCTCAGCAACACTTTTACTCTCGTGAGAGATCCTTGGCTCACGCTGGTGATGTCGTATCCAACCATCTTCCCTGCTTTCTCAATAATAGATTCAATACATCTGCGATTCCATCCTATCAAAGGTAATCCTAGTATAGACACCCATACAAATCTGTCTATAGCTTTAGCCCCCTTTTCCATGGTTTTAGATGAGAGAATGATGTTTCCAATGCAGAGGATCCATTTACCAGCTCTTTCTCCATAGATTCTCTATTTGTAAAGGTGATAACTGCTTGGCTTGCTCCCAGAAAATGAAAGCGAACTGTCTACTTGACATTTTTTAGAACCATATACTCAAGGTGAGCATAGTCCATATCTGTGGCTATGAATCCCACTAAACTTCTCAGAAGCCATTCCTTGTCATCGGGGATAGACTCATACACCACCGTCTTCTTTGGATGCTTTGTGACAGAGAGAGCTTCAACAAATGTCCGAATGTCCCTGAAGGTGAGTTTGGGCATGGTTTTTTATTATGGTTTTATAACAAGGTCTGGTTTTTTTTCATCTGGAGGTTTTTGAAATCTGACTGGGTTTGCACGAATTTTGTATGAATCAAACCAATAAGGTTCAAGCTGTCACAAATTTCTGGTTCTTTTAAAATGGAGAGGAAGGAAACAAAACCAAACCGTCTCCCTCGTGATGTTTTTTTCCCGGAGAAAAAAAGATTGGTAACAGGACCAATCTTTAAAAATGTCTTTTTGAGGTCATGGTAATCTAACCATGATGGGAAACGTTCAAAAAAGAACTTAGAAAGGGCAAAGGTCGGGAAGGTTGTGTTAGAAGGATGCTTGTTGTTCTGGACGTTTCTTGTGTGGTGCACAAGTCTCGGTAGGCTTAGTGTAACAGTGACAATGGAAGGTCATTGTAGGTGTTTAGGAGGGGGAGGGTGAGGATCTGTGAGCTTGAAGGTTGTGTTTGCAGGTGTCTGAGAGGCTAGATTATTCAGGTGAGGTTTGAATAACGTTGCTAGGGTCTGGTTTGCAGGGGTGAGCGAATGCTTTTTGGTTGGGAGCATGTTGAAGGCTGGTTGGGCTTTTCTATTTTGCGGCCTCAATCAAGATCTCATGGATGTCGTATGTATGTATTCTATATATTTGGGCTTTTTGACTACTTTTCATAGTTGGTGGACATTCTCAAATACTTGAATTCTCATTATCTTTCTATACTTGCTTCTATTGTAGGGTGTGATCCAACTTAAAAAAAAACTCTACTTTAACTCAAATTGGAACTGGAATGGATGACTTTTGTTGCCTTGAGCATAAAGACTTAACACTCTTGTATTTATGACATTTCATTCAAATTGGATCTTTGTCATTAAACAATTAGCAACCTAGCCATTATTGACTCTCATCACTGCCATTTTTTGGCGCACCATCAATTATTGTTGTGTGTGGTCCCGCACCATGTGATGGGGGGACCACCATATTAATCAAGAAGAGAGACAACTGGCTGCCTCTTTAATTTAAATGTGTCTACCACTGTAGAAGGCAGACGAGAGAGAGAGGAAGAATAGAATTAAAAGAGAGCAAAAACAGAGGAGAAAAACGTGAGAAAGAAAGAAGAGGAGGCAGCAGAGCAGTCTGTCTTCTTTCTTCGATTTCCAGTTCGTTCACCGTTGGATCGGGCTGAGATTTGGATACTCAGGTATCTCAAAGGTACTTCTAGTTTCAGCTTATGTTTTGGTAATGATAAACCTGTGTTGGATGGATACACAGATACAGATATGGCTGGTGATGTTGATTCTAGAAAGTCCACATCAGGATACTTGATGAAGTTTGCAGGGGGAGCAGTCTCATGGCAGTCAAGGCTGCAAAAATGTGTTGTATTATCCACTATAGAGGTTGAATATATTGCTCTTACTGAAGGGGGCAAAGAGTTGTTATGGATGAAGAAGTTCTTACATGAACTTGGCCTAGTTCAAGAGAACTTTGTGTTGCACTGTGATAGTCAAAGTGCAATCCATCTCAGTAAGCATCCTACTTTTCACTCTCGATCAAAGCACATTGAGGTTAGATATCAATGGATTCGAGATGCTATGAAGATGAAGTCATTTGTTGTTGAAAAGATCCATACCGATAACAACATGTCAGACATGATGACCAAACCTCTACCGAGAGAGAAGTTTGAGTTTTGCAGAAGGGAAGCAGGCTTGTCAGAGCCTCCTAAATTGAAGCTTACATGTTGATCGCTAGTATAGCGAATTCCTCACATGGTGCGTGAGGGGGAGATTTGTTGTGTGTGGTCCCGCACCATGTGATGGGGGGACCACCACATTAATCAAGAAGAGAGGCAGTTGGCTGCCTCTTTAATTTAAATGTGTCTGCCACTGTAGAAGGCAGACGAGAGAGAGGAAGAACATAATTAAAAGAGAGCAAAAACAGAGGAGAAAAACGTGAGAAAGAAAGAAGAGGAGGCAGCAGAGCAGTCTATCTTCTTTCTTCTATTTCCAGTTCATTCACCGTTGGAACGGGCTGAGATTTGGACAGCAGCTTCTAGACACGTTACTCTTCATTCTGAACGGTTGGATTGAAGATTGATGGTGTGAAAGCTGGTCGTTTTGACAGAAAACGGGGTTGTCAGTGTTGTGAGCTTTTCTCTAACATTACTCTCTTTAATCTTGTTGTATTCCAAGAATAGGTTGTTCTTGATGATATATATGTTGTAGCCCTTAGTTGAATCTGAGGAAGAACTATTGTGAACCCATTATTTGTGATAGTGGAAGTTTTTAGGTGGACTACAGTCTCGTGGTTTTTCCCGCATTGGGTTTTCCACGTAAAATCTTGGCGTTGATTTGTGTGATTGTTGCATTATATTTGTTCATTGTTTGATTTTGTTTTTTACTGCACAAAGAGGGAAAAGGATTGGGACTTGTGAATTGTGAATTGTATTCCGCTGAATTGATCCGGTTAGTTGTCCCTAGTTTTCCCAACAATTATAATCCAAATAGATTTGACTGCTGCATTTCTACTCTTTGTTTTTCATTTTTGTAATGTTTCTGCAACAAATCATAATTCCAGTTGCCCACTAACACTCCCAAATAAACACACGCTGTTATTTCCATTTTCTTTCAGTATATTGACAAATATATACATAACTCTGGTTCAGAAGGGCAGTAACAGCATGTGTGCTCCATTGTATGCTGTTTCTCAAGCAAATTCTGTTCTTACCTGTTAACATAAATATATCCGAAGTCCAGACACGTTTTGTGTTCCACTCATTACTTTCATTTCTTTGATGCACATACTGGTGTTCCTTCCGTCCAGAATGTTTTTTCGCTAATTATTCATAGTCATTCTCTTTAATCTTCCATTAATATCTCCCTTTATCTTGTGATTCAGGGGGGCAAACATGCAACCAATGTGGCAAGAAATCTGCAAGCCCACAACCTATTCAATGGAAAGAAGAGAGTTCTTTGCTTTGTTGTTAAGGCTTGCAAGCATGTTTGCTCATGCCCACTTCATCTACCTACTTTGTTATTAAGATATTTATGCTGAAGGGCTATTACTTTTGTTTGGAGATGAAGGACTCTGTGGTATGCTCTGAAATCTCCTTTGCTGACTGTTTTGAATCAACTTTTTCATACGTTTAATAATACTTTCTGATGCTTTTCCTTTTTTACTTTGTGTGGTTCTTATCTATTGATTGAAATTGCCATCTTTATTTAGTTTCTGATACCATTTGCTGTTACAGGAAACAATTTTATTATCCGCCGTGTTCATGTCTTCCCAGGGAAACTAAACTTAAAAGCCCGCAGTGGAGCGCTGAGTTTAAGGTTTTATTTGAGAATATAGTTGTATTTATTTTTTAAAATGTTTTTTATTTAAAATAATATTTTTTATTTTTTAAAAATTATTTTTGAGATCAGTACATCAAAACAATTCAAAATGTATAAAAATATTAAATTTTAATAAAAATAAAAAATTAAATTTTTTAAAAATATAAATTAGTCTCCGTTTACAAAAACAAATTAAAAAACAAACAAGGACAAAAAAATTATTAAAATAAGCAGTGACTCATTCTCTATTTTAAAATATTATGCAAGGAACAAAAAGGAGCAAGAAAAAGGTTAGGAGGTTGGTAAGTGACCGGTGGTTGCTTATTTTTTAGGAGTTTAATTACGTTTTTTTTTAAATAATTTTTATTTAAAAATAAAATTTTTTATTTTTAAAAAATATTTTTAACATCAATACATTAAAATAATTTTAAAATATAAAAAAATTAAATTAAATTAAAAAATAATTTTTTTAAAATAATTTAGAAACACAAAAACAATCTTTATTTATATTTGTTCTGATTGGATAATATTTTTATAAAATTTTAATTATTTTATTTTAAATTAAAATTTTTTATGATTTTAAATCATTTTAATATATAAAAATAAAAAATTATTATATATATTTTTAAATTAAAAACACTTAAAAAAACCGCTTTTACTTCACCGTACAACCCTCCCCCATTTAAATTAAATACAAATAAATAATAATAACAATAATAATAACAATAATAACCTCGTATAAATAACGGAACATTCAGAAATCCCCAGCAGATCAGTTTTCTTTTATTCTTTTCTTTTTCGAATCTCGGTTTCTCAAATTGTGGAAACGGAAAAATCGAAGGTACGTTATCTCTGTTTTTGTTTTTTTAACCCCTCTCTCAGTTCCTTCAAATTCTTGTTTCTATCGATCTTCGCTAAACCAATTTTCGAATTCAAGACAGAAATATGTAGCTGATTCTTATGTTTCCTGTTGTTGTTGTTGATTTGAGTTGCAGGTTGGTTAGTTTGTTAAAAAGAAAAAATCGAGGATGTTAGAGCAGTTGTTAATATTTACTAGAGGAGGTTTGATTTTATGGACATGTAAAGAGCTCGGAAATGCATTAAAAGGATCGCCCATTGATACTTTGATTCGATCTTGTCTGTTGGAAGAACGATCCGGTACAGCATCCTACAATTACGATGCCCCTGGCGCCTCTTACACCCTTAAATGGACTTTCCATAACGACCTTGGCCTCGTTTTTGTCGCTGTGTATCAGCGAATTCTCCATTTGTTGTATGTGGATGAGTTGTTGGCGATGGTCAAGCATGAGTTTTCCCAGATTTATGATCCCAAACGTGTGGAGTATTTTGATTTTGATGAGACTTTTAGGCAGCTTAGGAAGGAAGCGGAGGCAAGGGCAGAAGAGTTGAGGAAAGTGAAGCCTGTGGGGAAGGGCGTGAATGATGGGAGGAAGCTGGTGATGAAAAAGGGTAGTGGGTTTGGTGGAGGGAATAAAAAAAATAAGAGTGATGCGAATGAGGGTGGTAATGGTGATGATGGGAAAGGGAGGAAATTGGAGAATGGACACTCCAATGGGAATCATAATGCTGTTGTTGTTGAAGGTAATAGAGGGATGGGTCTCGCGAATGGTAAAGAAAATGCGAGTTCCAATAATGAGGCTTTTGATGTCACTAAACTTCAGAAGCTGAAAAGTAAAGGTGGGAAAAAAACTTCTGATACTAGTGTTGTTAGCAAGGGTTCCAACGTGGACCCAAAGAAAAAGGTAACAAAGAAGAATAGAGTTTGGGATGATTCACCTAAAGATGCGAAATTGGATTTTACGGATCATGTGGAGGAGAATGGGAATGAGAATATAGAAGTTGTGGCAGCTGATCAAGGTGAAAGCATGATGGACAAAGAAGAGATTGTCAGCAGTGACAGCGAAGATGAAGAAGATGAGGAAGTCAGTAAGGACAGCAAGCCTGATGCTAAGAAGAAGGGATGGTTTTCATCCATGTTCCAGAGGTAAATCATTGCATCATAATTCTTAGATTGTTATATATTTCTTTGATTACTAGTTCATTACCTCGAGTATCATTAAGGTACTGGATATAGAGTATCTCTTCAAGGTCTAGGTTCTTAACAAACAGTATGCTGCATCTAATCACTTTCACTCGTGCTTCTGGGATTGGTGTTGAAACCATGTTTTTCCTTTTGAGTTTCAAAGCCACTATTTCCTTTCTTCGTGAATAGTGGGTTTCACATGGTGGCATCTGAGGCAATTGCGTATCAATGTGCTTTCTAATGTTAAAGACACTGGCAATAACTATTATCGTTTGTTTTTGGAATGTAAAGTTAGTTTTTGGGTAATTGAGAAGTTATAACCCATCACTATCAATTAAGCTTCAGTAGGTCCCTTAGAGTTCTCTGGCATATCCATGATGTAGAAAAGCTCAATCTTATTCTATCCTTTAATGAAGCAAGGAATTTATCGTGTCATATGACTCACAGCACATACCAAACTGTTCTATTTACTATAATTTAACATCTTGTTAGAAGTTTATTCCATGAGATTGATATGTATTGTGAGACTCGGTATACTGGAGTGATGGCTTGCCTAGTTGGCTTGTTGTTCCTTCACCATGACTGCATACTTCCACAGTTGTTTATGTTGTCTCTCCTGCATTATGAGATGCCCAACAAACTTGGTGCGTGAATCTTAAGACAGAATGTGGGAGGCTACCATTAGATATGCATGGTTTGACTTTGTCAACCTGTTTGTTGGCATGTATATTGTGCATAAAAGTCCTTTCTTAAGAGAATTTTTGGAAGCATTTCTCCTTCTCAAATCAACCAAAGTTGAATCTGAGAGCTTGGACTAGGCTTTTCTTCCTTGTATGATCCTTACATTGCTTTTCTTATGCTTTCCTTGGCTCAGTATTGCTGGCAAGGCAAACCTGGAGAAGGCAGACCTGGAGCCAGCATTGAAAGCTCTCAAGGATAGGCTCATGACCAAGAATGTGGTACGTTATTGTATTTGCTAAATATTCTGTTTGTGAATCTGTTCTCTGCCAATCATACTTTTCTATCTTACCTCACATTCTTATGGAGTTACTGTCCTTTGGCAATTTCAGGCTGAGGAGATAGCAGAGAAGCTTTGTGAATCAGTTGCAGCTAGTCTTGAAGGTAAAAAGCTGTCATCTTTCACAAGGATATCTTCAACAGTGCAGGTTTGTTGCATCAAGACATTGAGTTTCTTCATTTTCCATCTTTTCTGTTTGACTTAGGAATAAGTAATAGTTCATCTGGTATTATGGCTACAGGCAGCTATGGAAGAAGCACTTGTTCGTATTTTAACTCCTAGGCGTTCTATCGACATATTAAGAGATGTACATGCTGCAACGGAACAGAGGAAACCATATGTTGTTGTTTTTGTTGGTGTCAATGGGGTTGGAAAGTCCACAAATCTGGCTAAGGTGAAGCTGAAGCTCTTATGGTTGTAATTATTATTGAAGAATTATCATCGAGGCATGCTTCCTTATTGGGTAGGCTGTTTTTTCATGTCACTTCCTTATTGGGTAGGCTGTTTTTCATGTCACAACTGCAGGTTGCATACTGGCTTCTGCAACATAAGGTCAGTGTTATGATGGCTGCTTGTGATACATTTAGGTCAGGAGCTGTTGAGCAGCTGAGGACTCATGCACGCAGACTTCAGGTACTGAATTGATATCACATATTAATATTGATGATGTTGTCTGGCCTCTTTATCCAGTGTTTGTTTCTGTGATTCATACCTGTAAGGAAACTTGATGTGATACTTTTTTCCCTGGTTAGATCCCTATATTTGAAAAGGGCTATGAGAAAGATCCAGCGGTTGTGGCAAAGGAAGCAATTCAGGAGGCCACACGCAATGGTTCTGATGTTGTTCTTGTTGATACTGCTGGTCGAATGCAGGTGCTTTTATGAACTAATGCTTTATCACTGAGATTGAGTTGTACCATCTGGTATAATATAAATTATGGTATTGTTTGATTTCCTTTTTTGTCATTTTTGCGAAGGAAGAATTGTGCTAACTTTTATTTTCTTGTAAAAGCATTTATAACTATAAAATGCTAAATTCAATACATGATGAGATAAATGGAATAGAAGAACTCAATAGGATCCATGTTTTAACAACAAATCTTAATAACCCCAATGCACTAGACAATGTTTTTACCTCATGTGCTTATCTGTTTGCTTTCGTTTTCTTTTTCAAATTCTATGTCATGTACTTCAGGACAATGAACCATTAATGAGAGCTCTCTCAAAGCTAATTTACCTCAACAATCCTGATCTGGTCTTGTTTGTTGGAGAGGCCTTGGTTGGAAATGATGCTGTTGATCAGCTATCAAAGTTCAATCAGGTTCAGTTCTTATATCCTGGTTTTTATTGTGTTATTTATTTTTCTTGCATCTGTATTCAGATTATCGAGCAACATTCCTTGCTCTTTTTCTTTGCAGAAATTAGCCGACCTATCTACTTCACCCAATCCTAGATTAATTGATGGGATTTTGCTCACCAAGTTTGACACCATTGATGATAAGGTAAGAGTTACAAAAAGCAGTCGGATTTTGTCTTCTTTCTAGCTATTTGTTTTATTTACCATCCAAATCTTGTGTGCAATTTTCTTTGATGGGTGCAGGTTGGAGCTGCATTGTCGATGGTATACATCTCCGGCTCACCGGTCATGTTTGTTGGCTGTGGTCAATCTTACACAGATCTCAAGAAGCTGAATGTGAAAGCTATTGTCAAGACACTCCTTAAATGAGCGCGTTCCTCCTTTGATGAATGTTGGTGGAGCGAATGCTGTTCCCTCTCAGTTTGCTCTTGGTCCTGTTGTGAATGATTAACTTGCCGCCAAACTTCTGTATTTGTCGTGTTTTTCAGTTTGTTGTTGGGGTGAATCAGTCCCTTGAGGCTGTATTTTATGCTAATTATTACCATCTTGTTCCTTCGCTTTGCTGTTGTGTTCAATCTCTCTCAGAAGCACGCCTACACATGCATGCACTCCGATCACCGGTTTTTCTTCTCTCTCCCTTTTTTTTTTCTTTCTATGAACTCCTCACGAAAGAATTTAATAAATATATAATTTCTATAAAGCCAGTATCATTGAGAATCTGGAAATCTTAACAATGTAATATGCAGCATTTAGTATACCTGAGAGATTAAATGTATCAAATCTATTATTATGTTATCTAAATTAAAATTACTATTAAAAACGTACTTTAATTTAAAATTCTTATAAGAAAGTAAATTAAATTCTTATAACAAATATTCAATTTCTTTTTTTTAATAAGAAATAACATTTATATGTAAACTTCTCTACTCAATTTTTATTATTGTAATCAATAAATTTTTCGATGATAAAAGATGGTCCATCCCGCACTGCTGGGAATCAAAGGAGTATACTAGAACCAGTACAATTTATTAGCCCTCAAGTTCGTAATAAACCCAACCCGATTTCTAATACATCTAGAACCAGTACAATTTATTAGTCCTCGAGTTCTTTTCCATTCTGGAACATTGAAAGCATGCATGCTGTTTCAAAATTTTATGGACAAGTAATTCCCAAAAATAAACAGTTTTCCAACTTTTCTATGTCTGAAGAAATTTTGAGAAGATGATCTAAGTCATTTGTTTTCCACGTCTCAGTAAGGAAAAATACATTCGGTCAATAACTCATAGAGCTTTAAGAACCCAAACATAATGTGTATTAGTTTCTACAAGATTTGCTATCTACAGCAGGGTAATCCCATCAGTTGATCATGAGTTATTAAAATCCCCCTTGTTGCAAGTCAGAGGCTAATACTATCTTGTATATTTTATTTTCTTAATTATCTCTTCAGATTCAGCTGTAATTCAGTTGCCTTTGCAGTGCAAACAGCAAGCGCTTCGACAGGATTCAGCCATCTCCGCAACTTCAGGTTTCATTCCTCTATGCCAAGCATGATAGAATTTCAAGCGAACCAGAAAGTCTGCAGTAATAGAAGATTTCTCAGCCTTGATGTTGTAGTGCGTCTGCAATTGCATTTCTAGCTTCATTGCACAATACTGCAGCATCACTCCCTTCTATGGGTTTATGAATAATAACTTTTACAGACCCTGGATTCAATATACCCTCCAATCCTGTGGGCATGATTTTCCCCGTTCCAATCAGGGTAATAGGTACCACTGGCACTCCAACTTTTGCAGCAACACTGAAGGCACCTTTCTGCATATTATCAGCAACAGAAAACCATGAATAATAGAAAACAAATCAGTTCTTTTATTCATCCAGAACCGTTAAAACAATCATTCAGAGGAAAAAGGATATTAAAAACTTGACGCGCACAATATAGAAGGGAGGGGGGATGGAAGGGTAGTAGAAAGGTGTAACGTATCCTATTGGACCAAGCTATATTAACTCTTCAAGCGGTTTGAGAATATAGGAATTAAAGCTGCATTCGAGTATGGAATTATTGGCCTTCCCATGTTACTCTTGATAACCATAGTGTAATCCAGAAACAGAGAAAGCATACAACACTCCATCTCTGGGTATCAGTTTCTCAAACAGCAAAGATGATGACAGCTAAGGATATTAAGAAGCAGAAATGCAGCTAAAAAGCTTCTAATGTGGGTTAAAGTGCATTGGTAACCCATGCACATTAGATATACAAAAGCACAGATATACTTGTAATGCCGTGTTAACGTGTCAATACTCCACTAAAAGTTTCAAAGTCTATGATCCAACCAGCTGAGCCAAAGGTTAAAGGGCCAAGTTCATTTCTTCTTGATTCTCAACAACCAAAAACTGCTCTAATGGTTTCTCAATCTTTTGAAATGGAAGAAGTTAAATCAAATCAGCCAACAAGAATAATAAAAATTATAACATGATCTCACCTTGAAAGCACATAATTTTCCATCTTTACTCCGTGTTCCCTCTGGGAAGAAAAAGACAGAGGACCCCTTCTTGAGTAGATCCATGCAACGCTTGAGACATTCCTGTATAAACATAGCCATCGGAACTTCAAATCTATGTTCAACAGTGACAACACTAATTCACCAAGAACAAAAGAAAGAAAATAAGATGACTGTAAGTTGTCACCTAGCCCTGAAAGAACACAGCAGCATAAATACTAATAACAACAGAGAAAAGAAACTGCTACCATTTGGCTTCTACTGTCCATGCGCTTCAAGGGAATGACACCCAACATAAGCATAGCCCACCCAATAATGGGAAATAGAAATATCCCAGTCTTACTGATGAACTTGAAGCTTCTGCCAAGAGTAAGAAGAGTATATATGTCGAGAAAACTCTGGTGGTTCGAAACATATACAGCAGGAACATCTGGAGGGGGTAGATTTTCCAATCTCTCATACTCAATTTTAAAAAATGGAGCAACAGTCAGTGATGCCCAAATTTTGGCAATGGAAAATTGAGCTTTTCTTCGGTATTGATCAAATAAGAGCACGAACGGATGTTGTGCTATCATCAGCACAATAAGGAAAATGGCAGCAATAGCAGTAACAAAATAAAAGCCTATTCCTCTAACTTTTGACCCAAAGGTAATATCTGCACTTTAAACAAGTTAAAAAGAAAGATGTTTAGCATAAGGTTAAATATAAAACCGAGCAACTGACAAAAGGAATTCTTGAGAAACCTGATAATGGATAGGCAGAATCTGGGATCCCAGTTCCAGCAAGTTCCGATCTTACAACTACAGGTCTGGAAGCTTTAGCTTGTTTATGGACCATTGTTTGATTGAACTCCTGTAAATAATTATACCATGGTACACAGACATGTTTCCTTGGAATGCAGGATGCACCATTTAGAGTAGCTGTCAAAAAAAGTGCAAAACAAAAGGATTCATAAGCCTGACAACACAGGAGCAATTAATTACAAGAAAAATATTGGATTCATTTTTTTTTTAGTTTTCATTTTGTTATTTCTTACTAGTTTAGATCTGGAAAGGGTAAGATATGGCTATATTTTTCAGTATCCAGTAGCTTAATCTTTCTTACTAGCTAAATTCATCTTATTGCCAGCTTAAATGAGCTCAGAACTAAAATGATGTCTATGTGCTGCAATCTTTGGTTTTGGTTATTGAATTGTCTGCTATTTACCAAATTTGTCAAATTTTAAGAGCACATCAACCTGTAAAAGTGATTAATATAAAGATGCTGGTACCAGTTTCTAGGCATCTTTCTCTTGGATATTTAAAAAGACTTCCATGAGCAGAAACAATTTTTCTAAGAAAAAGGTCTTCCTACCAGCAATAGATGGTCAATCATCAGCCGACTGCAGTAAGCAAGGTGGTCTGGGTAATGCAAGGGGGGTTACATCCCCCCTGCTCCACTTTTAAGCAAGATGTTTAATCGAAAAGACAGGAGCAGGTGTATTCATGGATACAAGAATCTAAAATAAAGCATGCCAATAATTCTTTTTAAAATTTTCATAGATGCAGTGAATGTACAAACGGCTATAACCCCACTAAATCAAAGTTTTAGGAAAGGGAATTCGGAGACAGCCCTATTCTTCAAGCCACGTTAAATGTTATAATGTTATCACTGAATTGTTGGAGTTGAGAGTTTCAATAGATATCCCAAGCATATTGAACAAGCAGTGAAAGAACTAGAGAAGATGAAGTCAAATGTAAGCATCCAAATGAGACTAATTGAAATAAATAGTCATTTACTTGGAAAGACACATGTATACAGTAAGTTTAGACAGCTAGGAGGCTACTTACAGTTATATGAATTCCACAGTACAGCTTGTTTATATGTAGAGCACCCAACAAATGGTTCTTTACAAGCACGGAACTGCATTAAGGAAAACATACTAAATAAAGTCCAGAAACAAAGTTTTAACAGTGTGAAAGGGCAAAGGAACTTCTTCTAATACATAAACTCCATCTATGAAATTTAAATCAGCATACAGAAAGAAAGACAGGCTAAAGGCACAGATAGAGACAAGAGTTTGTAGAGTGAGAAGAAGCAGGTGGGGTTGCAAAATCCCAGAAGAAGAAATCTAAAATCATAATCTGCAAAAAAAAGATGAACTTTACTGATAAAACACCAAATCCCAAAATAGGGGAGCATACCAATATATCAAAAGTATGGAAAATAAGGAATGTAGGTGTACAAAGTGATAGGAGAATAATGCTTCAAATCTCTAGTTGATTAAACCCCAATTTGTAAGCCGTGGATGCATATGTAGCATTCCATGAACACGACACTACTAAACATTGCGATAACACAATCCAAACCCCTTCAACTCACTGAACCATCTGGATCACTCTATAATCTAGCAGTCACAAAAAAACACAAGAAGCTACTAACGACAGTTCATACATGTTGAACTGAAGGCTAACAAATGACTGTGTCTTCGAAACAAAGCCAAGGCAAAATGTGAGGGGCGCAACCCCTTTGGTACAATTGAAAAGCTTAATCTATTTGACTGGCCCCAAAATCACAGTAATCAAGAACATGTATGTAAAAAAGTAGAAAATCATCAGACAAAAGAGAAGCAACAGCCAAAGCGTGTGGTTAGACCCATTTCAGCACAAGTAAATAGGAGCAAAGACATCTTATCACCGCATGAAAAATTAACCCCTAATAATATATAAGGCAATTGATTAATTAAACAAACACATAAAAGAAGAAGAAAGTGGAGAGAAATACCTGCAACAGAGACGGTGGAGAAATATTGCTCGATCGTTTATACCCTGCAGAGATTTGACAAATTGAACCAAAATTATTATTATTATTTAATAATAATAATAATATAGATAGATAAATGCAAGTAAGAGAAATAAAGAGAGATGGATGCATACGTAGACGAAGGGGGCAATGGAAAGGGTGAGATAGAGAAGCAACCATTTCCATTGTATTATTATTGTTTAACATTACTACCCAATCACTCTGATTTGATTTCTTCACTTTCGCCCTCTCTCTTTTGGGTTCTTTAGGGTTTAGTGGATTCGGATTTGGAGGGAAGAGGCAAAACTAAGTGAAGGTCTTTTATTGCCAGTTTCGAGGTAGATAGGGACTGTTCTTTATCCTCGTCTTCCTTTCTTTTACAGCAGCAGATTAGTCTCCCTCCAACCTCCTTTATTCCTCTACTGTTTTTTTTGGTCCAACAAATTTCTCACCGTCGGTTTATGCGATTGAATCTATAGAAATTCTTAATTTCAAAAGTAAATGATTAAGAAAAGCTATAAATATTATTTTAGTATATAAAATAAATTACATCCACAACTTCACTGCCAGGATAGAAGATCACAATACTAATCACAAGTGTCCAACTTGAGAAATCGAAAGCTCCTTTATCAACTCTTTGATGTCACAAGCTGGTCATCATGCAGGATCCAATTTTCAAGGGAGCAAATATGGTGATGGTGGTGTTGTTAAATATTATTTTTTAAAATCAGTATTTTTTTTAAAAAAAAAAGTTGGTAAAATAAGACAGCTAAATCAGTACTTTTTTAATCTCAATCACCTCAATAAAGACACCCATAAAATTGCAT
>Ga0307515_10007342_pt1 | contig 21804 bp, 23 predicted proteins | sample 17_EM_MG_FD_194513 | JGI IMG/M metagenome (GOLD analysis project Ga0307515, IMG submission 194513) | Populus trichocarpa ectomycorrhiza microbial communities from riparian zone in the Pacific Northwest, United States - 17_EM | ecosystem: Host-associated > Plants > Roots > Unclassified | place...
GTCCATATTGCCCACTTCAGCCCCAATCAAGTCTGTTAGCCTGCAATCAAAGGATGGGTTGGCCTTCTCAATTGATTCAGCAGGGGTGGTAAAAACCTGGAACATTTTGACTGGCCTCTGTGAGGGATCCTTTAAGACTGAGGTTAAAGACATCACTTGTGGAGATGTGCAGTCAATTGGTGGCAGATTGATTGCTGTGTGGAGAGAACCATATAGCAGGGAAATCCATGTGTGGGATGCTGAGAAGGGCAGACTCCAGATAGTGGGCACACCCTGTGGATATACAAGCAGCCTCAGGATAACAGGAGATGGGTCTAGAGTTCTGCAGCTGGGTGATAACTTCATCCTGGCCTGGTCCATATGGACAGGGGAACCTGCTGGTAAGGAGAACTTGGAGGGGGCCCACAATTGCAAGTTTGACCCCCTCCGCATGGATGGTTCAAAAGTCCTGGTCTGCTATGGAGAGTCATCGACAGAGGGCTGGGACTTTGGGATTCCAGGCTCAACCCCCATCCAGTTCTCTGAAGCATCCTCAGACAGACCCCATCTGGACTTCATTGATGTAATCGAGTGGTCTAGCACCAGCCCAGTTAGGGTTGAGGATAGAGTCACTGGGAAGGAGGTTTTCCAACTGTCTGGTAGATATGCAGAACCTACTGTCACACAGTGGGATGGTCAATATCTGATTGCTGGTTATGAGTCAGGGGAGGTGTTGATTCTGGATTTTGGTGATGTGCTTCTTGAGTAGAGTCCTGTAGTGCATCTAGTATCCTGTAACAGTATTCATCTATACAAAGTGCTTTTTATTGGCAATTGCTTACCTGTCCTGATCCTCTCTGCTGAGTAACACTCACATCTCTTCTGAAATGATCTAGACAGGCACATAGGAATGTTGATTGCTGACCAAAATCTGGCAGTTGTGAGTGGTTTGATAAAATCTCCCCCTTTTGCCATCTATGGCAGATAGCCATTGTGGTGAGTGAGACCCAAAGGTTGGAATGTAGTTGTAGTTTACAGTGGGTAATGCGTACCAGACACCACCAGTACCTGCCTGGTTTGAAAGGAGTGGAAAGGTGAGAGAGACAGGCCTGCCCAACATCAACCAATCATCCCCCATTTCCAGAGGCCAAAAATCTCTTATCGTACCACACTCAGCAGGAGTCAATGGGCAATGGGGGGATGAGTGTGGAGGATGACCAAACTAACCTTTTTAGGACTCTACACAACCAATACAACAGATGCATTTAATATTCCAACACCTTACCCACTCTGGCATGCATAACCTTGGGCACAGTGTCTGCTGTCTGCAACTTCCATCTCCCCACAGTTCCCCAGAACCAGGACTTGCCAACATCTAACCTGGGTTCTGGGTGCCCCAAAAACCTACCATACCAAGCACACACCCCTCCATTTCATGAGGTCATCCATCAGAGTGCCCATTTGCCACTCTACCAATAATGCTACCCCACTTGCAAATGGCAATCACAGAAGCAAGGATAGGTTCTTGGTGTTGTTACCTTATCAGTACTACAAATGAAACAATGGAAAAAATCAACACAGTAGAGATCCACCATGCAGGTGGGTAGAGGGTTCACAGATTACATGTGGATACTAGCATGCAAACCAAAGAGATCCAAAGGCAGAGTTGTCTGTAAATGTACAGGGTGAGGAGGTACATCTACTTGAGCCATTGCAAGGGATTTCATCATTTGTAAGAGTAGACGGCACGGCTCCGATGAACGAGTGCGGAGCACGCGAGCGGAATGGGTCAGTTCAGAGCAGGGAGGGTAAAGACGAGCAGGACCAGAATTCCAAGATGGAGATTAGACAGACGATAGACAAGGAGTGGATGGAGAAAGCTAGGTACAACCAGAGACACGCAAATGTAGATGGGAACCGAAAGGAAAGAGAGTCCAAATTGCCGCGGAAGAGGCAAAGAAAATGCCAACAAGCTGTTGTCATCATTCGCCCTTGAAACTGTTCCTTGGGAACGGCTGCCCGAAAATTGTCCACTACGTCAAAAATTCCGGGTTCGTGTAAGCTTCGGGGTGCCTGATCTGACCGCCATGGGAGGAGTCGCAAGGGAATGGGGAGATATGTCATCAGTTCTCCACCAGACACGAGCGAGCGAACAATGAAACTTTCGTGTAGGAAACGGATTATGGATCACATCCGGTCTAGACATCCTCTGGTCTCTGGTACACCCTCACATAATCAACAGACATGGCCGTCGGGAATGTTGGACATTCGAAATTGATGTCCCCGGAGTTTGGAAAATTCTCAAGTTGATAATTTTATACTGGAAATCAGAGAAACACTAAGCCGACGCGGGTCAACCAGGACAAGGGTGGGCAAAAGGCGAGACGCGTACTATCGGTTCTCGGGGAACTAGCCTCGGTCTAATATTACCCCTCCCATCGACAGCGGCACCCCCAGCGTTCATTGTTCAACCCGTATTGAACGGTGCCCACTGACCAGACTGAGAAACGGCACCCTTATTATTATGGACCGTAGCTTCGAAGACATCAATTTCTGGAGAGATTCTGCCAACAAACGAGCCGTCGTCGTGCATGGGTCCCAGGTGGTCCTAACCAGGACGGGTGCAACGCGACAGTCGTTGACACAGGAGGGATGAGAAGTCATCGTGGATGCACTTGTCGCCTGGATAGCCTGAGATATCCGGTACGCCATTCCAGGGTTGGTGAGAATGGTACCGACATCGCATGTATCACAGGTGTACGGCCGCTGTGGAAATTGTGGATCAGGATTTTGCGGGATTCCGCCCCAATGGATCGGGATACGTACCATTCCCTCCAAGGTGACACCATACCCGGCTCTCCCGAGGTTACCCATCACCCACACGGCGGAGCAACACCGCTCAGGCCAAGTAAGGTCACCGCGAACTCAATGAATTCTCCCATGAAATAGAACAGGTTTCAGCCGCTCATCATGCCACCTTCGTTGTTCAAATCGTGGGTGTCCATACTGGAGTGTGATGACACCGTGCTTGGTGGTGATGGGGGAGGGGTCGTACCAATCAAGGTCACCCGTTTGTCAGTAGAGGAGGCCGGCAGCTTCAGAAAGGATCGTCGCCAGGATAAAAAGTTCGTCAGTCGTTGTTGAATTGGTCAGAGAAGACCAGCGTAAGTTCCGATCCGTCGTGGAGGGTGGTCCTCGCCACCGCCCAATCTAGAGTATCGGGGTCAGAGGCCTAGAAGTCCAGGGACCTAGAATCATAGCCGGATGTATTTGGAGGACATTTGGTCCTATCGAGTATGCGTACGATGCCAGACGGATTGGGCCCGCCGTAGTTGAAGTCACCACTGGAAAATAGTGCAGTTGCGAAATGAGAAATGGTATCCCGCACCGTTGAAATGCCACGCCATGCTCGTCAGATTAGCTACCGCTAGAACTAGAAAAAAACTCACAGAGAGTGATACAAACAAGGCTGGCGAGCCTGCGTATTTTAAACATTGTTCCAGAATCGTTGAGCACATCCCGTCGTGGATCAAGTCGGTGGAGGTCGTCGTCTGGCTCTGGTTTTGCCTATGCTTCGATGTGAAGGGTCTGCCGACAACGGGGACCGTTGGAGAAGGAAGAAAATTGGACGCCGTTAGCGTACGGTGTCCGATTGGTGGTAGCGGCTGAGGAGAGTTGCCGTCGTACCTTGTCGACCGGCGATTTTGTGGATCCATCATATCGAGAGTCGTCCTGAGAGGAGAGCGGAGTGAGTATCATTGCCAAAGCTGTGGAGGGCGAGGACAAGCAGGGCGGGGAGAAGAGTTCATCGATCGGGGGAAAATCCCGCCTGGGTTGACCTTCAGAAAATCCCCTCCATGGCTGTCGCTCCCTTATGTGCTCTTTCCCTCAGGCACTCTCACACACCTCCACCCCACAAATTCGGACTTCGCACGATGAGGTGAGTCACTGCCTTTGTTTGTGCTTCCGTTGAAGTGCTCGGTTTGCGGAAGCGCACCGATGCGTACTCCTAAAGCCCCTGCCCTGCCTGCCGAAGCGCATTGGGTCAACGTTTTGTTTTGACCAATATGTACTCTAGCAAAACACTCCTACCACGCTACGTGTGCGTTATAATTAGATGTACCGTCCTTATTATCGCATCCCATTTACGTGTTTTCCGCATGCCATGCCGGAACCAGCCAGTTCCGACCACTTCAAAGCGCCCTTCGAAGAAAAAGAAAACACTGTTGTTCCAAATTTTCGCGCCGACTGTCAAGATTCCAATCCTTGGAAAGGGGCTGAAGAGTTACATATCACCCAAGCGCTCTCAAGCACGAGGAAGCTGACCTGGACTTTTCCTCGCCTCCCCCTTCTCGCACACACATATAACTCCTATCTCAGTCACCACATCACCAGATTTTACAGGCCCCGCTGGAACCTCTGCGCCAACACGAACTCCGAGACCTTTGTTCTACGATCCCGTGATTCAATGTTTCAAAAGAGCCGTCCGGCGGGCGCCTCCTGGGAACAATGAAAACGACTCACAGGCGGTATCTCTCCCTGGCCCTGTCATTTCACACAACATGGCTGCTGATGCACGAACCTGTCAACGTGATACAAAAGCTCTCGGAGGGTTTTGTTTGGGGATTCTCTTGTTTCTCTCCGACGCCCAAACTCTTTCACCTCCCTCTCTTCAGCAAGAGACCCGACGATGCTCAGCCGCCTCCTGACGGTTTTGGCACTTACTGGACTGGGGTTTGCCGCCATTGACGACGAATACCGCTCGGCCTGCAAGGCGGTCGAAGCCGCAATATCCAACGCGTCCAATGTCTACTATCCGGGTGAGTGGGGCTACGAGTAACTACTGCGGTGCCAAGGTTGGAGCTCACAGGCGGATAGGCGACCCCTCATATACCAAAGGAGAATACCATTATTTTACGTCTAGTCAAGAAAGTCCTGCATGCGTGGTGGAACCTGGCACCCCAGAAGACGTTGGTAAAATCGTGCGTTCACTCCACTCGGTGTCATCCGGCATCCTTCGCCGCCCTCGCTAAAATGCACTACCCCTTCTGATTACTAGCTCAACGTGGTTGACGCTACGAAAACCCCGTTCGCCGTGAGTGACCACGGTTTTCTGGTGATCCCTCGCAAAGGTTAAATATCCGAACCACTCCCTGGTGCTTTAGGTGAAGAGTGGTGGTCATACTACGAATCCCGGGTTCTCTTCGACAAAGGGAATTCATATCTACACCGGAAGGTTCTCTCAAGTGACATACGATGCGGTATCTGGCACCGCTACAATCGGAAGTGGCCTGACATGGGGTGCTGTGTATCAACAACTCCAAGACCACCATGTCAGCGTTCTTGGTGGGCGCGTAAATGGGGTGAGTGGGTGCCGTAATTCCTCGGTCGGAGTATTCTCAACCCTGTCGCGTAACAGGTCGGCGTGGGTGGCCTCTTACTTGGCGGAGGTTCGTTTCTGGAGGTTCTCCGCCGCTTTGTACATTAACCGATTACCAACAGGGTACTCCTTCAAGTCTAATCAATATGGCCTCGCCATCGACACCATCGTCGGCTTCAACCTGGTTCTACCCAACGGGAAAGTTACCTACGTGACTCAATCGACTCATCCCGACCTCTTTTTCGGGTTGAAGGGAGGATTTAACAACTTCGTGAGCAAAATTTCTAACGCCGCCGTCAGTTCGTTCAACTCACCGCATTCCAGGGGATTGTGACAGATTTCACGATGACCGCATTCCCGCAGACCGAAGTATGGGTATGAATAATCCGCTTTGTCATTGCCCATCGACGAAGTGTCAATTCCTATTCTAGAGTGGATTGATCACGTACTCCTCCGCAAATTTCAATCAAGTCCGCGCCGCTATCGCAGATTTCTCCGCCTATGTCCAGGACCCAAAGGCCGCGATTCTTCCCTGGTATTTCAGCCTTGGAGAAAATCAGACTATCACCCAGGCGATCTTTTATGACGGTCCAACTCCACCACCCGGTATCTTTGACAACTTCACAAACATTCCATCTCTTTCGAGCGACCTGAAGACTCGTTCATACGCCGACGCGATCTTGAAAGATGGTGCCCCTGGTCTTCGGTGAAGTCATTTTAGAACTTGTCTCTTGGTCCCTCTGCTGACCTTCTTCTATAGCGGTACCTTCCACATGCTCGGCGTCAGCCACTTCAGTGAGACCCTACTGAAAGCAGCCGAGGATGAACTTACGGTCAGTGCGTTCTCCTCCCGTCTCTGCACCAGATTCGATTCTTCTCCCTCTCATAGTACTGGATCGCCAAGTTAATTCCCAAGGGTGTTCTCTTCGTCTCTTACGTCGTTGAACCATTCCTTCAAACCCACCTCTCGCATGCAAACTCCCCGTCAGCCTTCCCGTCCCCAGCTGCTCGCCAGCCAGGCAAGGCTCCCAACCCGCTCCTCGTTTGGTGCAGTTGGGAAAACCCTCTCAATGACGATGAGTTCATTGCAGCAATGGAGGAGTCGGTCAACCGTCTTGCTGTTGTTGCCAAGGCGGAGGGATTGCTCATCGATGATCCCCCGGCGTTGTACGGGAACTACGTGAACGCCAAAACTCCTCTGGTCGATATATATGGGGAAAATTTGCCAAGGTTGCGAGCGCTTCAAAATCAGATTGACCCTAACAACGTCATGGGCTTGTCAGGGGGATTTAAGTTCTGATTGGCATGCCTCGGTAACCTCAGTGGTTGCATGTTGATTCCTTCCACCGTTCGCTGATACGAATTTCTTCTACCCGAGAGATCACCGATATATCTGCTGTTAGATATAGCTTGTCCCGGGGTGTGGGTACTTTATGTAACTCTACACCTCCTAACAATATATATTCCCGAAGCATATATGATACACGGCAGACCAGTGGTATTCGACAAGTTTAGAAAAATACGACTTGTTTGGGTGTGTGGGAGTTCCTTGCGACGCGATCAACATTTGGCGGAAGGTTGCCGGTCCCCACAACACACCTGATACGAACCCGAACGCACGGCGGGGCTATCTCACCACAGCACAAATCCTACGTTGAAAAATCGAAACTCGGCACTTCTGCTAAGTCGTCACTGGAAAATTGCGGATCGGGATTGACGGTATTCCGCTCCGAGGGGTGGGGAGACGTACCGTTCCCTCCAAAAGCCCGGATCTTCCTAGATTGCAGGCCACAGACCAGCAACACCATCGAACTATTTGATCTTGGATCTTCCTGAAAGGTGGAAAGGCCATAAGTCAGCGAACTGGTGATGTTTCCACGTAGGTGAACGTACTACTTCTCCCTACCTCGACCCCCCTCCCCACGTGTTTCGCATAGTTGCCCTCTGCTCGCTTCTCCGACGAAATGACTGGGGCTTTATCACCGGTCAGCGGCTTGAGGCCGAGCGCAGTTCGGTGCTTGTTGGTCTCTTCAAAGCTAATAGCATACCCTAGGACCACACCATGTCACCCAACGTCCGAAGAGTCACACGGGAGATGTCGTGCGGATACCAGATGCATGGCGTGTAGAATTGCGTTTTATGTTCGAGTTATCCTGGACTTTTTAACTGGGTGCGTGCGACTTTCGTGAGTGACCCCATCTCTTTCCCCGGGATCTACTTACATTGGGAAACCGCACATTGCCAATGCTAACAGCCTCCGTCTATTTTCGTAAATTTAGCTTCGAGTGTCTCCATTCGCCTTAATCTTGAAGCGGAAGCTTCCTGTCTTTCCCACACATACAACTCCTATCTCAGCCACCACATCATCAGGATGGACAGGTTCCGCTGGCATTGATACGTTGACACGAGATCCGAGACCTTTGAACGTCGAACTTGCCATCCCGTCGCTCGATGTTTCAAAGGACCCGCCTTGCCACCAACGACACATAAAACCTCTCGGAGATTTGGTTGGGAATTTGGTTGTCCCCCTCTCACACCCAAACTCCTTCACCCCCACCCATCAGCGCTCGGCAACAGACCAGACGATGCTCGGCCGCCTCCTGAAGATTTCGGCACTTACTGGACTAGCATTCTCCACCATTGACGACGAATATCGCCAGGCCTGCAAGGCGGTTGAAGCCGCGATATCTAACACGTCCGATGTCTACTACCCTGGTGAGTATGACTACGGGCAACTATTTGGTGGCAAAGCTGGAGCTCATGGATGGACAGGCAACCCCCTATACACCAAAGGGAAACACCATTTTCTCGTATCTAGCCAAGAAAGTCCTGCGTGCGTTGTGGAACCTGGCACCCCAGAAGACGTTGGAAAAATCGTGCGTTCATTTCGCTTGGCGTAACCCTCGCTAAAATGCACCACCCCTTCTGGTGACTAGCTCAATGTGATTGACGCTACGAAAACCCCGTTCGCCGTGAGTGACCACGGTTTTCTGGTGATCCCGCGCAAAGGTTAAATATCCGACACCACTCCCTGGTGTTTCAGGTGAAGAGCGGTGGTCACGCTTCGAATCCTGGGTTCTCTTCGACAAAGGGTATTCATATTTACACCGGCAAGTTCTCCCAAGTGACGTACGATGCGATATCCGGGACAGTCGTAATCGGGACTGGCCTGAGTTGGGATGCCGTGTATCAACGACTCCAAGACCACCGTGTCATGGTTCTTGGTGGGCGCGCCAATGGGGTGAGTGCCGCGATTCACTCAGTCGGATTATTCTCAACCCTGTCCCTGTCGCGTAACAGGTCGGCGTGGGTGGCCTCCTACTTGGCGGAGGTTGGTTCCTGGAGGTCCTCCGCTGCTCTACACGCTAACCGATTCCCAACAGGGTACTCCTTCAAGTCTAATCAATATGGCCTCGCCATTGACACCATCGTCGGCTTCAACTTGGTTCTACCCAACGGAACAGTTGCCCGCGTGACCAATTCGACTTACCCCGACCTGTTTTTCGGCTTGAAGGGAGGATATAACAACTTTGTGAGCCATTTTTCTAATGCCATCGCCGTTTTGTTCAACTCACCAAATTCCAGGGGATTGTGGCAGATTTCACAATGACCGCATTCCCCCAAACCGAAGTATGGGTACGTACAGTCCGCTTTGTCACTGTCCATCGACGAAGTGTTAACACCTACTCTAGGGTGGATTAATCGCGTACTCCTCCCTCAATTTCGATCAAGTCCGCGTCGCTATTGCAGATTTCTCGGTTTATGCCCAGGACCCAAAGGCCATAATTCTTCCCTCGTACATCAGCTATGGAGAAAACCAGACCATCACCCAGGCGATCTTTTATGACGGTCCAACTCCACCACCCGGTATCTTTGACAACATCACAAATATTCCATCTCTTTCGAGCGACCTGAAGACTCGCCCATACGCCGACGTGATCGTGACTATTGATGCCGCTAGTCCCCGGTGAAGCCATTACAAAATTCGTCGTTTGGTCCCTCTGCTGACCTTCTTCTATAGCGGTTCCGCCCATATGCTCGGCGTCAGCCACTTCACTGAGACCCTACTGGAAGCAGTCGAGAATGAACTTACGGTCAGTGCGTTCTCCCATTCCGAACCAGACTCAATTCTTCTCCCTCTCATAGTACTGGACCGCCAAGTTAATTCCCAAGGGTGCACTCTTCGTCAATTACGTCATCGAACCCTTCCTTCAAAGCTACCTCTCACACGCAAACTCTCCATCAGCCTTCCCCACCCCGGCTGCCCGCCAGCTAGGTAAGGCTCCCAACCCACTCCTCGTTGTGTTCGGTTGGGAAAACCCTCTCTACGACGATGAGTTCGTTGCAGCTGTAGAGGAATCTGTTAACCGCCTTGTTGCTGTTGCCAAGGCGGAGGGATTGCTCATCGATGACCCCCCGGCGTTGTACGGAAACTACGTGAACGCCAAAACACCTCTGGTCGATATATATGGGGAGAATTTGCCGAGGTTGCGAGCACTTCAAGATAGGATTGACCCTAGCAACATCATGGGCTTGTCAGGCGGATTTAAGTTCTGATTGGCATGCCTCGATAGCCTCAGTGGTTGTATATTGATTCCTTCCCCCGTTCGTATGCGAATTTCTTCTACCCGAGGATCACCGATATATCTACTGTTTGCCCCGGAGTGTGGGTACTTCATGTAACTCTACATCTTTTAACAATATGTATTCCCGGAGCACGTGTAATACACGACAGATCAGTGATATTCGACGAGTTTAGAAAAATACGGACTCGTTTGGTTGTGTGGGAATTCCTGCGGCGCTGTTTGACGGCGGTTGCCGGTACCCACGACATCCTGCCTGGCATGATGGCCGAACGACACCAGCGAACTCGCGACGGCAACATCGGTGGTACCTGAACATACGCGGGTGGTGGACGGGGGCTGCTTCATCACGGCACAAACCCTACACCGAAAATCGAAACCCAACACTTCTGCCAACCCTCCGGTCTCACCCACTTCGATGGCCAATCTTGGCCAAACCTGTATTGTCACGCCGGCACATCGGACGACTCGTTCGAACTTGGGAGAGCCATACCAAAAACTGCATCAGCCCTTGGTCGCTCTGTACGGCGGGTTTCTGAACTTGCTTCGAACGGATCTCAGTCATCCCACAACGACCCCCTTACTCTCCTCAAACATGCTCTCGATGACAATTACCGAGGGCTGGTCGGCCTTGTCATCCACACGAAGCTACAATCAGCGCGGCCAACGCAAACTCTCAGGTATCCCGGTGAAACTGCTAGCACCCCATCGCCTCGTCAGAGAAAGGTACGGGATTCTATCGATAAGGCTATTAGGCGTGTCAAATATAGTTGTTCTCCCAGTGAGTGCAGGTCCGGTGGTACGACCCGGGCATTGGTCTATATGGCTGACGTTTCCTGATGGGATCTGGACTCTCGAACTTGACTCTCAGGTTGTCGAGTCCCTGTATCCCAATGGAGATGTTGGTTTGGAGATCATCGATCATCCACCAAGGGCCTTTCGTCGGACGTATCCGTGCCCACGCGTCAGGTATCCGTGCATTTTTCACCGCAACTGGTACCTGCGCCTCTATAGAAGCGGTCTCCCCTCTGGTTCAACGTAATAAAGGTGGCATCAATAATGGCTGTGTCAATTAAAGTGTTAATATTCCTGGGAGTCCGAAGGGCCCACTATCGCCGGTGATGTCGCGTTTATCTGGGCGTGGAACATTGATGAGGCTGGAAATCGCGTGTTCAGGTGGGCATCGCGTGTGATCCTAGAAGTGCCCCCCCCTAAATTCGTACGCCAGATACACCTCGCACAACTCAGCAGACCCATGGCCAAGAACGCGAGGTCGACCCTTTTTGGGGTGAACGTGTATTGCGTCGCATCCGAGGCCAAGGGAATTGACCCCGTTGGATCTCTCTCTCCGAACGTGATTCGCTTCCCTGGCATTTCCGTTGACCAGATCGTGAGAGCCACGGCCATGAAGGAGGTTGAATCCCCTAATATTGCTGCTCCCCTGAACCCGATGACGACCACAATGAGGTTCCCGCCCATCGCCATATCACATGGCGGGCCGCTCAATAAATACAAGGAGTGTCAGCACAGTTGTCCTAGGCATCAGAGTGGGGTTACAGGACGGAGACCGCGGCCTTGGAATGAGATCATATCCAGAAAACGAGGGCGAGATTTGTCCGTGAGCCTCACTCCCACACGTTGCACGTAGATCTCATTGACGTTGAGGTGGTGAAATCATCAACCCCGGAAAGGAGGCCGTTACACTCCTGCTTGGCGTAACCACCTTCAATGCTATGGGATCATTCGCTATGATCCGAGGTTACCATATTGACGTGTCGACCCTGGGTGCTATGCGGGTAGCGTGACTCAGGCGGGAACCCATGGGTATTGAAATGCACATATTATGGCCTACCCAATGGCTTCTGCGTGCATTGCTTTGAGCCCAAACCGGTCGCTCACTTCCACTGTAGCTGCTGTTGGAATTTGTGCGCTACTCTGTGGGCCAGGTAATACAACCGATTTCGAACGATTACCAGCTACACGGCGTGTAGAATCGTGCTTTCATGCCCTCCCGTACCCTGCAGTATCACGAAACGTTCGAGTTATCCTGGACTTCCTGCTTGAGCGCGTGTGGCTTTCTTGGGTAACCCTTTCCCTGGGTACTACTTACATTGGGAAACAGCACATCCGTCTTGACAAAGTCTCGTGCACTGGCCAATGACAACAGCCCCCGTCTGTTTTTTCAAGGGTCTCTGTCTACCTTTATCTTGAATTTTATGCAATTTTACGCAGCTGACGCACTTCTGTGGAACCGTCGCGTGCGGCATCAGGAAAATCTACTTTGAATTTCATGCACTTCTACACGATTCGGAGCGATTCCACAAGAGCATCCTTTCTTAAAAGCGCACTAATGCGCTCTCCTAAAGCCTCGTCTGTGCTAAGAACGCGTGGCATAATGAAACGCATTGTTCTTTTCTCATGGTGAGAATCGGTGGGTTGCCCGGTGGAATCGCATTCGTGACCGTTTGTGCCGTTCAAAATGCGCAGGAAATGCTTGCTTTTGGGCTGAATCGTTGCAGTGGCTACAAGAGCACCTTCAGTGGAGAGGGTGATAAGATTTTGATTCTAAGTTCCAAGGCGCTTCCTGATCGATTACACGTCTGCACTTGTCGCTGACCACCACCTACTTCCCCTCCTATGAATTTGAGGCCAGATCCCAGCCTAACAACAACCCGTGGAATCGAGCTCGGGCGGACTCCACCTCAAGAAAGTCCAGAACCATCCCTAGGTAAAAGCTTCATTTCACCGAACTTCCGATCGAAATCTTGGAAGGGATATTCCTGCGTCTGCCTGACTAGGACATTATCAAAATGGAAGCGGTACGGAGGGTGACTGTCTTCTCCTTACGATTCTGTGTTGACTTCTCCGTTCTATGGTCTATATTAGTCGGCAATTCCAGGACCTGGCTCGCGGTTCACCGGTGCTTCATTAACATTACCGACGTGAACTCTTTGCCGCTGGGCCACCTGGTCTGATCGACAATCCTCACAGTGCTTGCGACCTGGACGATCGCCAAGACTATGCAGGGAGTGCGTGCACAAGTGGTCAGACCCACTACACCACATACACCACATACACACCCGATAACATCCTTGCTGTCGTTGAGACGACGGAGGAGTGAATCGATGCCATCCCCTCGCATCTGGAAGCGCATTCTGCGATGTAGAGATGTATAGATCGTATATCAACAATACCGTGGTAGACAAGTACCCTGATGGATAGATCTCCATAGATCAGGGTCTCGGGTGTTCGAGTCATCAGAGTGATACATAGAACGGTTCTCAAGTATATATTCCTACCGTGGTATCAAAATGGAACCCTTTCTATCATGCTATAAAAGCTATAAAAGAACCGTCTATTGGAGGGAGGGCTACGACATCCAAAACTAACTACTACCGCTGGTAATATCCTGGGTGTTGTCCACCGCCCTGTCACGACGTTCGCGGGCCTCGGCGATTGCCTGCAGTCGGTCAGCTTCGTCCATATCAGCTGTAGGGGCTGAGTCCTTGCTGAGGCCAAGCTGTGTCCTGGGTTTCGGGTGGTGAGAGTGTGTCTATCGGATGAGGAATTGGATGACTCACCGGAGTTCATCGTGCATTTTCTGCCTATCCTTCGTGAATAGGTCTGGGTCAATGCTGTGCCACTCCTCAACATCCTTGAGCTGTTTCTTGTATTCTTTCTTGTACGCCTCTTCTCGAAACTGGATAGGTTTGTGTGAACCAGATGACCACTCATCGATCGCACAAAAAAGCTGGTAGCGGAGGCATCAGGCACTGGCCGAAAACGAACGACGTAGGAAGACTCACAGCGGTTCGAATTAGTGTGAGTGATGGCAAAGAAATCGGACTGAACGCCTCGCTCAGACCATTTGCCACACCAAAACCCTGCCGGTTTTTGAACCATGCCTCTCGGGCGACCGCCTCTATTGCCGGGTGTCGCATCACCCCAGTCCGGTTGTCTGGATCCTGTTGGACTCATTGGGTAAATGAACTGACAGATTTCGTCAACAGAAGCGCACCTTATATATGAATGCTGACCGGGTCTTGAGTTTGAGGTGCAGGGCCGCGTTATCGTCCAAGCTTGCTGAGGTATTGCGGAAACCGTAGTGGAGGGGAACCGCTATCGCCGCCGCTTTCTTCACATCACCCCTTCCGTGGGAACCACGAGCCATCAACTAGGATTTAGGATACCAGTTCATCGCAAGTATCAGAAAAAGAACGGAATACGCACATAACTGCGAATCCTGTCTGTCAACGCCCATTGCGGTTGACCACCAAACTCGGCCATCCATACTTCCTCCGACCACCGAGTTTGTTCCTCGATGCCCGGGAAAGGGTCTTCCGTCAGTATCTTAACCTCATATCTATAGGACGCGCTAAGGACTCTCTCCTCAACCTGTTTCTCCCAATCTGATGCTTTCGGTTTTGAGTTCTTTGCCGGTTCCTTATCATTGGCCCATGGAGGGAAAGGGAGGGATGTGAGTATCCGTGGTGTGATGGCGGGAGCCCGAACAGGGTCTCGGGAGTGGCTCGCTTGATCATCCGGTAGTGCAGGCTCATCTTCCCGGGATCGTCCGGGGATGGAGCCAACTTGGAGTGAGGGTTGGGTGTCGTTCATGTCTTCAGAGGGTTCCAATGTTCCCGGTTCCTCTGACAGGATTCTTGATTGGTAACGGCTGCCACCCTCTCTTCGGAGTCTACGCCGCTGTCCAGACCCTGCGGGGGTGTACTGACGTACAAGCACAATCTAAGATAACCTCAGCTGAGATTGAACAAAACATTGTGAATGGAAAATTACGGAATCAGCGGTGTTGCCCCCAATTTCATCCTCACTTTCCACATCAGAGTGTTTCGGAGAACCGTTTGGAAAACGTGCTCTTCTTTCGTCTGCACGGTCCTCCAGCTGGGCTTTGAGTCGAGCGATTTCTTGATCCTTCTTCGAACCGGCCTTCTTGGAGTTAGTGAGCTGTTTCTCTAACGCCTTCACAGTCTCATCTTCTATGGGCAGACAATCACTTTGTAATTGTGACATTGAGGCGAAGTCAAACTTACCAGCTTGTTTTTTCTTAGCGCTTGGATTCCGCACTCGGTTCGCAACTCGCGATCCCGGTATTACCTTGGCCCGTTTCTTAGGGGGTGCAGAGGCTTCTGATTCATCTTCAGAGGAGTGAATTGGATCTTCGTCGCTTTCCATGAGATCAGAGAGACAGCAAAGGAACTAATAAAATTTTACCCACGTGCAAAACTCCTGCACCGATCCACTTTTCACACTCTCCTAAAATGCCCAGGATACGAACGCGAGAATACCAATGCGGTGTATGCAGACAGGGCTTTTCCACTCAACAGGGGCTTCGCACTCATGTCCAGTTGAGTCCCGAGTGCAGGGCAGCTATCCAGGCTCGAAACCGGCCACACGAGAGCGAAACCCCCACATCGCCACCACCAAACCATGATACCCTCCCTAACGCCAGCCAAGACATACCCCCTGAGACCAACACCCCTCACCTACCTGGCTCCCCCACCAACACCAACACACCTGAAGCCGACCCGAGGCGAGCGAGAGTCGAAGATGCAGATGATGAGAATGAGGATGGGCGGGATGAGGGAGATGGGAATGGATACTGGGTTTGGGACTTCCCTGAGGGCCAAGCAGGCAGGATTGTTGAGGGTTCAAGTCTAGCTCACACCGGTTCGCGTTTCGAAAACATCCGCCATCGTCAACGGCTGGCAGGCAAGGTACCATGGGACCCATTTTCAAATGAGGAGGAGTGGGAAGTTGCGCAATGGCTGGTGGAAACAGGTATTAGTCAACGGAACATTGACGAGTTCCTCAAATTGAAGAAGGTGTGACAAACACATACCTGTTGCTCCATTGCGCACTCTGATTCTTGCACGCCCACACAGTTCCGGGGGAAGATGAGCTTTCAAACCGCGAAAGCATTGCTGAAGAAGATTGAGAGGCTCCCTCGGGGGCCAGAGTGGACCTGTGATGTTCTCGAAGTCAAGGGGGATCAAGTTGGTGTGGATGGGAAGCTTGCGACGCAGGAGGTTGAGCTGTGGAGGCGAGACCCAGTTGAGTGTATCCGTGAACTCATTGGGAATCCTTTGTTCCGGGAAAAGCTGCGGTATGGGCCCCAGCTGAAGTTTCTTGACGAGGAGGGCAAGGTTCGGGTTTATGATGAGATGTGGACGGGGGATTGGTGGTGGAAGACTCAGGTAAGCGTTTTATTTTGAACATCACAATATATAATTTGCTTCCGTCACTGATTGCGGCGGTAGGAAAAACTTCCGCCGGGGGCAACGATTGCCTCCGTTATCCTGTCTTCAGACAAGACTAGGTTGACCCGCTTCCAGGGAGATAAACAGGCGTGGCCTGTATATCTCACCTTAGGAAATATTGAGAAGGAAACACGGCGGAAAGGTTCCGAACATGGAACGGTTCTCATTGGTTATATTCCAGTCGAGAAACTCGAATGTTTCAAGGAGTCAACCCGCCCTGTCAACCAGTACCGTTTGTTCCATGATTGCATGCGACGCATTCTGGCTCCTATGATTGAGGGAGGAAAGCACGGCGTTGATATGTTTTGCGCTGACGGCAATGTCCGCCGTATCTTTCCCATCCTTGCCGCCTACGTCGCAGACCACCCCGAGCAGTGCTTAGTTGCTTGTTGCATGGAAAACAGATGCCCGAAGTGCCTCGTGTCCATGAAGAACCTTGGCGAGCGGGTTTTCGCCCCCTTCCGAGATCCAGCCAAGACACTTCAACTAATCGACCGCGTTTCGCAGGGGCTGAAGCCGCCAGCATTCACAGAACAGGGCCTACGTTCTGTCACTCCGTTCTGGAAGGACCTCCCACACTGCGACATCTTCTCATGTTTCACCCCCGATATCCTCCACCAGCTGCACAAAGGTGTCTTCAACGACCATGTCTCCGAATGGGCCATCTCTGCTGCTTCTGTGAAGCGGCCGGAAATCGATCGCAGGTTCAAGGCAATGCCTTCCCATCCCTCCATCCGACATTTCAAGTCAGGGATTTCGCATGTCTCCCAGTGGACCGGGACTGAGCGCAAGGAGATGGAAAAAGTTTTCCTGGGGACCCTCATTAACGTTGCTCCCGAACCGGTCATCCGCGCCGTTCGTCATCTCCTCGATTTCATTTACCTTGCCCACTACGAGACTCACACAGACGAAACACTCCGAAAACTCGAGCAAACCTGGGAGAAATTCACTCAGTTGAAGCAAATTTTCCTCAGCAAGGGCATACGCAAGAATTTTGAGATCCCGAAGATCCACTCCATGCAACACTACGCAGAGATGATCCGCTCTCGTGGGACTGCCGATGGTTACAACACCGAGGCGTCCGAACGCCTCCACATCGACTTGGCCAAGGTTGCTTACGAGTCGTCGAACAGGCGCGACTACATCCCGCAGATGAAGGAATGGTTAATGCGGCGCGAGTCGATTGCCTTTTTTTCTTCATACCTCGACTGGGTTGTACAGAGCGAGGGCCTATGCCCTACCTCTACCGAGTCTGAAGTTGATCAAGACCGCCATGTGGAGGCCCAGCACCCCAGGACCTCGGTCAACTGGCCACGATACTCGATCGCCAAAACCTGCCCTTACCCCACAACAACTGCGGGTTCCATCATCGACGACTACGGCGCTGTCGATTTCTTCCCCTGCCTTCGGTCATTCCTCACTTCACGGTCGCTGCTTCAACCGGACTTCAATTCAATCAATGTCCCCTTCCCCACCTTCAAACGCTTCACCATTTGCATTCCACCTGTTCGACATGCCTCATCCCATCCGACCACCGATGTAATCCGGGCGACGATAGCCCGAAAGTCGCCCAACGCTCGTCGGAAAGAAAACCTGTCCTTCTCTGATACAGTATTTGCAAGGAAGGGGCCACCGACAGAAAGTGAGGCGCTCTGGTTGCATGCGCTCGATGGTGCGCGTTTCGCATTTCGCATTTCGTATCAGTTAGACTCGATGCTTACTGTTGATTAGGTCTATATGCCGGACAAGCGAAGGTGATATTCTCACTGCCGGCTGAGTATGGGACATTTAAGGAGCCACTCGTGTATATTGAGTGGTTTACCCCGCTCCACCAACGGGACCCCGCCTCCGGCATGTACAAGATCACCCCTTCAACACGTCAACACCGCCGTAATGCGTCAATCATCCCGATCTCATGGGTTGCACGCAGTTGTCACCTCATCCCCCAGTTTGGTCGTGCAATTCCATATTCATGGAGGCAAGATAACGTTTTAAGGAAATGTAGCACATTCTATGTAAACCCTTACCTCCGACACATCGACTTTGTTTTCTTCAATACGTAGTTGACCGAATAATGATAGGTTGCAGCTAGGCACCAATAATTCTCATACTATGTGAGCTATGGAATGATATCGGCAACACGTTGTTTCTATGCTTTCTACCAACTCTACGATCACCACATCAACATCAATCTTCTACATCGCTAAACGCGCTTCCAGATGTCCGACCACCAACCCGGCGACTGATCACATATAGGTTCATTCACATTCACCTCTTAAATCTCTTCGATGGCTTTCCTTATCGTGTACTCCCTTCCAGCTTCATCACATGGGCCCTCCCACTAGGGCTCAGAGACTTAGCGATTGAAACCTTGGCCATTACTGGATCCAGGTGTATGTCTCTCACCACGAAGAAGCTTGGCAGCCAGGTTACGCATATGTATAGAGAATGGTTGTATGGGGCTGGGAAACTGGAGACTTGGTGAGAAGGCTGCGGTCGCAATCGCGTTTTTCGTTTTTCATATGTTACCTCCTTAGGTGTTCCACCGTTCCAGCGTGGATGGAAGAGGATGTTCCGGGCGTAACTATCAGATCGCCTTCCTCGACGAATTTCGAATCATGGTGTCGTATTACAACGACCATCCTGACGACCCTGAGCTTTTCGTGTTCGACACGCTCATTCCGCAAGTCCACCCCGGAAACTTGCGGCGGTTCGGTCTCCGGGGTACCACGGTTGAGAAGTCTGCATAAGTCTGAACCATGGCACGGAGTACAACGTCCCGTGTAGCCGAGAGGGTGCGTCCGGATACCACTGTCAATCAGACCCCGTATCGTATCCGCCCCTAATTTCAGGCCCATGGGCCAAAGGTTGGCCTTTTTCACTTTCTGCTGAGCCACCAACATGCATGATGATGCCCTCTTGTGATCGCGATGGACTCCCGATGCACACGGGTACACTTTGAACGGCACAAGGCGGGTCGTAAATAGTGTCTAACAAGGTGCAAAGGGTCACGATGAACCGGAGGAACCCACAGTCGGATCTCAATGTCGAAAGAAAGGCATGGAAATGGCTGATATGTCATCCGTCGAACGGGCATGGGACTCGAAAGTAGGTTGCGGTGGAAATCAGGAGGCGCACCCGGTACAAAGGACCCTACAGACGTCTCGCTGTTGAACGGAAACACTGTAAACACTGAGCTGGCGGCAGGCGAAGGTGCTAAAACAATGAAGACTTGATTTTGCCAGGCCCAAAGTGTTGTAAGTACTGACCATATCGCTCTGCAAGACCCTTTTCTTTTGTGCTAGTGTCTCTGCGCACTTTAAGTCTTTAACACCCAATGTCCATTCCCACGGGCACTTTTTTTTTAGGACTTTTGGCATCTGTCCGAACAAATTTGACCATTTCTTGTGAGGTTGGTCTCGGGTCAGCTCCCCCGATTTTGTGTTTGAACTTTTTTCCAAGCCTGTTGGAATATCGCTCGCGATGATTAGATAATTAGTCGATCTTGTACACAAAACTCACTACGCCGGTAAACGACGATCTCAATTTCTATAAAGCCAGCCCAACTGACCTCCCCCTATATTCGGGGGTACTCTAGAAGTTCTCGGCGCCTGTTAGTGCATGCTCGGAATGAAAGCCACGTGTCAAATGATCTCTCTTCCGCACCATCACCTACGTTGACTCTGCGACAACATGAGTTTTCGAAAATCTCTCTCGAGATTTCAGGAGAAGGTGAAGCACAAACTATCGAAGATCGGAGATAAGCCAAACAGAGGAGTCAACGTTGGTGGCGAGGGACTCTACCGCTCGGCCTTATCTTCACAATCAGAACCTGGTATCGTAGTGGGGGGTGAGTTCAGAGGAGGAGACACCAAAGTCGGTGTGGGGGAAGACGACCCGAGACCAGATGACTCCCACTCTGTTTCGCGGTCAGCGGTGGTAACGGGACACGACCTGGAAGGGAACGACGCTAACGCTAACGGAGGGGAAACCAACCAAAAGCGTCTACATCCACATCCGCACACGGAGCTCGAATGTGGATCTAGCCAAGAGAGGAGGGATGTTGATGGAAAGAAAGCTGACCGAGTCGATCCCCCTCTCCATTCAGACATTGGGAATCGGACAACAATCACTCCTTCCATCTCGCAGGGTGTGGAATACGAGAGTACGTGAACCACCCCGTTTCAGTCACTGCCTCTGACGGATTGTGCAGCCAAACCAGCAGTTCTCGACCCGGCCCATGTCGACGCGACCACATCCAAGGACAGATCGGACTGGAAAAATACCGCGTCTTCCGCAACCAAATTACTCCTCCGCACGGTCGAGAGATCTTCGGACGTTTTCCCTCCGCTCAAATCTGTTGCTGCAGGACTTTGTGCTATCCTCGACAATTGCGAGGTATTGTCCACCTTCGTTCGCTTGATCCCTGGTGCTTACGGTTTCCTAGAGAACAATGGTCAATAAACAAACGATAGAATCGTTGGGATACCGCGTCGAATCCCTTGCCGAATCGCTCTGCGCACCTGCTTCTGACGGTGATTTCAAGGAGAAGGCAAGGAGAAAGGAACTGGAACGGTAAGTCCACCCTCTCCATTGAAGACCTGGAGCTGAGGCCGACGCATGGGGATCACCAGGAGATTAGAAGATGTTCGCCAAGCTCTGGAGCCCATGACAACTCAAAAAGACATCGCGCAGTTCTTGAACAACACCGAGAACGCACAGAAGCTTAACGATCTGGTGGATGATATTCGCGAGGCCGTGATGGACTACCAGGTTCGCATTCTCAGATGCCCTGCTCTCACCGCGTCTGACGCTTGCCTCAGACTTCCTTACAACGGGATACCTACAATAATACCCGTCGGTTGATCGTGAGTCTTTCACCCAAGAAATTTGCCCACACATTGTGACCGGCGAACAGGACAAACTGGACCTCACCCTTCTCGATCGCATGCTTCACGTCGCTGACGCTGGGTACCTCTGTGGAGAAAGGCAGGGATGTATGAAAGGGACGAGGAGAGAAGTGCTCTTGCAGCTCGAACAGTGGTCGAAGGATGAGCAAGACAAACGAGTGTTCTGGCTCAACGGTCTCGCCGGGACTGGGAAGTCGACCATCGCCCAGACGTTCGCCGAGATGTGTTTTGCGGACGGGAAATTGGGAGCCAGTTTCTTCTGCTCACGGGATTTCGATGACAGGAGCGACCTTCGATCCATATTCCCTACCCTCGCTTTCCAGCTCGCTCATCGCTATCCACGCTTCCGACAGGAGTTGCTCCCTGTCTTAATGGATAGTCCTGATGTCGGACGGGAGACGCTTTGCTCACAAATGGAGAAACTCATTGTTGGCCCGTTCCAGGCGATGCAAACCCAGACCCTGGTCATCATCGACGCCCTCGACGAGTGTCAGGATGAGGAGCCCGCATCGGTGCTACTCTCCGTACTCTCCCGCTATGTGGACAAGATCCCGTTTGTCAAGTTCTTCATCACCGGCAGGCCCGAACCTCGGATTCGCTCGGGATTCCGTTTGGAGTCACTTCGGCCTCACACGGATGTGCTCAGGCTCCATGAGGTTGAACCCTCTTCAGTG
>Ga0307515_10007343_pt1 | contig 21803 bp, 11 predicted proteins | sample 17_EM_MG_FD_194513 | JGI IMG/M metagenome (GOLD analysis project Ga0307515, IMG submission 194513) | Populus trichocarpa ectomycorrhiza microbial communities from riparian zone in the Pacific Northwest, United States - 17_EM | ecosystem: Host-associated > Plants > Roots > Unclassified | place...
TTAAATTAATTTAGATTAATATAAAAGAAATACAAATATAAAAGAGAAGAGGTTGGAATTTTAATTAATTTGTTTATTTTAAAGTGGTTGAATTAATTTAAATATTAAGAGATTATATATAGGTTAAATTAAAAATATTATTTTATCTTTAATAAAAAAATAAAAAATATATATTATTTAGTAGTATGGTACATGTTAGATGTGTATAATCATGGCTATCCTCAAAATGATTCTAAGAGAGCGTTTGGAAACGCTGGCCAACCCGCGTTTCTAAAAAAATAAAAAAAAATTATATGTTTTGAATTGTTTTGATACGTTATTTTTAAAAATAATTTTTAATAAATAAAAAAACATCATTTTAATATATTTTAAAATAAAAATCACTTTAAAATACAACCACAATCATAATCCAAAACTTATCCAAAGTTTTTGCCTTAACATAGGTGCTTTGAGGTCCTTCCGGATAAAAAAAAAAAAAGTGATGTGCCCACCTACTGCAATGAAAAAAAAACAATTGCAGCAATGCATCTTAATAATTTGTCTTGGCTCCCTTCTACTGTAATTTCCGTGTTAATTCTCTTTTTTCTCTGCTAAACTTGTCATCAAATTTGTTTTTTAAATAATTTTTCATATCAAAATATATATTAATAATATTTTTTATTTTTTTAAAATTATTTTTAAAATCAATACATCAAAATATATAAATTATATTAAATTTTAATAAAAAAATATTAATTTTTTTAGAAACACGGTGGCTGGCAAACAATTTCTCACGTAAGAGGGGACGGCACAGTTGTGTTGGGGCAGAAAAAGAAAGAAAAGCATGATACATGACACGCCATGCTATGTTCCCAATGAATTTCCCACTTTCTATTTGATAGTTTTTCCAATGAATACACTAAATTAGACAGTAGAATCGATATCTCCATCATCCGTTCTGTTCATTGCAACTTGCAACTGGGAAGACTGGAAATGGACATGGAGGAAGGACCACTCTAGCTCTTCCAATCTTTACATTGTCACCGTCCAAACACCGTCTTTGGATATCGGAACTAGAATAACGTTTGGTTATTATCTCGGGACGAAAAAATATTAACTAAATACAAGCTAGACATGTCAAAATGCAAGTTTATTTTCCAGCATGAGACTCCATCTTCCCCTTGTTCATGTGAATGTTAACTTGTAGAAGAATCAGGAAAGCAATAAATTATAATGAAAACACTAAATTATTGTGTGTATACAAAGGACATGGATTATGTATATGTTTATAATCACAGCAATAAGAGAAGAAACATGAGCTGATCTATTACTACCTCTGAAGCAGATTTTATTCCCAGAGAGTTGTGTACAGGAGAGAAACCGGGCTTTGTTTAGATTTTAGCAAATGTTTTTGGTTATTTAATAACAAAAGAATGAGAGGGAGACGAGGGCATGTAAATATGTTTTATATATATATCTTTCATTTCAATTAAAATCATTCACGTTTAAGTTAAATTATCATCTCTACTCCCTCCTCTTTCTCCATTTACATAAAAATGTAGAAGATCAACGAAACAACACCAAGCACCCCTGCCAACAATGCTCCCAACCAAACCTTTCGAGCCACTCTCTCAAGTTTCGAGCACTGTTATTAAACTTAGCTTAAAAAAAACTAATTCGGTGAAAATCTAGTTTGATTTTAAAAAAATATTATTATTTTAATTATTTTTTAAAATTTTTGAAATGATTTTATTTTGAATTAACCTGTACATTTCATAATTTAGATCTTGAACATGTAAGGTTTCATAACTTTGGTTCAAAGTGTTCAGTCCTAAATAAATTGCCCAAAATAAATTAACATGCCAAAATTTTTTTAATAAATATACATGCAAACACTAATTATTTGACTTGTGCTTTGTCGCAGGTCACACACCCCAAAATAGCTTAACATATCAAAAAAAATTTAATACACACACTAGTTATTTGACCCACGCTTCGCCGCAGGTCACACATCCTTCTTTTCAAAACTTTTTTGGATATGCAGGTTTTTTTAAAATAAACAAAAAAAAAGTTGTTAAAAATAACTAAAAGTAAAACTAACTAAAAAAAATTGAACGATAGGTGTAGATCAAGATATTTGGCACCGTAACATGGGATATTTACTCAAATGTGTTCATTGAATCTGTTTATTAAAATTAATCTTTTATTAAATCAAATGGCAATAAAAATAATCACACACATAAAATGATTGAATAAAATAAAGAGAAAAACATCATGCAATGTTGCACATATTAGAAATATTATCTAAAAATAAATATCTAGTATTTTTTAAAATAAATTCAGTATGTATAAAACAAAAAAAATCATAGATGAATCCGAATAATATCTTCAAAAACTAAACACATGCAAAACAATTATAAAAAACCTTTATTCAATTTTTTTTTTGCAAAACTCGTAATTTAAGTCATGAGACTAAGATAAATAAATAAAAAAAAATGAAGATAACCACAAGATTTGTTCTTAAAAAAATAATGTCAAGCGATGAAATTAGAAAAGAAAATAAGCAAAAAAAAAAAGATATTGACCCACATCAACTTTTCAAAATTGTGATTTGAATTATTGGATTAAAAGCACAGTAAATGGGTAAATTATGAAACTCAATTCCTAACAAAACAAACGTTGAAGGATGAAACCGGGAGCAGAATCAATTACATAAAATGATATAAAAAAATTATAATAAAATGAATGAAGGTGAAAATCAAAATAAAACATAAATAGAGGGCAACAAAAATAAATAAATTGGTGAGTTAAATTGAAAAGAAAAATTACTTTAACAAATAGAAAAACACAATACAAAAAAATGAGGGTCAAATTGGAAAAAACAACACACCATAAAATTTGATTAAATGATGAAATTGAAAACTAATAAAACTTTAACAAAAAAAAAACCAAGGAAAAAAATTAGAAATAAAAGAACAAGAATCAAATTGAAAAAAATAATATATGAAAAATTATCATTAAATGACTAAATTGAAAATAACTAAATTTTTTATATACAGGCCGAGAAAAAAAATAAAAAAAGAAAAGAGTAAGGATTTGAATTAAAACACCAAAAATATAGAGGCCAAAGAATGTATATAATTGAATTAAAAATAAATAATATTTTTATAAAAAAACTAAGAAAAAATAATAAAAAAAAGATAGGAATTAAAATACAGTGTAATTTTTAGGATATAAAAAAGAAAAAAAGAGGAAAAAAAAAAGGGGGTCTCTGATGACATATAACAGTTGTCGCGCGCAGTGCTACGAGGAGAAGGGCGAGATAACGTTTTCATGTGAAAGATGAGATCACCCCGAATAATTCCTTTATTTTTTTTTTCAATTCAAAAGTTATTTTTCTATTTTGTAAAAAACAAAAGGGCAGAAATACACTTGGCCAGCACTTTAATTCTTTTTTATGTGGGGTAAATCAGTAATTTGATTGTTAAAAAAAGTTGAAAAGACAAAAAAAATACAGGACAAATTGTCCGACAATCCTTTAATGCATTTGTAAAAGACTAAATCACCCTTATAGGCACCCCAATTTTTCAAAGAACAAACTCGTAATTTACCAGTCGTTTTTTGTGTCTGTGTGTACAGTATTGTGCACAGTTTTTAGCCTACGCACTTTATTGTTTCTGTTAATATATATATTATTATTCATTTTGCGAAAATAAAGCATCAGGTGCTTCCTGCTGCTGGAAGTGACTGACACCCCTCTCTAGGGTTCATCTTCATCTCTTCTTCAGAAAAAAAAAATCCCCAAATTAATGTTCTCCAATTAGGGTTGTCTTTTCGTTTTTCTTCACCAATTCACATCCTTACGCAAAATTTCTCTCCACAATGATAAAAAACGACGACGTTTCCTTCACTTCTTCTGCTCTCAAAATCGCACCTTTCCTTCACCACCAAACTAAACCCTCTCTCCCTTTCTTCTCTCAACTTGTCCAAACCAAACTCACCTTCCTCGACTCGCTCCTAACCCGCACCAGGTTCCCCAACTCACCCCTCCTCTGCTCTGCCTCGCTCTCCCTAACTCGGCCCTCCTCCCCCGGGCCGGACCCTAAATCCCTGCCGATCCTCTGCTCCGCGTCATTGTCTCTGAGTCAGTCTCAACTCCGTGATTCGACTCAGAGTGACTCGGTGGTGGCCCAGCAGAAGAGTGGTGGGGCGAGTGGGGTTCATGGGCCGAGTCGGTATGATGAGGAGAGGGTGTTGATAAGTGAAGTGTTGGTGAGGAATAAAGACGGGGAGGAACTGGAGAGGAAGGATTTGGAAGCTGAAGCTCTAGCTGCGTTAAAAGCTTGCCGTGCTAACTCAGCTCTTACGGTTCGTGAAGTTCAGGAGGATGTGCATAGGGTTATTAGTAGTGGGTACTTTTGCTCCTGTATGCCTGTTGCTGTTGACACACGTGATGGCATTCGACTGGTTTTTCAGGTAGGTGGGACCCACCAAATTACGGATTTTCAGTCTCAGTTATAATTGGGATGTTGGGCTTATAGAAAGTTAATGTCTTTGAGCATTGTGGCTTGCATTCGTGCATTGTGTGAGGTTGTTTGTAAACAAGAGGAGATGGCAATGCAATGGTATGGGTTGGATTAATGGCTAATGTTGCTTTGTTGTGGCATAAGGTAGAGCCAAACCAGGAGTTTCATGGGCTAGTATGCGAAGGGGCTAGTGTTCTTCCGACAAAGTTTTTACAGGATGCTTTTCGTGGCGGATATGGTAGGTTGTATTTCGTATTACATTTATAGAGGTTAATGATACATGTTGTATGTAGAGCTGGAGAAATTATTACATAGACCACATCATCCCTTATCAGTGAACACAAGATACTTAGATAAAATATGGTAGTCCCCACTGAATAATGTATGCATTTCACATGAGTTTGTCAACATGTTTTGTGTTTATTAGCTTAATCTATGAGTGATGCGGTAGACCAAGTCTAATGCCCATTTTTTATCTCTCCCTTCTTGCCCTTCTCATAATCATTATTTTGTAGATTGTTTTGCCCTTCCAGTTTTCTGTGTTTTTTCCTCTAATGTTTAATGTTTCAAACTAAGGGAATGCTACAATATAGGCATGTCTTTTGTAGTTATGGTATGATTCTATTTTGTGGTGATTTTTAGGTATCTATCCAGGCACGTGGTGACGGGTGTTGTCATGCTAACTTAAAATGTTTGAATAGGAGACTTTCATTGATTTTATTTTTGGTGTCAAGCTGTGCAGGAAAAGTGGTTAATATTAAGCAATTGGATGAAGTGATAAGTTCCATCAATAGCTGGTACATGGAGCGTGGTCTTTTTGGCATGGTTTGTGTTTCATCTTTCATGATATTATATCATCATCATGATAACCTGGGATTAAAATATCAGGTTCTCCATGATTTATGACCACAACTTTTACATTAGCATCAGTTTTCTTTTCATTTTTATAGGTCTCAAATGCTGAGATACTCTCTGGGGGTATTATAAGGTTACAAATTGCAGAAGCGGAGGTGAATGACATTTCCATACGCTTTCTTGACCGAAAAACGTAAGAGGTTTCCTTCAATTTGTTACAGAATCTCATTCACAGTCACAAGCACCCAGATGCGGAGACAAAGACTCATTACTAATATGTGCTTTAATGCTCCAGTGGTGAACCAACCAAGGGGAAGACAAAGCCCGAGACGATACTTAGGCAACTTACAACCAAAAAGGGACAGGTAATTCTGGCATAGCTTTTTTCTTTTGTCCTTTCAAACGATATTTCCTCATTACATCATGTATATAATGATCATTTCTGGCAAACTGGGGGGCTTCAGCATTTTTCTGCATTCAAAGTCTTAGTTTTTGTAATTTGTAGCATTCATTTATGTTTTTCCTGTGGTTATTAAATAAAAGTTAACGCCTCCTTAACTCTATTTAACATCAATTCCTTAGTTTTTTTAAAAGGATTTTTACTCAAATTGTCATTTATGGAAATTAAATTTAGCTTAATTATATTCACTGACATGTTTTTCTATTTGAAATGGCTCCCATATAGGTCTACAGCATGCTTCAAGGGAAAAGAGATGTGGATACTGTGTTAACTATGGGAATCATGGAAGATGTTAGCTTTATTCCCCAACCTGCTGAAGGTAAAAAAAGAGAGGATGTTATACATTGTAACTAGTGTCACGATGAGATGCATATTTTGAAATATTATATTCCGAAAAATGCTAACTGAAATATACATCTTTGAACATATATGTACTCACTTTCACACATGCACATATATGTCTGTTTGCAGGCACTCATCACACGCTTATTTGTGTGTGTCCATGCATCTTTGCAGTAACGTTGGACCCATGTTTAGAGAACCATGGGTACAATCCACTTGAGAGTATTCTCAAATAAATTTGGTTTTTGTGTGATTTGATATCAATTGGTGTATCAAGCATAACACCGAAGATTCAATGTTCTATCAATGATACCTTTTGACATGGTCTATACTTTTTGCTAGTCATTGAGTGTCTCTTCTGTGTTATACATATTTTCTGAATAATCATTTATGTTAGCATAATTGAATGGAGGTGCCTATGTGCATACATAATACAGCTGTTCTATCCCAAACATTGAACTTGAAACTGTTTTTTCCCCTCTCTTTGTTTAGATACTGGCAAAGTTGATTTGATAATGAATGTTGTTGAACGTCCAAATGGAGGATTTTCTGCTGGTGGTGGGATATCAAGTGGGTGAGTGATATGAACATAGAGGGCACTGATCCCATGCCTTTCCTCATTTGCATTTATATCGACTTATCTTTGGTGGACTGGAAACATCATATACTGATTACATTGCAATTTCTAGGACTACAAGTGGCTCTCTACCAGGACTTATTGGAAGGTAATTTTACCAAAAACATGACGTGCTCGGTTTAGTTTTCCTCTAAAAAATGCTTGATAATCTTTAATTAGTGGCTTTGTTACTACGTGGAAACTTGTGAGGAATGTTGTTTTACCCCACATTTGCCTTTGTATCTGTTGCAGCTTTGCATATTCTCATAGGAATGTTTTTGGACGAAACCAGAAACTTAATATTTCCCTTGAGAGGGGCCAAATTGACTCAATCTTTCGAATAAACTACACAGACCCCTGGATTGAAGGGGACGACAAACGGACTTCTAGAACAATTATGGTTCAGGTAATCTTTTATCATGTTGCCTCTACTTGCAATAATTTTTTGGTGATAATGTAAAAGTGCTCATTGCTTTGTGAACTGATTTTGCCTGCACTAGAATTCAAGAACCCCTGGGAATCTTGTTCATGGTAACCAACCTGTAAATAATAGCCTGACGATTGGCAGAGTTGCAGCTGGTATAGAATTTAGTAGACCACTCAGACCAAAGTGGAGTGGAACAGTCGGACTTATTTTTCAGGTACTTAATTATTGAAAACTGGCAGCATTAATGAGTAAATGAACAGCTGTATCTGGCTTTCTAGCTTTCCCTTGATAATAATGACATTATGAATAATTGTCTTCATAAATTCATAGATTACCAACCTTGTTCTCATTATTTTATATTTTCCATGTCCATGTCCATGAATCTCTGAATGTGTTTTCCATTTTATAATGGGCTTTTCCAGGTTAACATCTCAAATTCCCTCTACTAGTAGAAAGTGTTTTATTTGGTCTGTTTACCAACATAATGTGACATTGTGTCCTTGTACAACACAATTTTTATTTAATCACAACCCCTTGTCTGTTAACACAGTTAGGACTTAGGGGTTGACTAATGAGATCTTGACATGTGGAAAATTAGTTGGAAAAAAGGTATTTGGTCCACGTGTTGTGATTTTCACTGGTTAACCATTAAGTGCCAGAAGTGTTAATAGGTGGAGGGTTTTTATTAAATGAAAACTTTGTTATACAGGGATAAAATATGACATTATGTTGGTAGAGTGACCCCATAAAACAGTTTCTACTAGTAGAGGGAATAACTATATTGAAAGCCCATTATATAATGGCTTTAATCAGTGCTTCAAAATAATTAAGGAATTCAGATATTTCTATGTTCACCAGGCTTGCATGGGAAACATATAGAATGCCTTTATGTTATTTTGGTTGCTTGTAGTAATTTTGAAAGTTTTATTCTCTTGGTTAGATAACAATATGGCATAAGCTATATTACCTATTTTTGTTTATTGATTTCTAATATCTCAGCATGCTGGTGCTCGTAATGAAAAAGGAGACCCTAAGATCAAAGACCATTACAACAGCCCCCTCACTGCAAGGTACACATCTCTGGTGGAAAATGCCATCAAGCCTTTTGATTTTGAACTCCCAATGTTTTATTGGTTGTCAATTGCGAATATACTTGCCTTGTGATTTACTTTTTCTGTTTACATTTGTGTCATGCAGTGGCAAGAATCATGATGATATGTTGCTTGCTAAATTTGAAAGTGTATATACAGGTTCTGGTGACCATGGCTCTTCAATGGTTAGTAATTTATAACTAAGCAGGAATTTCTTATCCTGGCATTTTATTGTAATATGCTTGTTAAAAAATGAAAAGAAAAAAAACGAACGAAAAGGTCTGCAGTTTTGGTTTTTACTGTTTTATGGATTGGCATTTTCTTTTCTTTGTCTTTGCAGTTTGTGTTTAACATGGAACAAGGACTACCTCTTTGGCCCGAGTGGCTGTTTTTCAACAGAGTTAATACTCGTGCTAGAAAGGGTGTGGAAATTGGTCCTGCTCTTTGTCTTCTGAGGTTTGATATTTATTTCTTTCTTTTTGTACTTTTTACCTGTGAGCAAATCTGTAAAGTGGCTTAAATAGCCTTTCTGCGGTATATATGAGGAAAGTTTCAGATGATAAACAGTTGTTGCAAAGCGTTAAGCAGCTTTGAATGAAGTTCTTGACTATTGAAAATTACCAAATTATTTACTGTCTGGAAAAAAAAATGTGTTTATATGTCGGGGAGAGTTACAAAATTATTTAAAGCTCTATAGTAAATTACAGTGTACTATTCAGAATGCTAAAGTCCACTATGCTTCTGTATCATAGCCAATAGGATACGTCTTTTTTATTGGCTCCTGCTTGTACTCTTATTTATATCAAAGTTCAAGCAATAATCTGGTACTGCTGGTTAAGTATCCTTGCTTCTCATTTCCAGTTTGTCTGGTGGTCATGTGATGGGTAATTTCTCTCCTCATGAAGCATTTGCCATTGGTGGAACAAACAGTGTGAGAGGATATGAAGAAGGGGCCGTGGGCTCTGGTCGATCTTATGCAGTTGGCTCGGGTGAAATTTCTTTCCCTGTGGTAGGTCACTGCTGGCAACTTTTGTTTTGGTCTTTATGAATGTTGTACCACTGGCATTATGGTACTGGCCTTGTTTTTTTTACTTTTATGAATGCTGTGCATGTTTGACACTAATGTCATCATAATCCAAACGTCAAGGGAAAGCTTTAGTTATTTCTCTGTTCTTTTCTTGGCAGTTGGGACCAGTGGAAGGAGTTTTTTTTGCTGACTATGGAACAGACCTTGGATCTGGACCCTCAGTGCCTGGTATGTTTTTTTGTGTGTGTGTGATTTCTTGATTCACTACTTAGGATGTTGGTTCTGTCTGTATAGATATGTTATTTGTGCAAAAAAGGATTGAAAAATAGGCACGAGTCATTTGTTCTCTCCTTGCATTAAAAGCTGGTGGCCCTTGATGCAACTATCACTACTGGACTGGGATGGGATTGGCAACCCCGTCCAATACGGGGCAGGCTAATGACTGCTTGTTATGTAGGGCGTGACTCTAACCTCAACATGATCTATTTTAATAGAGTAACTTGCCGGCTAATTTATATCAAGCTTGATTGCTGAACTGATTAGTTTTCGTTCTTCAAATATGCTGCGTGTGCAAGGATGTATCCTTTTTTATCATTGCTGGGGGGATGAGTTTTACTAAAATGATGCACATTTCACCTATACCTCTGTTTTTGGTCATTCTTTGCAGGTGATCCTGCTGGGGCAAGGCTGAAGCCTGGAAGTGGATATGGGTATGGCTTCGGCATCCGTGTGGACTCACCATTAGGCCCTCTTCGGCTTGAATATGCATTTAATGACAGGCACACAAAGAGATTCCATTTTGGAGTAGGTCACCGAAATTAAGGGCAGCTTGCTTCCTAGCACTTTTTTTGAATCAACTCTTTTGCTTTGTTGTAGAGGCTCATTATTTCTGTTTCTATTTCTATGCATCTCTAATTCTATCATCAATGGCCTCGAGGCCCTGTGGGGTGCGCTGACCTTTTTAATCACCCCATCAATCTTGATTTAGCAAACAGTCAGGATTGATTTTTGATCTGTGCATTCTTTATGGTAGGTCACCTTCACATCAACAATGGAACATGGTTTACATTGAATAGACGAGCTCCTTGTGTTTTCCTTTCAATGTTCATCTTCTTTTGCTTGAAGTCTATGGTCTAAGCTTGTGGTTCTGTTTCCCCCTTTCAATGGATAGATAACAGTCACCAAAGCGCAAGGGAAACTTTTTCTGTGGTTGAAGAAAGCTAAGCAATTCCTTGAAATGAAAAAAAAAAAGATAGACAAAAAAAAACCTCCATATATATATATATTCTCCTTCTTGTGTCTGTCTCTTGGTAGTTATTCTTTAAATAATATAAAATTTCTTATCATATTTTCCTGAACAATAAATTTAGGATTAAGACTTAATTAATATATGAACGTGATGTGCCAGGTAAACTTTCCATGATAGATCTCCTCTAATTATCCTTGCACAAATTTTTAGGAATAACAAAATTCATTAATGATTTTTGTTTTAAAAACATTATTTACCTTCATTCCTAACTATATTTATCGAAGTTATTATACCTGCTGAGTGCTGACCTGACTCATGAGGCTTGATCAGGCTAACCTGGGGCACATTAAAATTATTATACCCTGCCTGATTTAGAACTTAATCTAAAATTTTGTTTGTTTCATGTAAAATATTTAATAATAAAATATTTTTTAGATTTTTTTATGTTTGTTTCTCAAAAAAATACTTTTTTGAAAAATGATTTTTGTGTTTGTTTCTTGTACAATATTTTATAGGAAAATTATTCGATATACAATATTTTACAATTAACCTTCAAACTTAGTTTATTTGCTAAAAAATATTTTTAACTCATGAAATTTCATAAATAATAATTTATTTATAATATCATTTAATTATTTCAATTATCATTTAATTTCACCACTACTATCACCACAATTATTATCTCATCACTATCATAACTTCCTCACAACCACCTCTTTCACCTTCATCACTATGTCACCGCTCTTTTTCTCTTCTAACACCACCATCACCACCAATCTTTTTACCACCACCGCCACCACCATATCATCATCATCATGACCACGTCACCATCATTGACATGTCATTACCACCACCACCTTCTCCTCCATTACCGTCATGTCACCACTATCATAAAAAAACATTTACAAAAAAATATTTCTCAAGTCAAACATTGAAGAATAATTTACACAAAACAAACAAACACCAAGACTTAGGCGGGTTAACTGAGATCAATAAAAATAATATTATTTTATTTTAAAAAAATTAAATTGAATTTTGATTATGTCATGAGATTTACCTGTCGGATCGACCATGTCAAAACAGGTCGACTCCACATTGATTTCTTTTAAAACTCAACCCGGTAAATTTTATAATTAAGTACAATATTTATATAGTTAAATGCTTGTTAAAGAGTTATTAAGAAAAGAAGTGAAAATGGGTGAAAATTATAGTTGGATGTTTAGAGTGTAAATTGAAATTACTAAAACTAAAAAAAAAAAAAACATTTAATATGAGACCAAGGCAGTATAAATTTTTTCGTGATTGCGTATCTGATAACTATTGAATAGTAAGGTTCGAGTTTCAATGTCTACAATCCAAAAATAAGTTTGTAGTGTTAGTGCTCACAATTTTCTCAAACGGTAAGCCATCTGAGGGTCACTCACTGTGCAGTCTTGAGGCTCGAGACCCTGCCATTGTCGTCTTCTTAAACCCGTCAGGTCTCAAATAGAAGGGGGAAACTTCACTCTCTTCTAGCTCTGTCAGAGTCATCTTTCTATTGGCGGCCTTTGACTCTCCAGGAGGCTTCTCTCCTCAAGCAATCAAGACCTCCTTGGGTAAAAAGCCCCCCCGTGGAAGAGATATTTGACCCTTCATTATTTAAAGATTGTTTTTTATTATGATTTTTTTAAATATTTTTTATTTAAAAATATATTAAAATAATTTTTTTATTTTTTTAAATTTATTTTTGATATCCGTATATTAAAACTATCTAAAAATACCAAAAAATAATTTAAAATAAAAAAAACAAAAAAATTCAATTTTTTTCAAAAATATTTTTAAAACATTAAAATAAATAGGCTCTTAGGCTTAAGGCACCATGATTTTGGACCTTGTTTTCACGTGCAGAAAATTCAATTTCTTTGCCCAAGTTTTTTTTATAAAAAAAAATAGATTACTATGAATACATCAAACCAATATATAAACACATTACTAAGATCATTTAGATAAAAAAAAAAATATATATAATAATTGATATAAGAACACATCTTACCGTTATTTATTTGTTTTAAGGTACCGAAAGTATAAATTAAATGATATAATAATTTTTTTAATTAAATTTATACAAGTATACCAAACCAATATATGAATACGTTGTTGATCATCATTCAGATAAAAAATATTAGTTTCGATAAATTTATAAATTAATCTGAAAATACATCCTACCACACAACCCTCCTTTATTTTGCCTAATAAATTTTTCCACCACACAACCCTCCTTTACACATGCATAGTCAATAAAAATGAGGATGAGGAGGACGGTGCCATAGACTGAAATCAACTTGATTTGTCGTTGTCTCTCACATTCCCCACAAAGAAAACATATAAAGCATAGAAATTGTCTTTTATTTTTTATTTTTTTACTTATAATTCCATTTAAAATTACAAAATTTGGCTCCCTACCACGTCCGTCTCCCACTTCAATTAATATTTAATTCTCGTCGTACCATTTCCTATAAAAAAAAATATATTATCCATAGCACCTCAACTAGTTAAAGCAGAAAAAACGGTGTGTATTTAATGTAGGCAGCACTGAAATAGTGCTTCATGAAGAAATGAATGCTATTGCACCAAGGAATAATAATTGAAGAGGAAAGCAAGAGTAGTTAAGTGGGGCATGTACAATATTAATTGTTTTATTTATTCAGTAATTAAGGACAATTGATTTAATTTTGGTAGTTGATTGTAGGGGCATTTTTTTTAATAACATCATATATGTATCAAAAGAGGATATTCATATAAAGAGAAAAAAACATGAATGGCTAAGGGAATAAATATTATATTATAAGAGTAACTATTAAGGTTGTTTGGTGCAAAAAGGGGAAAGGGAGAATTATTAAGAGGAATTAATTAAATTTAACCTCAACGTTATTCAAATTGGAGGTTAATTTCACCTTAGATAGGGTTATTGAACGTTAAGAGATTTTTAATAGGGGAACTTTCTATATTTTTATGCATTTTCTCTATAATTAGTTTTATACAGACACCCGTGCGAATCAACACATCACTTCTAATATTATGAATTTAATGAGTTCAAAACTATATCTTGATAATGATCATTTACATGTTGGCAATGGTAAGGATCTCTTCATATCCCATACTGGTCATACAAAGTTATGTACACCCAACTGAACTTTTACTTTATCTAATGTTCTTCATATGCCTCATATTACCAAACTGTTATTATTTGTTCAAAAAATTTATCTTGACAATCATGTGTTTTTTAAATTTTACTTTTTTGTTTTTTATGTTAAGGATCTTATCACTAAGACAATGCTTCAATCTGGTCATAATAAAGATGGCTTTTATGTTATTTTTGAGTCTTCAGCCACGTCAATTCCTCAAGTTTATTGGTCTGCTTGCGTTTGTGCCTCTACTAACATCTGACATCGTTGATTGGGTCATCCTACTTCCTGTATTTTAAATTTATTAGTGTCAAATAACAAACCTGCTTATAATTCTAGACCTTCCAATTTTCAATGTCAAACATGTCCATTAGAAAAATTGTCGCGTCTGTCATTAGGACCTACGAGTCACAACACTTTTGCTCCTCTTGATTTATTTTTTAGTGATGTTTGGGGCCCTACTCTTATATTTTCCTTTGATGCTTTTGCTATTTTGTCATTTTTTTGGATGCTCATACTAATTATATATGGTTTTATCCTCTTATTGTGAAATTTGATGTATTTTCTAGTTTTCATCGTTTTCAAGTTCTTGTTGAATGCCAATGTTCATGTAAAATAAAAGCTGTCCAGACCGATTGGGGTTGTCAGTACCATAGATTAAACACTTTCTTTTAGACTATCGGTATTCACCATCGCTTAATCTGTTCCTATACATATGAATAAAATGAATTTGTTAAACGTCGTTATTGACATATTATCGAAATTGGTCTCACTCTTCGAGGTCAGTGTAACACACCCTTGCATTTTTTGAATTATGTGCTTTAGACTTTTGTGTATCTCACAATCGTATGTCTACTTTTCTGTTACAAAATAAATCCCTCTTTAAGTGTCTTTTTAATTGTACCTTTAATTATGGCTTTTTAAGTATGTTTGGGTGTCTATGCTTTTTGTTTTTTCTTCCATATAATGCTCATAAATTAGATTTTTGGTCCTCTCTATTTGTCTTTTTAGGCTATAGCTCCTCTCATTTAGATTACCATTAGCTAAACATGTCATCTCAATGTATTTACATCTTTTGTCATGTTCGATTTCATGAACATGCATATCCTTTTGATAAGTCTGAACAGATGACTACGTTTTCCCCACCCTCTCCCCATCATAGTGTCATTGCCAGCCTGTCCAACTTACTTCTTCTTCATTTACATCTCTTATGCCTGCAACTCGACCCATACTCGTGCTGCCTACATCACCTGCACCTCACCTCCCCTACCAGTCCTGCATATATGTCCCCACTTGCCTCTTTATCTAGTCCATTCTCCAAGTACAAGTTCTACCTATTCAGGGACAATTTTCAGGTTTTGACACTGCTGCACCACCTAGTTTTGTTGCTGCCCCGTCAGCCTCCATATATGATTCTCCAGTTGGGTTAGACTTAGTTGTTGATCTCTCATTTTATCCTCGGAATTAGGCATTAATGTTTGCCTTTTATCTGTATTCTCCAATAAAGATAATAGGTGTTTGTGAATTTTAAAGAGATGACTTGCTAAGTGTTGGAGAGAGGCACAACAATTACAAGACAATGATCAATGGCACTAACAATGACAATCGAAGGAAATGAAGAATCACCGGTCAGTGCAGAAGATGAGAGGGAAGATAACACCAGCACAAAAGCCATGGATTGAGAACGGATAGTAGTCGGATTAACAATCGGATTTGTAGTAGCAGTAAAGAGGTCCGTGTTGATTGAACCCATAGGAAGAGAAGAAAGAGTTTTAATGTATGTAGAGCTCTCATGCCAAGTTGAGAATAATAGGAGACTTGATCTATTAGTTAGGCATCATACTCTCTCTCTCTCTCTCTCTCTCTCTCTCTCTCTATATATATATATATATATATATATATATATATATATAATTAATTTAAAGACAAGATACAACCTACGTACACACTATGTATGGTAAAACATAATTGCTATAATAATACACACCCTATAAATCAACACTTCCTTTAATACATGTAAAAATAAAATGAAACAGGAAAAAGGTTTTCTGTAAAATAGGAAGAAAACCAATGAATAGGGTAGTTTTGATTTTTCACACGAAACTGTACAAACCATACCCAAGAAGATGACATGCACCAGCAAGAAAGAAAGGCTTAGGTTAAAAATCGTACTTGTCTAATTTATGATTTGAGTACTTGTGATGTGGCCCTTTACCATACGTTCCAAGTAGTTCCAAGTAGCCATTCTTGCGATCTAAGCCTAGCCAGATAGCTCAGTTAAATTGTCATTTCAATTTGACAGAAAAATAATAATAAAAATAAAAAGAATTGTTCTACTGGTTTAAACGTCCGAATTTGTAAAAGTGTTTTTAACTCAAAATTATTAAATTTGTACCGGTTCAAAACCATGATTATATGAGTTAATCTAGATGAATTTACTGTTTTTTTAATACATAAACTACTTAGATTATATCCCAAATTAATCAGTAGGTCATCGGATTGAGTCGCTGGGCTAACCCTTAAGAAGCACTAAATTATTGGTGTTTTATATATAATTTTCAATAATTTTATAAACTATTGCATACCATAATCATTGTCCACACCGGATTAGTTGTGCCGATTGCATGTGTTTAAATAAAGAGAATATGGATGTACATCTAAAGGGTATGTCCTCCATGTGAAGGTAACAGAGTCCTTTTCCAGTTAACTTGTTGCCATTGAAGAAGATGCATGGAGACAAAGGAAGCCAGCCCATTAATAAAGATAAAGAGTGGAAGAGATGGCACGGATCCATTGGGTTGTACAGAGAAGAAGTAGGAACTATTAAAAGCTCACGTCATGGCTATGGCTGAATAGTAAGCTATTAATCAATGATTGCTCCTGAAAACACATTACTGATCTTCGCCGAAGAGTAAGCTATTATGATCTTTGCTTTCCAAATGTCTTTCGATTTTGATGTTCTCAATTTTCCGACTAAAGAGATCAGTTTTCCGACTAAAGAGACCGGTTGGATCTGATTTTGATAACATTATTTTGATAGTATGCATGCATGCATGGTTATTGTCTTTTCTTAATTATGTATTAATTAAAAGCATAAAAAATAACAAAAAAAAATCATCAAATCGATATATTTTCAAGCCAACATGCATCTTGAAAGATCACTTCCAATCTATTGATACTTGTAGATTATTATAAATTTCTTATAATATTTCATAATATTATAATATTTCATAAATTTCACTAGCTAGTCCCTAATTGTTAAATAGCTGTCAGGGACTAAAGCAATACTCATCTTTCCCATTTCCCACAAAACTTTCATAGTCTAAAAAGAATCCAATGAAAGAATGCCAGAAATGATCTCGTCATTGCCGATATTGGTCGTTTAATGGAAATGGTTGTAATGGAACTTTTTAAAAACTGTTGAGGTTGAAATTGGAAAAATTTAAACTATAAAAGCACCAAAATGAAACATTTAGGAATATATAGGGACTGATATAGCTTTCTATTTACCCTTATTTTCTGTCATCAAAGTTATTAAACTTGGTCTAAGATAAGTTTCAGGACACACCTTAAACATATTATTTATATAAAAAATTCAAATAAATATTATTTAGAACTCTATCTATACTAGATTTTATATCAATAAATCACTGAATTAATCAATTAACCCAGACTCGATTTAATAACACACTCGTCATACAATCTCCTAATGCAAATGAACGAGAGCTTTTATTTCTTGGAATGGAGAAATCCATGCAAAGCACCGTCATATATTATATATTCAATGTCTTGAAATTATGACAACCCAAGAAAAAGTAATTGACATTATACGTAGACAAAGTTTTGGTAGCGTTGTGGAGACAGAGGCAGATGCTTGAAAATGCCATAACAAGACATAGACAGGAATGTTCAAGGAACTCGTACAATATCCCCTCGTGTTGTCTTGGAAAACATCGAGGGATTGGTGCCCAAAATCTGGTCAGAGAGGAGGGACTCTCTGTTAATTAATTACTTTGTTACATCTCCAATATTCTAATAATATTCTTAGCATTAAGATAAGAGATTACACTTATAATATTCAGCTATAAAAGTTATTATAGTTTAGTTTAAGCTTTAGGGCACACAATTTTACCCACATGTACATGTTACAACAATTGGTGCACTTAATGTCTCCTACTAATATTCTCCATGCATTCATCCAAACTATGCAAGATTTTGGTAATTTCCATACCTGCCTTGCTCCCATCCCCATGATTAAATTGTATATGAACATGATTAACTTTCAATTTTTTTTTAAATATAGTGTTGCATTGATCTATCTAAGATGATAACCTAAATTAATTAATTATCAATATCGATAATTAATATAAATTTTAAATATGATATCATCTAACAAATTAATTGCTTGATGAAGTGATTAGGATGTTGATTCTTCTTGCTTATGCTCCTGTAGTTTTTGTGGTACAATATGGTGTGGTCTATATTTTGCTATAATCATAGATTTTAAAGTGTTTAGTTAATAAATATACATCATAATTTTATATAGATTCCACTTAAAATTTTCTTTTAAAATCTTAGTTAAGAAAAAAAATTGTAATTTCTCTTAAATCTACCTTTTCAAGCTGTAATTATAAGGTAGTGTTTGGTGTAGTGACAATGATGGATTGGACATGATAATTCTTTTGTGAAGTTGTTTGATATATCTTTGGCCAATACAAAAATTATTTTTTGCCTTGTCCAATAATTTTCTAATGGAGAAATTTGTGTCTCAATAAAAGAAGTAGGACAAACTTGTTCAATTCACTGCACAAGGGTTAATCTGGTTGATCCGAGTGAATATAAAGATACAAATAATTGTTATCATTGTTTTAAAACTCGACTAAGGGCCAACCCGAGGCAAGACTCGGGTCACGTGTCGAGTTGACCATTGACCCGGGTCAATGTAAAGATAAAAAAAATAATATTATCATAATTTTAAAACTCGACTCTAGAGTTGATCTAAGGCTAGGCTCGGATCATAATAGGCCGAGTTGGCCATTGACCCGAGTTAACATAATGATAAAAATAGTTATTATTATAATTTTAAAACCCTATCCAGGGATTGACCCAGGTCCAAACTCGACTCATGGGCTGGGTTGACTATTGACCCGAGTCAACGTAAGAATAAAAATGATTATTATCATAGTTTTAAAACTCAACTTAGAGGTTAACTTAAGGCAGGGTCAAGGCTCTGGGTCGGGATAGTCAATGTGGGTTGACCCAAAGCAGCATAATAATAAAAATGATTATTCATAGTTTTAAAACCCGACTTGGAGATTGACCTGGAGTAAGGCCCGAGTCACGACTTGCAAGAATCAACCCGAGTTGACCCAAATTAAAAAAAATCAAAACAACCTTGTTTTAACCAAAAAATATTAAAAAAGTCGATGGATTTTTTACTCGTGTTTTATCTCGGGTCAACCAGGTTGCAAGTTAACTTGAATTTTTTACCGGGTTAAGTCATATCAATCATTCCTTTATTTTTTTTCTTAAACTTGGAAAGATCTAGAACATGGATTGGTCAAATCTCATCCAATTAATGTTTAGCAAACACAAAATAAAACAAATTATTCAATCCAACCCAAAGCACATCAAACACATGACAAGATAATTATTTGTCCTATCCAATTAATATTGTCAAGTATATCATAAAAGCTACTATAATATCAAATACATACTTATAATCTTTGAGCTTGAATTTTATCAAATACATAAATAAATAAATTATAGTTTAACTAGTATTAGTATCTTATTTTTAAAAATAAGTTTTGAAATGGAGCCTTTCCTTGTAACAAAAAATAAAATCATGTTAGCAAGGAAATGTTGTAATTAATGTGGGATATGACAAAATTCTTTGATGCAGGAAGATCAAGGAAATGCTTAGACAAGCTCTTCGTAGTTTATCACATAACAATGCATAAATGTTTTCAGCTGATGCAGGGGGCAAATGGGTTGCTGGAGAGGGTAATTGGGTGAATTAGATCAGGGGTGGGATTTGTGGACCAAGATGTTGCTTCTCTTTTATTTTTCTTTATTTAATTTGGTGGGTGTAATAGCTTGATAGGTCCACAAAGATTTGAAATTTCCAAACCCTAATTCTCTCATTTCATCCAGCATTCAATTCATTCATCCCCTAATTAAATCCATTTTAGATTTACAACAACCAACAAAATTAAGTTCTTCCCCAACTCAGCCCAACCTAGCCACCACATGAGCAACCCTAGAGTGCTCCATTATTCCAATATTTTGATTTTGTTTGACCTTGATGTTACTCTTTCAAGCACTTTGTATTCTTTCAGATATATATTTCAGGAAAAAAACACCTCAACTTAAACTTGAATAATTAATCAATTAATCAATCAATCGATCGATTAGGTCATTATAAAATTTGACATGTACGGAATAAACACTAATCAATTCTCGATCTTTCTCACAGAAAATAGGTGTAACTTTTCCAAAGCTAGTGGAGCCAAACTTTTTCTTTTACTTTTTCCTGTCTTCCTAGAATTCAAACAAAATGGTTGCAGTGAAGTTTGAGCTTGAGAAACTTGTGAGTTTGTCCAATATATATACATTGTATATAGCTAGTATATGCTTAGACGATAAGGTCAATGTGGATGTAACTTTCCTCTATAGCTTTGTCCCTAGTCACCGATTCTCTTAGGGTCTCAAGATCATCAAGAGAGGCATTTTGTGGCTGCTGGGATTTGACTAGGGGATGTTTCCACACAAACCCGCACGTACACTATGAAGATAATATATAGTCATTTTTATCAAACATGATCCTGTCTTGTGGATTAACTGGGAGGACTCCCTGATATCTTGAATCTATTTCAGGTTAAAATTTAAATTAAACTAGATAGGATTTCACAGTCAATTTAGCAAATCAACTCGTATTTTGTAACTCAACTCATTTAAATTCATCTCTATATATCACATTTTGTAACTCAACTCATTTAAATTCTCATGATTTGTTTACAATTTAGTCACTTGAATTGAATTGACCAAATGTGATGAATAAATGGTGATTTGATGATTTTTTTTTTATGATGATGAGCTGATTTATCGAAATGATATTGAAGACTTTTCTAAAAAGAAAAGAAAAGAAAAGATAAAAGACATGTCTCTTTGACATGAGCTCTTTCCTTTGTAAAACAAGTGTGAAGAATCAATGAAAAAAACCAAATTATCTTGATCGTTTAAATAAGGAAAAAGAAAAGAAAAAAAATCAAATGATAGCTGCTTCTTAGACATTCTAGCTGCAGCTCTTTTAAGGAGAAAATGTAAGAGTATATGATAGTACTGTTATACAGTCCAAATTGGGGCCTACATGGAAGGTTTATTTTCTGTGAAGCTTCATTCAACATTTTTCTACCATTGCAGGTGATCGACTTTATAAAGCTGAGTCCTAAAGCCTAATATGGTGGTACATAAAATGCTCTTTTGGTACAGTATGTCATAAAAGATTGCCAATTCTCCAATTTGTCTCCCTGGTTGCCATGCCCTAACATTTCCTGCAAGCAGCTCAAATTATCAAAATATGGATCTCACCTTTTCCCCTGAAAAACGAGGTCCCAAATGAGCTCTGAACCTCAGTTATAACAATCCCGATCTCAATTAAATCCCAGAAAAGGATCCAAATCTTAATTGAGTCCTCAAAGAATTTATTTTTTTTTACTTCCCCCGAATAGTTGTAGGTCGAATCAAAGAGGATCGCTATTCCGATAGATGGTAAGAGGGGTTATATATTAGAGGAGTGGAGGATTGGGATTCATATTATATATTATATATTCCGATAGAAGGAATTCAAAACGATTTTTTTTAAGGTTTAAAAACCATTTTCTTATATATATAAAAAGGAGCAATTTGAACAAAATCCATTGTATGGATTGGGGACTCAGCTGAGAATATACTGAAACATTAGTGATCCGATTAATAATTAAGACAAGACTGTATATTTGCGATATACTTCCACATGCCTGCAAGGAAAAGGATGGTAGAGCTAGGGAGTGTATATATATATAGCAA